>Ga0208272_100148_pt1 | contig 44946 bp, 40 predicted proteins | sample LakWasM129_HOW14_2_FD_183939 | JGI IMG/M metagenome (GOLD analysis project Ga0208272, IMG submission 183939) | Freshwater sediment methanotrophic microbial communities from Lake Washington under simulated oxygen tension - Sediment Metagenome... | ecosystem: Environmental > Aquatic > Freshwater >... | reverse complement strand
CTCCGCATGGCGGGCGAAGCCGCTGGGGATGTCCAGCGCCAGCGAAATTTTGCCGCTGCGCAGGCGCTGGTCCATGTCGGCATCGTCCAGCAAAGGCGGCTGCTCGCTGAAGTAGCGCGAGCCCGCAAGCTGCAGCGCATAGTCGCGGCTCAGCGCGGTCTGGTCGCGGTCGAGCACCGCAAAGCGCAGGTCTTCGACATCCATGCTGATGCCGTAGCCCATCACAAACATCAGCAGCAACGAGCCCAGCAGCGCCAGCGCGCCGCGCACCGGGTCGCGCTGCAACTCCAGCGACTCGCGCCAGGCATAGCTGTAGAGGCGCCGCAGGCCGCGTCGCCAGGCGGGCTCGCGGGGCTGCACAGCCTTGCCGGGTGGCACAGCAGCGGTGGTGGCGAGCGGGTCGGCTTCGGGTGCATCCGCCGCGCCGCCGCCTGCCTGCACCAGGCAATCGATAAAGGCCTGCTCCAGCGTCTGCGCTGCGTGCGCCGCCACAATGGCCTGCGGCGTATCGCTGGCAAGCACCCGGCCCGCGTGCATGAGCGAAATACGGTCGCAGCGCGCCGCCTCGTTCATGAAATGGGTCGAGATGAAGATAGTCACCCCATCGCGGCGTGAGAGCTCGATCATCAGGCGCCAGAAGTTGTCGCGCGCGATCGGGTCGACGCCCGAGGTCGGTTCGTCGAGGATCAGCAGCTCCGGTTTGTGCACCATGGCGACGGCGAGCGAGAGGCGCTGGCGGTGGCCGAGCGGCAGTTTCTCGGGCAACAGATCCAGAGAGTCCTGCAGGCCAAAGCGCTGCGCCATCTCGGCGGCGCGGCCCGCGACTTGCGCTTCGGGCACATGGAACAGGCGCGCGTGCAGCAGCAGGTTCTGCTCCACCGTCAGTTCGCCATAGAGAGAGAAACCCTGCGACATGTAGCCCACGCGCTGGCGCGTGGCGATGTCCTTGGGGTCCACCGCATGGCCGAACAGCAGCGCACTGCCCTCGCTGGCGGGCAGCAGGCCCGTGAGCATCTTCATAGTGGTGGTCTTGCCGCAGCCGTTCGACCCCAAGAAACCAAAAATCTCGCCCCGGCGGATGCGCAGGCTGACCGCATCGACTGCGGTGAAATCGCCAAAGCGCATGGTCAGGCCCTGCGCCTCGATGGCCACCTCCTGCGCCTGGGCGTCGGTCAAGGGCGGAATGTCGACCGCGCGGTGCCCGCGCCGCCGCTCCTCGGGCAGCAGGCCGATGAAGGCGGCTTCCAGATCGGCGGCGCCCGTGCGCTCCAGCAGGCCGCCGGGCGTGCCTTGCGCCAGGATGCGTCCCTCGTCCATGGCGACGAGCCAGTCAAAGCGCTGCGCCTCGTCCATGTAGGCGGTAGCCACCACCACGCTCATGCCGGGGCGCTGCTGGCGGATGCCCTCGATCAAGTCCCAGAACTGCGCGCGGGCCAGCGGATCGACGCCAGTGGTGGGCTCATCGAGAATCAGCAGGTCGGGGTCGTGGATCAGCGCGCAGCACAGCCCGAGCTTTTGCTTCATGCCGCCCGAGAGCTTGCCGACAGGGCGCGCCAGAAATGGCTGCAAGCCGGTGGCGCGGGTGAGCTGGTCGATGCGTCGGCGACGCTCCCGCGCGCCATGGCCGAACAGGCGCGCAAAGAACTGCAGGTTCTCTTCGACCGAGAGCGTGGGGTAGAGGTTTTTGCCCAGGCCCTGGGGCATGTAGGCAATGCGCGGGCAAACGCGGCGCCGGTGGCCGGCACGCGCCATATCGCCCCCCAGCACCTGCACCCGCCCCTGCTGCACCACGCGGGCCCCTGCCATCAGCGCCAACAGGCTGGACTTGCCCACCCCGTCGGGGCCGATCACGCCCACCATGCAGCCTGTCGGCACGTCCAGGTCGATATCGGCCAGGGCCTGTACCTGCCGATAACGCAGCCCCACCCCCGCCAATCGCGCCACGGGCGCCAAGCCCGCATCGCTCACGGCGGCCCTTTGATGGCCAGGTGCGCGGGCCACGCGGCCTGCGGGTCGGTGCGGATCCAGGCCATGCCGGGCAGACCGGTCTTAACCTGCTCGATGTGGCGCAGCAGCAGCTCGCGGTCGATCTGCGCGCGCACGCGGAACATGAGCTTTTGCCGCTCGCTCGCGGTTTCCACGGTCTTGGGGGTGAACTGGGCCGTGCTGGCCACAAAGGACACGCGCGCCGGAATCACGAACTGCGGCGCGGCATCGAGCACGATACGCACCTCGCTGCCCAATGCCACCCGGCCTGCGACCGCCTCCGGCAGGAAGAAGGTCATGTACACATCGGACAGGTCAACAAGGCTCAGCACCCTGGCGCCCCCCGCCACGATTTCACCAGGGTGTGCAATGAGAAACTGCACGCGGCCATCGCGCGGGGCCTTGAGCTCGCTCTCCGCCAGATCCACATCAATGCGCTGCAGCGTGGCTTCCATGGCCTGGACGCTGGCCTCGGCGGCGGGCACCTGGGCGCGTGCTGCATCCACCCCGGCCTCGGCCGCACGCGCCTGGGCCTTGGCCGCATTCAGCGCCGCCTGGAGGTTGCGCACCCGGGCGCGGTCGTCGTCCAGCACCTGGTCGGACAGGAAACCGTCGCGCGCCAACTGCTCGGTGCGCGGCAGGCGGCGCTGGGCCATCTGCAAATCGGTTTCGCGCTGCACCACCTGGGCCAGCGCGGCCTGGTGGTTGCCCACGGCCTGTGCCACCTGCATCTGGCTGGTGGGCACCGCCTGGCGCGCCTGCTGCAGCCGTGCCAGGGCTTCATCGCGCTGCGCCTGCAAGCCATTGAGCTGCAAGCGGGCCAGCACCTGTCCGGCCTTGACGAACTCACCTTCGGACACCAGCAGCTCGCTCAAGCGGCCCGGCTGCTTGCTGGCAACGGCGATTTCCGTCGCCTCGATGCGGCCGTTGCCGCCGACCAGGCCAGCCTGCGGGTCGGCCGTGCGCCAGGGCGCCCAGGCCAGCAGCAGCGCCGCGCCGACCAGCAGCAATGCGCCGGCCGTCAGAACGGATTTCCAAGCGATCTTCATGCCGCCATTGTCCCCTCGCCGCCGGGCCGCACGGACGCCACCCGGCACCTGTTTGCCCGCGATCAAGAAAAACCACCCGGACAGCGCCGGGTGGTCTTATTTTGATAGCTGTAAGCGCTTACTGGATAAGCGCTAGAGGCCATTTTTACTACAAATTCAGGCCGGCACCGGGGTACGGATCAGGTAATCGAACGCGGCCAGCGCCGCCTTCGCCCCATCGCCCGCCGCGGTGATGATCTGCTTGTACGGCGCGGTCGTGCAGTCGCCGGCGGCGAACACGCCGGGCACGTCGGTGCGGCCGTGGGCGTCCACCTGGACCTCGCCGAAGCGCGAGAGCTCCACGGTGCCCTTGAGCCACTCGGTGCTGGGCAGCAGACCGATCTGCACGAACACGCCGTCGAGCGCAATGTCCTGCGCCTCACCCGTGGTGCGGTCGGTGTAGGCCAGGCCCGTCACCTTGCTGCCGTCGCCCAGCACCGCCGTGGTCTGCGCGTTGGTAATAACGGTGACGTTGGGCATGCTGAGCAGCTTTTTCTGCAGCACCGCGTCGGCCTTGAGTTCCGGGGCGAATTCCAGCACCGTGACGCGCGCCACCACGCCGGCCAGGTCGATGGCCGCCTCGATGCCCGAGTTGCCGCCGCCGATCACCGCCACGTGCTTGCCCTTGAACAGTGGGCCGTCGCAGTGCGGGCAGTTGGTCACGCCCTTGGTGCGGTACTGCTCCTCGCCGGGCACGTTCATGTTGCGCCAGCGCGCACCGGTGGAGATGATGACGGTGCGGCTCTTGAGGCGGGCGCCGTTCTCCAACTCCACCTCGATCAGGCCGCCGGGCGTGCTGGCGGGCACCAGTGCCTTGGCGCGCTGCAGGTTCATGATGTCCACCTCGTAGTCGCGCACGTGGCGCTCCATGGCGGCGGCGAACTGCGGGCCTTCCGTGTGCTGCACCGAAATAAAGTTCTCGATGCCCACGGTGTCGAGCACCTGGCCACCAAAGCGCTCGGCCACCACGCCGGTGCGGATGCCCTTGCGCGCGGCGTACACGGCAGCCGCAGCGCCGGCCGGCCCGCCGCCGACGATGAGCACGTCGAACGGCGCCTTTTTACCGAGCTTGGCGGCGTCGCGCGCGGCGCTGCCGGTATCGATCTTGGCGACGATTTCGGCAAGCTCCATGCGGCCCTGGCCGAAGCGCTCGCCATTCAGGAACACGGTGGGCACGCCCATGATGCCGCGCGACTCGATCTCGTTCTGGAACACGCCGCCGTCAATCGCGGTGTGCGTGATGCGCGGGTTCAGCACGCTCATGAGGTTGAGCGCCTGCACCACGTCCGGGCAGTTGTGGCAGGAGAGCGAGTAGTAGGTCTCGAAATGGAAGTCGCCGTCCAGGCCCTTGACCTGCTCCAGCAGCTCGGCCGCTTCCTTCGACGGGTGCCCGCCGACCTGCAGCAGCGCCAGCACCAGCGAGGTGAACTCGTGGCCCAGCGGCACGCCAGCGAAGCGCACGCCGCTGTCTTGCCCAGGGTTGGTGATGAGGAACGAGGGCTTGCGCACATCCAGGTCGTTCTTCTCGACCACGGTGATCTTGTCCGACTGGGCGCGGATGTCTTGCAGCAGTTCGCGCAGCTCGTTCGACGCCGTGCTGTCGTCCAGCGTGGCGACCAGTTCCACCGGGCGCTGCAGGCGCTCCAGGTAGGCTTTCAACTGGGTTTTGAGGGTGTCGTCGAGCATGCTGGGAACTCCTGAAATTTGAATTTTTGGGCGTAAAAAAGCCCGGGCGCCAGGCACCCGGGCGTCTTGGAGCGCTTAAAGAGGGCGCTTAGATCTTGCCGACGAGGTCCAGCGAAGGGGCAATGGTCTTCTCGCCTTCCTTCCACTTGGCCGGGCAGACTTCACCAGGATGCGCCGCGGTGTACTGGGCGGCCTTGAGCTTGCGCAGGGTTTCCTTCACGTCGCGGGCGATTTCGTTGGAATGCACTTCCATGGTCTTGATAAAACCATCGGGGTTGATGATGAAGGTACCGCGCAGCGCCAGGCCTTCTTCGTCGATGTGCACGTCAAAGGCGCGGGTCAGGTGGTGCGTTGGGTCGCCGACCAGGAAGAACTTGGCCTTGCCGACGGCGGGCGAGGTTTCGTGCCAGACCTTGTGCGAGAAATGCGTGTCGGTGGTGACAACGTAGACCTCGGCACCGGCCTTCTGGAATTCTGCGTAGTTGTCGGCCGCATCTTCAACTTCGGTCGGGCAGTTGAAGGTGAAGGCGGCGGGCATGAAGATCACCACGGACCACTTGCCTTTGATGGTTTGCTCGGTCACTTCAACGAACTTGCCGTTGTGGAAGGCTTGGTTCTTGAACGGCTGGACTTGGGTATTGATGAGGGACATTGCTGCTTTCCTTTCGGGTGATGAACTGAACACGAAGGCAAGTCTAGACACAATCAATCAATAAAACCAATCAATTCATTTCATAGTATCGATGCCTTTTAACTATTTCAATACCCCGATCAGCGCACAGTGGCCGGCGCTGGACGCACAATGGCGCCTTCATTGCCGCACACGATAAGGAGTCCCGCTATGCAAGGCGACGCACAGGTCATTGGCTACCTCCAGGCCCAGCTCAAGAACGAACTGACCGCCATCAACCAGTACTTTTTGCACTACCGCATGCTCAAGCACTGGGGCTTTGGCAAGCTGGCCAAGAAGGAGTACGAGGAGTCCATGGGCGAGATGAAGCACGCGGATATGCTGATGGACCGCATTTTCATGCTCGACGGCCTGCCCAACCTGCAAGACCTGGGCAAGCTGATGATTGGCGAGGACGTGCCCGAAATTCTGACCTGCGATCTGGGCCTGGAGCGCGGCGCGCAAGCGACGGTCAAGGAAGGCATGGCGCACTGCGAATCGGTGCGCGACTACGTTTCGCGCGATTTGCTGCAAACCATCCTCGACGACACCGAAGAGCACATCGATTTTCTGGAAACGCAGATTGAGCTGGTCGCCAAGGTCGGCGTGCAAAACTACCTGCAGTCGCACATGAGCGAGCTCGAATAGGCCACAGGCGGCTGCACAACCGAAGCGGGCCAGGCGCCCGCTTTTTTATGGCGCATGCGCGCTTGCGCCCATCCTCGCAGTCGTTTGCGACAATGCCTGCACCCCCGCCTGCCCTTTCGCCCCCATGCACGAAACACCTCCACCTGAGCCACCTGCGCCGCCTGCCACCCAGCGGCACAACCCCTTGCACGGCGTGACGCTCGAAGCCATGGTGCGCGCGCTCGCCGAACATTACGGCTGGCCGGGCCTGGCCGAACAGATACCAGTGCGCTGCTTTCAGCACGAGCCCAGCGTGAACTCCAGCCTGAAGTTTTTGCGCAAAACGCCCTGGGCGCGTGAGAAGGTCGAGAGCCTGTACCTCTTCATGCTGCGCGAGCAGCGCCGGGCGGCGCAATAAGCAGCGGCCGTCAGTCGGTGCCACCAGCTACGGCGGCACTAATGTCTAGGGCGGGTCGTGCTGCCAGTAGCGCCGCCCGACCTCGCGCTCACAGCGCACCGCCTCGGGCGCGTCCGATTGCCAAGTCGCGGCGCCGCAATGTGCCGAATCAACCACCCGTGCACCATGCTCGCGCAAGCGCTGCACCACGATCGGCGCGGGGTGGCCAAAGCGGCTGCGGTAGGCGGCTTGTACCAGCGCAATTTTCGGCTGCACCGCGACAAGAAAAGCGTCGCTTGACGAGGTTTTGCTGCCATGGTGCGGGACCAGCAGCGCATCGGCAGCCAATGGCGCTCCGGCCTCCACCAACGCCAGCTCCTGCGGTCGCTCGATATCACCGACCAGCAGCGCGCTGGCGCCGCTCACAGCCCGCACGTGCAACACGCAGCTTTGTGCATTCGGCTTCTCGCCACGTGGCAACACGGCAGGCGCCGCCTGCAACGGGTGCAGAACATCGAACTGCACACCGTCCCACGTCCAGGTCTGCCCCGCGACGCAGGGTGCCCAGGCACGCAGTGCGAGCAGCGCGGCCTCACCAGCAATCGACCCGGTCAGCGCTGCCTGTGGCTGCTGGGCCAGTACAGCGCTCGCGCCACCGGTATGGTCGCTGTCGCGGTGGCTGAGCATGACGGTGTCCACCCGCTCACCCAGCGAGCGCAGCAGCGGCACCAGCACCCGGTCACCCGCATCGCTTGCCAGGCTGTAGCGTGGGCCAGTGTCGTAAAGCAGCGCGTGCCGCGCGGTACGCACCAGCACCGCGTTGCCCTGGCCAATGTCGGCTGCAAGCAACTCGAAACTGCCCGGCGGCGGCCTCGGCGCCTGCCACAGCAGCGCTGGCAGCAGCAGCGGCACGCTGGCCAAGCGCAGGGATGCGGGCAGGCGCGCAGCCAGCAACACGCCGCCGATCACCGCAGCCAGCCCCGCCCACAGCGGCGCTGCCGCCACATCGAACTGCGCCCACGGCCAGGCTGCCAGCCAACCCAGCCAAATGCCCAGCAGTTGCACGCACCAGGCCGCCCCCTGCCACAGCGGCGGCCAGAGCACGCCAGCGAAGGCCAGTGGCGTGACGATCAGCGTGACCCAAGGAATGGCAACGAGGTTGGCAAAAAAACCGACCAGCGACACCTGGCCAAACAGCAGCAGGCTGAGCGGCGTGAGCGCCACGGTCACCGTCCATTGCTCACGCAATAAGGAGAGAAACTTGGCCTTGGCGCTTATGGTACCTGCGCTACCAGCTATCGGATTAAGAGCAAATAACACCCCGACGGCCACAAAGCTCAGCCAAAACCCGGCCTGCAGCAGGGCCCAAGGGTCGAACAGCACCACGACTGCACAGGCCATCAGCCAGATGAGCGGCCAAGGCCAGCGCCGCCCGGCAAGCTTGAGGCCCACCACCACGGCCAGCATCAGCACGGTGCGCTGCGCAGGAATGCCCCAGCCGCTGAACACCGCATACACCGTTGCCAGCAGCAAACCACCGAGCAGAGCCGCAGACTGCGCCGGCCATGCCAGGCACAGGCGCGGCGCGCGCCGCCACAGCCCACCAACAGCCAGAGCCGCCAGCCAGGCAAAGAGCGTGATGTGCAGGCCAGAGATACTGACCAGGTGCGCAACCCCCGTGGCCCGAAACACGTTCCAGTCGCTGCGGTCGATGGCACGCTGGTCGCCCGTCACCAGTGCCGCCACCACGCCGGCGGCACGCACCTCGGCCGGCCCCTCGGCGGCTGCGGCCAGTCGGGTCAGAATCGCATCGCGAACCTGCTCACGCAGTTGCAGCACCGGGTAGCGCAGCGCGGCGTCCAGACGCTCGGGGTGCTCGTCCTTCGGTCCGGCCCGCACATAGCCCACCGCCTGCACGCCTTGTTCCCACTGCCTGAGCTCGTAGTCAAAGCCGTTCGGGTTGCGCGCGCCATGCGGCGCCTTGAGCCGCACCACCATGCGCCAGCGCTCGCCAGCGTGCGGCGCGCCGGCTTGCTGGGGCTGCGCACCGCTCGCACCGGCCTCGTGGTACCAGGCCAGGTCGATGAGCGGCGGCACTTGCAGAGACTTTCTCTGCAGGCTGGCGGAATCGACCTGCAAGCGAAAGCGCACACCCGTCTCCATGGCTTCCGGCAAGCCTGCCACAGTGCCGGTCACCATGATGTCTTGCCCCTCCAGCGCCGGATCCAGCGCCGTGCTCGCGTAGTGCAGGGAGCGCAATCCGCAGAGCGCAAACACGGCAAGTGCAAGCGCCACCAACACGAGAAAAAACGCCCCGCGCGGCCGGAATGTCGCCCGCCACCGTAGGGCGCCCAACGCCAGCGCGACACCAGCGGCACCGGTGGCGGCATACCCCGCTGCCGTCCATAAAGTGGGCTGCTGGATTTGCAACGCAGACCCCACCACCACGCCGAGCAGCCCCGGCACCAGCACGACAAGCCGCATCGGCGCCATGCGCAGCCCTTGCCGTTGCGACGGAACAGGTGCTGGCGGTGCTGGACTGGAATCCGGCGTAGAGGTCATCGCAGAGGCTGGCGCCGGGGTCATTGCCGGATGGGTGGAATGTTGGGTTTCTGCCTGTGTACCATGCGCGGTTTCCCTACAGCAAGAATCTGCCATGAACGTTTACGACAAACTCAAAGAGCTTCAGATCACCCTGCCACCGGTCTCGGTGCCTGCTGCAGCCTACGTGCCCTACGTGCAGACCGGCAAGCTCGTCTTCTTGAGCGGCCATATTGCACGCAAGGACGGCAAGCCTTGGGCGGCACAATTTGGCCGCGATATTTCGACGGAAGACGGCAAGGCCGCCGCGCGCGCCGTGGCCATTGACCTGATGGGCACGCTGCAAGCCGCAGCCGGCGGTGACCTCAACCGCGTCAAGCGTATCGTGAAGCTGATGAGCCTGGTCAATTCCACGGGAAGCTTCACCGAGCAGCACCTGGTGACCAATGGCGCCAGCGAACTGCTGGGCGAGGTGTTTGGCGAAGCTGGTGTGCACGCGCGCAGCGCTTTCGGCGTGGCGCAGATTCCCTTGGGCGCCTGCGTGGAAATTGAACTGATTGCCGAATTGGAATAAGGCGAGCAGTGCCAGAAGTGCCCGTGGGCAACTCTGCTGTACGCCAAGTCGAACCGGCCCGAAACCGACACGGCCGGGACCACCATGACCTGCGCACTCCGCTCATGCGTTCCAGAGCAGGAGAATCCTTGGGCTTGCGCCAGGGCATGCCAGGGAGCTATCACCCCGTGGTATTGTCGCCCTGCGGTGGTGCGGTTGCCCAAAGCGCCTCGAGCTCTGCTGCAGTCTGTGGCTTGCCATACAGGTAACCCTGCAGTTCGTCCACGCCCAGCCCTTGCAGCAGGGCGGCCTGCGTGGGCGTTTCCACGCCCTCCGCCACCACGCGCTTGTCCAGCGCCTTGGCCAGGGCCACGATGGCCGTGGCGATGGCCAGCGCCGGGCGCTCGATACCAAAGGCAAATACGAAGCTCTTGTCGATCTTGAGGGTGTCAAACGGAAGCCGGCTGAGGTAGCTCATGGCAGAGTAGCCCACGCCGAAATCGTCCAGCGCAATCGCCACGCCCAACGCGCGCAGCGCCGCCAGGCGGACGACCGCGGAATCAACGTCGCGAATAAGCGCCCCTTCGGTAATCTCGAGCTCCAGTTCGCCCGGCTGGATGTCAAACTCCTGCAGCAAGGCCTGCAGCTCATCCGGCAGCGCCGGGTCGTCCAACTGCAGGGGCGAGAGGTTGACGGAGAGGTAGCGCACCGGATGGTGCGGGTCGGCTCGCCACAGCCGAAACTGCTGCAGCGCCTGACGCAACACCCAGCGCCCCAGTTCGAGAATGAAGTCTGACTCCTCGGCCAGCGCAATGAAGACCTCGGGCGAGACAAACCCTTTGTCGGGGTGGCGCCAGCGCAGCAGGGCTTCGACCGAAGCGATCTGGCGGCTGCAGCCCCCTACGCGCGGCTGGAACACCACGAATATCTGCCCTTCAACCAGTGCCTGACGCAAGTCGCGCCGCAGCGCCATGCGCTCAGCCAACTCTGCGTTGAGCGCATGGTCGAACTGCACCAGCATGTTGCGCCCGGCACTTTTGGCGCTGTACATCGCCAGATCGGCATGCTTGAGCAGTTCATCATGCGCCAGGCCGTGCTCGGGGAACAGGGCCAGACCGAGACTTGCGGCCAAATGGAGCTTGCGCGGCGGGACGATGAACGGCTGGCGCACCGCCAGCATGACAGCCTCGACGTCGCGGCGAAACGCGCCGTGCGCGTCGGCGGGCAGCACAAACACGAACTCATCGCCGCCCGGGCGGCCGATGGCCAGCGCGCTGGTGCCAACGCGGTGCAGCAGCCGCCCGGCGACTTCCTTGAGCACGCAGTCGCCCACGTCGTGTCCATAGGCGTCGTTGATTTCCTTGAAACCGTCCAGATCCATGTAAACCACGGCAAAGCCCGGCACGCTACCGGGCACTTGCGTGGCATTCTGGCGCGCGAGCTGGTCGATGGCCTCGACGATCCCGAGTCGATTGAGCAGGCCGGTCAGGCTGTCGCGGGTGGCGCGCTCGCGCAACTGCTGCTCGCGCTGCTCAGCATGCAGCGCCACGGCCAGCCGCTGGCGAAAGGCGCCCAGTTCGCGCTCTGCCCGCTCGGGCGCAACCGGGACGCGCGCCACCCGCAACCACACGCGTTGGGTCAGCGTCTGCGCGATGGGCAGGTCGGTGTACTGCGGGTCTTCTTTTCCGGCGGGATCGCTCCCCGTGGGCCATTCGGTGCCGCAGGGGGCAGAGGCTGGGCGCTTCTGGAGCGTGCCATCCCCCGCAAGCGAGAGCGCCCATGGGTGAAGGGCGCCACGTCGCCACTGCAGCACATGGACCTGACCGCCGCAGGCGGCAACATCCAGGTGCGCCAACATCAGCTGCACCACCTCTTCAAAGGGGCGCTGGTCCATTATGGCGCGATCGATCTGCGCAAGCAGTTGAAACAGCTGGAGATCGCGCCCCACTTCCTCGGTCATAGCATTGAAGGAATCGGCCAGGTCGGTGAACTCGCTGCGCGGCCCCGCGATGCGCACCCGGCGGCTGAAATCGCCATGCAGCACCGCACGCGTTCCCGATGTCAGCGCATCAAGTGGCCGGGTGAGCTTGCGCAGCAGCACGGAGCTGCCTACCACAGCCAGCAGAAATGCGATGCCAGCGACATTGCTCACCAGCGCGGCGATTCCAATAGGCAGGTAGCGCCCCACCTCGGGCTTGAACGTGGTGGTGACAGTCCATGTGGGTGCGTCGAAATAGGGGAGGAAAAATATTTCGCGCACGGTGCGGATAACGTCTTGCTCCGTCCCCTGCACGCCCTGGCAAAAGGGCCGGGAAAAAGCTGCACCCGAAAAGCAGATGCGGTGGCTACCCGACTGGGCATTTTCCCAAAGATACTCGGGGTTCAACCTGCCGCGCGCCACCAACGGCCCCAGAGGCACCTCCATTTCCACCGAAGGCGGCAGCCCGACAGCGGCGCCGCCTGCCACGCGCAGAGCGGTGAGCGGCTTGGCGCCTGGCGACGAAGCCAACGACACAGGTGCCATCTCCACGCTGGAAAACACCAGCGCGAGCCTGTCACTCAGCGCCGCGGGCGGCGGGCGGTCTTTCAGACTTTGCGCATAGACGCGCAGCAGGCTCTCTGCCGAGCGCAGGCGGTCGATCAGATTGATTCCAACCGCCTTGGTCATCTCGCTGCTGAGTTGGGTCGCCGACTGGCGCACTATGTATTCGGTCAGTTGGTAGGCCAACAGCGACACGGCGCCCACTGGAACCGCCACGAGCACAAAAAAGGCCGTAAAGAGCCTGCGTCCGACACGGCTTTGCAGAAAGGCGCTTGCCGCAGTCAAGCGCATTCAGTATTCCTCTGCCACTCCGATGAAGCCGCCGTTGTTGGCACGGATGATGTCATCGCGGCTTGCCTTCGCCGTCAAAGCTGTCTGGCTCTGGCCATCGGGTCCCATGCTGTAGAGGTCGTAGTCGCTGTTGAGCGGATGCAGCGATTTGTCCTTGCGTTTCTGGCCGACGGTCGCACCGTCCATGGACAGGTACTGGTAGGGCGCGCCCCATGGGTCGAGGCGCATGTCGCCCAGCTCGGCCAGGCTCTTGGGGTACGCGTTGCGAAACGTAAGAAACTGCTCAAGCCGCAGGCTGAGCTCCAGAATATCCTTCTTTGCCACGCTGATTTTGGCCTTCTGCAGGTACACCTGATAGCTAGGTACGGCTACGGCAGCCAACAGACCCACCAACAGCACCGCGATCATCAGTTCCACCAGTGTCACGCCCAACGCTCGCTTGCCACGGTGCTTGCTGCTGCGGCCCCTGTCGAGCAGGCGTTTCCACCACGGGTCGATCGCCAGCGTTGCCGAACGTACAGCCCGAAGTGCCAACGTCCAACGTCCCTGCGCACGGCGACTGGCGAAAACCGCTTGTTTCATTACCGCATGGTAGGAAGGATGCGCGCGTTCAGCGCAAGGGGCGCTAAAAAGACTCCCAGTCGCCCTCGCCCCCAGGCACCGCCGATACAGCCTTGCGCGCAGAGGGCGGTGCCGACGCGTACAGCGCCGTACGGCTGGGAACAGGGGCCGCAGACGCTCGTTTCGGGGTCGCTGTGGCCACCTTGAGGCGCGGTGGGCTGGCGGCAACGCCAGCAGGTCGTACCGGCGCAGCCATCGTACGCGGCGCTTGGCGAGGGGCGGCAGGCGGCGCCACGCGCACGGCCACAGCCTCGCTGCCCAATCGGAAGGTCGAGACCACCTGCGCCAGCTGCTCGGCCTGCTCGCGCAGGCTTTGCGCCGCCGCCGCGCTTTGCTCGACCAGTGCGGCGTTTTGCTGCGTCATCTGGTCCAGGTTGCCCACGGCCTGGTTCACCTGAGAGATGCCCGAGCTCTGCTCGGTGGACGCCGCCGTGATTTCGCCAATCATGTCGTTGACGCGCTGCACCGACTGCACGATGTCCTGCATCGTGGTGCCCGCATCCTGCACCAGACGCGAGCCGGCCTCGACTTTCTCCACCGAGGTGCCGATGAGCTGCTTGATCTCCTTGGCCGCCTCGGCACTGCGTCCGGCCAGGCTGCGCACTTCGCTGGCCACCACGGCAAAGCCTCGGCCCTGCTCACCCGCCCTTGCGGCTTCCACAGCGGCGTTGAGCGCCAGGATATTGGTCTGGAAGGCAATGCCGTCGATCACCCCAATGATGTCGGCAATCTTCTTGCTGCTGTGGTTGATCTCGTCCATGGTGGCGACCACCTGCGTCACCACTTCGCCGCCTCGGCGCGCCACACCGGTGGCGCTGGCGGCCAGACTGCTGGCTTGCTGGGCGCTGCTTGCGCTTTGCGCAATGGTGCTGGTGAACTGCTCCATGGCGGCAGCGGTTTCCTGCAGGTTGCTTGACGTCTGCTCGGTGCGTGCCGAGAGGTCGTGGTTGCCGCTGGCAATCTCGGCGCTGGCGGTGGCAATGCTGTCGGTGCTGTGGCGCACTTGCTGCACGGTGCCGGCCAGCGATGCACTCATGGCGTAGAGCGAGCGCAGCAGATCGCCGAATTCGTCCTGGCGCTGAATGTCTGCGCGCTGGCTCAAATCGCCGGCCGCAATGTGCGCAGCCAGTTCGTTGGCCTGTCGCAGCGGACGCTGGATGCTGCGGATAAGCAGAAAGGCGCCCGCGCCAATGACCAGTATCACCAACACCATGGCAGAAATACCGACCCGGATCGTCGTGACACGCGAAGCAGCAATGCTCTGCAACTGGTCACGCTCCGTCTGCTGCTGCATTTCCACGAAATCGTGCAGGGCTTTCAAGTAGGCGTCGGACGCCGGGCTGTAGCTTTTTTCGACGAATGCGACGGCTTCCTGTTGCTGCCCATCGGCCTTGAGCTTTCGCGCCTGCGCGCGCGCATCCAGCATGGCTTGGCGGGCCGCCGCAATCTTCGCCATCTGTGCACGGTCCGCATCGGACAATGGAAGGGCCTCGATTGTCTTTTGCACCTCGCTGACTTGCTGCGTCGTTGCGGCCATCACACCCTTCAACGCGTCCTCCACCGCCGGGTCGCTGCTGACAATGACCGCCTGGGTACGCGCCGCGTTGCTCTCCGTGAGGCCGACCCAGCGCGTGGCCGAGTCCACGCGCAGTTTCATGGCGGCAGTGACCGCGTCGCTCTCGACCTGCGCCCTGGCCGACCGCAGGCCGGCGAACCCCACCACACCCGCCAGCATGAGAACGATGACAAGGACGGCCAACCAGAGCTTGTGAGCAATTCGAAGCTGCATCATCGACCCTTATGTATGGAAATGTAAGCTTTTGCTCCCGCGAGCGTACTACCAAATCCAGCCGCCCAGGCAAGAAATTCGCTAGGGCCGACTCCCTATTCCACCCGCGTCACGGCCTGCGGCTTGAACCCCAGATCCGCCACCTTGCCCCGGCGCGCGCGCGCGGCACGGGCATTGTTGAGCGAGCGGATTTCCAGCGTTTCGTCGCGCGGCTTGCCGCCCCGGCCGATGCCGTCGAGACGGATGCTGCGGGTATAGGCGGCAGCACCCGCCAACCGGTCCTTGTCTTCCAAGTCGATCAGCATGAGCCCCCGGCCACCGTTGGCCATGGTCTTGAGCTCGGTGATATCGAAGGTGAGGATGCGCCCGCCCGTGGAGGCGCAGGCCACATGGGTGGCCGGTGGCAGGCCCTTGCCGCCCGAGCTGCCGGCGGCGTGCGAAGGGGTGCACAGCGTCTCGCCCTCGCCCAGCGTGACAAAGGCTTTGCCGCCCTTCTGGCGCGAGACCATGTTCTCCACTGCCGCCAGAAAACCGTAGCCCCCCGACCCCGACAGCAACAGCGTGGCGCCCGCCGGGCCGGCAAAGTAGTGCAGCACCTGGGTGCCGGCCTCCAGTTCGATGAGCGTGGTCACCGGCTGGCCGTCGCCCCGCGCGCCTGGCAGCAAGGCCACGGCCACGGAGTACACCCGGCCATTGCTGCCAAAGGCGAGCAAGGTATCGACCGTGCGGCATTCAAACGTACCATACAAGCCATCGCCCGCCTTGAAGGCAAAACTGGCTGCTTCGTGCCCGTGGCCGCTGCGTGCGCGCACCCAGCCTTTTTGTGACACGACCACCGTCACAGGCTCGTCCACCACCTTGACTTCGGCCACGGCCTTTTTCTCGGTCTGGATCAGCGTGCGGCGCGGGTCTGCAAACGTTTTGGCGTCGGCTTCGATCTCCTTGATCATGGTGCGGCGCAGCGTGCCCGGGTTGTTCAAAATGTCTTCGAGCTTGCCCTGGCTTTCGCGCAGTTCTTTCAACTCCTGCTCGATCTTGATCGCTTCGAGCCGCGCGAGCTGGCGCAGGCGGATTTCGAGGATGTCTTCGGCCTGCCGGTCACTCAGCGCAAACCGCGCAATCAGCGCCGCCTTGGGGTCGTCGGCCTGGCGAATGATGGCGATCACTTCGTCGATGTTGAGCAGCACAATCTGCCGCCCTTCGAGGATGTGAACGCGGTCCAGCACCTTGCTCAAACGGTGCTGCGAGCGCCGCGTGATGGTGGTCTGGCGGAAGGCGATCCACTCCTCCAGCATCAGCCGCAATGATTTTTGCACCGGCCGGCCATCCAGCCCCACCATGGTCAGGTTGATGGGCGACGAGGTCTCCAGGCTGGTGTGGGCCAGCAGCGCGGTAATCAGCTCTTGCTGCGGCGTCTTGCTGGTTTTGGGCTCGAACACCAGGCGCACGGGGGCGTCCTTGCTGGATTCGTCGCGCACCACGTCCAGCACGGCGAGCACGCTGGCCTTGAGCTGCACCTGTTCCTGGCTCAGTGCCTTCTTGCCGGCCTTGACCTTGGGGTTGGTGATTTCTTCGATCTCTTCGAGCACCCGCTGGGTGCTCACGCCGGGCGGCAACTCGCCCACCACCAGTTGCCACTGGCCACGGGCCAGGTCCTCGATCTTCCAGCGCGCGCGCACCTTGAGGCTGCCCCGGCCCGTGCGGTAGGCCTCCTGAATGTCGGCAGCGCTGCTGATGATCTGGCCACCACCGGGGTAGTCGGGGCCGGGCACGATGGCCAGCAGTTCTTCTTGGCTGAGCGAGGGCGTCTTGATGAGCGCGATGCAGGCGTCGGCAATCTCGCGCAGGTTGTGGCTGGGGATTTCGGTGGCCAGGCCCACGGCAATGCCACTGGCGCCGTTGAGCAGAGCGAACGGCAGGCGCGCGGGCAGCTGGCGCGGCTCTTCGGTACTGCCGTCGTAGTTGGGCATGAAATCGACCGTGCCTTCGTCAATTTCGTCGAGCAGCAGGCTCGTGATGCGCGACAGCCGCGCCTCGGTGTAGCGCATGGCGGCAGCGCCGTCGCCGTCACGGCTACCAAAGTTGCCCTGGCCGTCGATGAGCGGGTAGCGCTGGGCAAAGTCTTGCGCCATGCGCACCAGCGCGTCGTAGGCCGACTGGTCGCCGTGCGGATGAAAGCGGCCGAGCACGTCGCCCACCACGCGGGCGCTCTTGACGGGCTTGGCCGCCGCGTTGCGCGTGGGGCCGCTGTAGGACAGGCCCATGCGGTCCATCGCATACAGAATGCGCCGCTGCACGGGCTTGAGACCATCGCACACGTCGGGCAGGGCACGGCCCTTGACGACAGAGAGCGCGTATTCGAGGTAGGCGCGCTGGGCGTAAGTACCCAGGCCCGGTTCGTCGGGGGTCTCGGGTGCAGAAAAGGCGAGGTCGGGTTGCTCACTCATGGGTCAATCACTAACTTATTGATAGCTATCAGCGCTTGACAGATAAGCGCTAGAAGCCAATTTGGCTTGAAAATCAGACGTCGATCTCGACGCTGTCGCCGTGCAGCTCCATCAACTCGCGCCGCGACCCCGCTTCGCCCTTGCCCATCAGCTTGGTGATGAGGCCTTCGGTGGCGGCAAAGTCCATGCTGCCCAACTGCACCGGCAGCAGGCGACGGGTGTCGGGGTTGAGCGTGGTGTCCCACAGCTGCTCGGCGTTCATCTCGCCCAGGCCCTTGAAGCGGCTGATCTGGCACTTGTCGCGCGCCACGCCGTCTTTTTCGGCTTTGTCCAGGATGGACTGCAGCTCGCCGTCGTCCAGCGCGTACTGCTTGGCGGCGGGTTTCTTGCCGCGCGCCGGCACGTCCACACGGAACAGCGGCGGGCGCGCCACGTAGATGTGACCGGTTTCGATGAGCTTGGGAAAGTGCCGGAAAAACAGCGTGAGCAGCAGCACCTGGATGTGCGAGCCGTCCACGTCGGCGTCCGACAGGATGCAGACCTTGCCGTAGCGCAGGCCCGAGAGATCCGGTGTGTCGTTCGGCCCGTGCGGGTCCACGCCAAGGGCGACCGAGATGTCGTGGATTTCGTTGTTGGCGAACAGCCGGTCGCGCTCCACCTCCCAGGTGTTGAGCACCTTGCCGCGCAGCGGCAGGATGGCCTGACTCTCTTTGTCGCGGCCCATCTTGGCACTGCCGCCGGCCGAGTCGCCCTCGACCAGAAAGACTTCGTTGTGGGCCAGGTCGCGGCTTTCGCAATCGGTCAGCTTGCCGGGCAACACGGCCACGCCAGAGCCCTTGCGCTTTTCCACCTTCTGGCCGGCCTTCTGCCGCGTTTGCGCCGCGCGGATGGCCAGTTCGGCGAGCTTCTTGCCGTATTCCACGTGCTGGTTCAGCCAGAGTTCGAGCGCCGGGCGCACGAAGCTCGACACCAGCCGCACGGCGTCGCGCGAGTTCAGGCGCTCCTTAATCTGGCCCTGGAACTGCGGGTCGAGCACCTTGGCCGAGAGCACGTAGCTGGCACGGGCAAACACGTCTTCGGGCAACAGCTTCACGCCTTTTGGCAGCAGCGAGTGCAGCTCGATGAAGCTCTTGACGGCGGTAAACAAACCATCGCGCAGGCCGCTCTCGTGCGTGCCGCCCGCGCTGGTGGGGATCAGGTTGACATAGCTCTCGCGCACCGGCTGGCCGTCTTCGGTGAACGCCACGCACCACGAGGCGCCCTCGCCTTCGGCAAAGCTCTCGTGGCCGCTGTCGGCAAAGCCCTCGCCCTCGAGCAGCGGGATCACCGGCTCGCCGTTGAGCGTCTGCTGCAGATAGTCGCGCAGGCCGCCCTTGTACTGCCAGGTTTGCGTATCGCGCGTTTTTTCGTTGACGAGCGAGACGCTCACACCGGGCATGAGCACGGCCTTGCTGCGCAGCAGGTGCGTGAGCTCGCCCAAGGGCAGGTTGCTCGATTCGAAGTATTTGGCGTCGGGCCAGGCGCGCACCGTGGTGCCCTGCTTGCGGTCGCCCTCGCTTCGGGCCTGGGTGGTGAGCGGTTCAATCACCTCCCCGGCCGAGAACGCCAGGCGGGCCACCTGCCCTTCGCGGTAGCTGGTGGCTTCGAGGCGGGTGGAGAGTGCATTCGTCACGCTCACCCCCACGCCGTGCAGGCCGCCCGAGAAGTTGTAGGCGCCGCCCTTGCCCTTGTCGAACTTGCCACCCGCGTGCAAGCGGGTGAAGACCAGTTCGATCACCGGCGCCTTTTCTTCTGGGTGCAGGCCGAACGGGATGCCACGCCCATCGTCTTCCACGCTGACCGATCCATCGGCATGCAGGACAACCTTGATCTTCTTGCCGTAGCCCGCCAGCGCTTCGTCGGCAGAGTTGTCCAGCACCTCCTGGATCACGTGCAAGGGGTTGTCGGTGCGGGTGTACATGCCCGGCCGCTGCTTGACGGGCTCCAGGCCCTTGAGCACGCGGATCGAGCTTTCGGAATAGTCGCTATTTGAAACAGGAGAGGGTTTGGCTGCCATGGGCGCGGATTGTAGGACTGTATGAAAAGCCAGTCTGGCCAACCGACCCTGGCGCCCAGGCGCCAGCACGGTGCCGGCCGTTTGGCTATATTTGTTGCAATGCACACGACGCCGCCCAAACTCTCCATGTTCCAGGTGCTCGCCTGCGGCGCTGCCGTGGTGACGCTCTCCATGGGCATTCGCCACGGCTTTGGCCTGTGGCTGCAACCGATCACGCAGGAGATGGGCTGGACGCGCCAGTCCTTCGCCCTGGCGCTGGCCATTCAAAACCTCTCGTGGGGCCTGATTGGCGTCTTTGCCGGCATGTTGGCAGACCGTTTTGGCGCCTTCCGCGTGCTGATTGGCGGCGCGGCGCTGTACGCATTGGGCCTTGTGGGGATGGCGCTCTCGCCCACGGAGACGCTATTCGCGCTGACCACCGGCGTGCTGATTGGCGCTGCGCAGGCGGGCACGACTTACGCGGTGATCTACGGCGTGATTGGCCGCCAGGTCCCGGCTGAAAAGCGCTCCTGGGCCATGGGCGTGGCGGCGGCGGCGGGCTCGTTCGGCCAGTTCCTCATGGTGCCGACGGAAGGCTTCCTCATCACCGCCATGGGCTGGAAAGAAGCGCTGCTGGTGCTGGCCGCCATGGTGCTGGTCATCGTGCCGCTCGCCTTCTGGCTGCGCGAGCCCCGCTTCGCCAGCGCAGCACCCGCGCAGCACAGCCAGGGCATTGGCGAGGCGCTCTCCGAGGCGCTGCGCTACCCGAGCTTTCTGATGCTCACCGCTGGCTACTTCGTGTGCGGCTTCCAGGTGGTGTTCATCGCCGTACACATGCCGAGCTACCTGCGCGACCACGGCCTCTCGCCGCAGGTGGCGAGCTATTCCCTGGCGCTGATTGGCTTGTTCAACGTGTTCGGCACCTATATTTCCGGCACGCTGGGCCAGCGCATGGCCAAGCGCCATATCCTGGCATTCATCTACTTCACCCGCGCGGTGGTCATCACCGTGTTCTTGCTGGTACCGCTCACGCCCACGTCGGTGTACCTCTTCTCGGCGGTAATGGGCGCGCTGTGGCTGTCCACCGTGCCGCCGACCAACGCCGCCGTGGCGCAGATTTTTGGCGTGCAACACCTCTCGATGCTCGGCGGCTTCGTGTTCTTCAGCCACCAGGTCGGCAGCTTCCTGGGGGTGTGGCTGGGCGGTTACCTGTACGACCGTACCGGCAGCTACGACACCGTCTGGATGCTGGCGATTGCCTTTGGCGTGCTCGCCGGCCTCATCAACCTCCCCGTGCGCGAGCACCCGATTGCGCGCGGTGCCGCGCAGCCCGCATGACCAAAGCACCGGCACCGGGCAGCGCCTTGCCGCGCAGGCCCTGGCGCCGCCGCGCCGCTTGGACGGCGGCGCTGCTGGCGCTCGCAGCCGTGTTTGCGCTCTACCAGCGGCCCGACTTCCTGGTGATGCTGGCCGATCAGGCCTGGTCCTGCTTTTGATGCCAAATCAGCCTCTAGCGCTTACTGCATAAGCGCTTCCAGCTATATTTTTTGATAACCTCCATGCCTTCGACCGACGCTTCTGAATGGGTACGCCGCTGGTCGCACCTGGTGCCACCGGACGCGCAGGTGCTCGATCTCGCCTGCGGCGCCGGCCGGCATATGCGGTGGTTCGCGGAACGTGGCCATACGGTCCTCGGCGTGGATCGCGCTCCCGAGGCCTTGCAAAGCGCTGCCGCGTTTGGCGAAGTGCTGGCCTGCGACCTTGAAGCCGCGCCCTGGCCACTGCCCGAGCGCAGGTTCGGCGCCGTGGTCGTCACCAACTACCTGTGGCGTGCGCTGCTGCCGCGCATCGTGGCCAGCGTGGCGCCCGGCGGCCTGCTACTTTACGAGACCTTTGCGCAGGGCAACGAAACGGTGGGTCGGCCGGCGAATCCCGATTTTCTTCTGGCGCCAGGGGAACTGCTGCACGCCTGCCAGGGTCTGCACGTGGTGGCGTACGAAGATGGCACCCTGGACAACCCCGAGCGCTTTGTGCAGCGCATCGCTGCACTGCGCGTGTCGGCGGGCGCCGCCGCATCGGGCCGCCGGGCGCTTCAGGCACCCCAATGAAATTGAGCCCACGATCAGCGAGTGCCGCCCGCTAGAATGCCCCTTTGCGTTTTTTTCCAGCCGATATGACTTCTCCCCGCCCTCTCCTTACCGGCAGCATCGTCGCCCTCGTCACGCCCATGCACGAAGACGGCAGCGTGGACTATGAGAGCCTGCGAAAACTCATCGACTGGCACATTGCCGAAGGCACCGACTGCATCGGTGTCGTCGGCACCACCGGCGAATCGCCCACGGTGGACGTCGAGGAACACTGCGAAATCATTCGCGTCAGCGTCGAACAAGCGGCAGGCCGCGTGCCGGTGATGGCAGGCTGCGGCGCCAATTCCACCAAAGAGGCGATTGAACTGGCGCGCTTTGCCAAGGGCGTGGGCGCCGACAGCCAGTTGCAAGTCGTTCCCTACTACAACAAGCCCACGCAAGAGGGCCAGTACCAGCACTTCAAGGCAATCGCCGAGGCCACGGGCGAACTGCCCATCGTGCTCTACAACGTGCCCGGCCGTTCGGTCGGCGACATGCTGCACGACACCGTGCTGCGTCTGGCGCAGGTGCCCGGCATCATCGGCATCAAGGAAGCCACGGGCAATATCGAGCGCGCGCAGTGGTTGATTCGCGATCTGCCCAAGGATTTCGCCATTTATTCGGGTGACGACCCCACGGCCGTCGCCCTGATGTTCTGCGGTGGCCACGGCAACATCAGCGTCACGGCCAACGTGGCGCCGCGCCTGATGCACGAGCTGTGCGAGGCCGCATTGGCGGGCAACATCCGCCGCGCCATGGACATCCAGTTTCGCCTGATGCCGGTGCACAAAAACCTGTTCATCGAAGCCAACCCGATTCCCGTCAAGTGGGCCATGGCCCGCCTGGGCCTGTGCGGTGGGACCATGCGCCTGCCCATGACCCCGCTCAGCTCTGCCCATGAGGCTGCCGTTGAAGGCGCGCTGCGCGCCAGCGGCCTGCTCTGATTGCGGCTCAGCCGCTTATCGAATTCAAGAGGATGTTCCGCGTGAAAACTGCTGCACGATTTGGCCTGCTGGGCCTGACCATTGCCTTGTCGGCCTGTTCGGTTCTCGATAGCGACAAAATCGACTACAAAAGTGCCAGCAAGGGCCAGACGCTGGAAGTTCCGCCCGACCTCAAGCAGCTCTCGCGCGATTCGCGCTACGCCCTGCCGGGCGGAGTGGTCTCCGCCAATGCCATGGAAGCGGGCAAGGCGACCCAAACACCGGACAGCCAGGCGGCTGCCAACCACATGGGTGATGTGCGTATTGAGCGCAACGGCGATCAGCGCTGGCTGGTGGTGCAACGCCCCGTCGACAAGCTTTGGGACCCGGTGCGCGATTTCTGGCTCGAGAACGGCTTTACGCTGGCCCTCGACCAAATCGACCTGGGCATCATGGAGACCGACTGGGCGGAAAACCGCGCCAAGATTCCACAGGACTTCATTCGCTCCACGCTGGGCAAGGTGTTTGACTCGCTCTACTCCACTGGCGAGCGCGACAAGTTCCGCACGCGGCTTGAGCGCCGGCCTGACGGCAGCACCGAGATTTACGTCAGCCACCGCGGGATGGAAGAGGTCTACAACACTGCGAATAAAGACTCCACCGTGTGGCAGCCGCGCCCGACCGACCCGGAGCTGGAGGTTGAATTCCTGCGCCGCCTGATGATCAAGCTGGGGGTTCCGGCCGAGCAGGCCAAAGCTGCCACAGCCTCCGCTCCCAAGGCCGCTGGCGTGCGTGTAGCCAACCAGGACGGCGTGCCGGTGCTGCAGATCGACGAAGGCTTCGAGCGTGCGTGGCGCCGTGTCGGCCTGGCGCTGGACCGAACGGGTTTCACTGTCGAAGACCGCGACCGCAGCCAGGGCGTTTATTTTGTGCGCTATGTGGCGCCTGGCACCGACCAAAAGGAGCCTGGTTTCTTTGGCAAGCTGTTCAGCCGCGCCAAATCGGCAACCCCACCGCTCCAGTACCGCATCGTGGTGCGAAGCCAGGGCAATGCCAGCGTGGCATCGGTGCTCAACGCCAGCGGCGCCCCCGAGAGCTCAGAGAACGCTCAGCGCATCGTGCGCATCCTTGCAGACGACATGAAATAAGCACGCCTGCAGTGCTGCGCTTTTGTAGCCTGGGCAGCGGCAGCTCCGGCAACGGCACGGTGGTCGAAGCCGGTAGCAGGTCGGCCACGCGGCGCCTGCTGGTCGATTGCGGCTTTGGGCCGCGCCAGCTTGCAAAGCGGCTCGCGCATGCGGGTCTGGCCTGCGAAGACCTTGACGCCATCTTCATCACCCACGAGCATTCCGACCATGTCGGCTGCGCCATCGCCCTGGCACAGCAGCACGCTATTCCTCTGTGGATGAGCCAGGGCACCTACGCCGCCATAGGCAGTCCGCCGCTGGGGGCACTACTGCACCTGGCGCAGGACGGAGACACCATCGACCTGGACCTTTTCGAGGTCCGCCCCTTCACGGTGCCGCACGACGCCCGTGAGCCGCTGCAATTGCGCTGCAGCGATGGCGTGAACCATCTGGGGCTGGCGACCGATCTTGGGCATGCCCCGGCGCATGTGCTGGCACAGCTGGCAGGGTGCCACGCACTGTTGCTCGAAGCCAATCATGACCCGGAGATGCTGGCGCAGTCGAGCTACCCGGATTTTCTCAAGCGCCGTGTTGGGGGTGACTGGGGCCATCTGTCAAACACGGCTGCGGCGGCTATGCTGACAGCTCTCGCGCATCCGGGCCTCAAGCATGTCGTGGCGGCCCACCTCAGCGAACGCAACAACCGGCCTGACACCGTGCGTGAACTCTTCGCCCAAGCCTTGGGTTGGGGCGCAGACGCGATCGTGATTGCGCAGCAGCGCACGGGAACAGACTGGATATGCGTCGGCTGACCCGCAGACGCCTTCACCAACAAAAAAGCCCTGTCCATAGGCGCAGGGCTCGGTATGCATCGCCTGCGGAATCCCGCAGGCATCGCCAGCAATTTACTTGGCGGCAGAGGCAGCAGTGGAGGCAGCCTTGTCGGCGGCTTCCTTGGCTGCATCGGCGGCAGGTGCAGCAGACGATTCGCCGGCAGCAGGCGCAGCATCGGAAGCAGGTGCAGCAGCAGGAGCAGCAGGTTCAGCAGGCGCTGCGGCGGGTGCAGGTGCTTCAACCGGTGCAGGTGCGGGTGCAGGAGCCGGCTCTTCCTTCTTGCCACAAGCGGCCAGGGCAGCAGCAGCGATCAGCGAAGCGATGATGAAAGACTTGTTCATTAGGATTCTCCTCAGGGGACAGTTATAGACAAAGTTGCCAAAACGTCCAGCCTCTTGCAGCCCGGCTACGCTTTGGTAGAGTTTTTTGCGATAGCGCAATATTTGACTCTCGCAGAATTATAAAGAGTGTTTGTCAATTGTGGTTTTTACTTATTGACACACACTAGAAATCGCAGATATCGGTTATCACACCATTTGCATCGCAAGATACATCTGCGGTCGCATGGGCCGTCAACGAAGCGGCCTCATGCGCGGTTGACACCGCACAAAAATATTTCTCTAGAGCTTGAAAGCAGGCCCCCCACCCGTGCGCAGGCGCATGAATGGCAGCCGAGAGACTTACAGCCCCAGGGTGCTGGCAGAAAATCCTGGGCTGCTTTTCGTCTGTATCCACTCACGCAGCAATTCGTAGCCGGCCACCCGCCTGCCTGGCTCGGCCCCTGCAACACCTACGGATCGCACCGGATCCAGCCGGTGCATCACCCATGCAGGCGACCACAGCATGCTCGGTAAATCGAGCGCATCGGCATTCGGGCTGACGCGGCACTGGATGATGTGGTCCCAGGTAGAGCGCCAGCGCACAAAACGCGGGTGGCGGCGCACCACCTCGTCATAATTCTTGGCCAGCATGGTGAGCTGGCGTCCGCTGCGCGCCCAGGCATCAAGCGAGGCGATCACGGCGCGTTCCCCCAGCGGCCAGTCGAAAAAGCTGGCGTCGCTCAGGATGATTTCACGCCAGCCGGCCTGCCCAGCATGCGCAAGGGCATCGCGCACCAATTGTGCGAATGCGTTACAGCCTTCGAAGCGGCCTTCGAGCAAAGCGCCTGGCGCGGCTGAATCGGAAGCTTCCATCGTCAGTTCTCCGTGGTATGCAGCCAGCCTGCATCGCCCCAGGACGCCAGCAGGGCCATGGCGTCGGTACTGGCCTTTCGCAGTTCTCGCGTGCCAAGACAGCGGTCATTCGCCAGTTTGCGTACCAAGGCCGCATCCCTGCCGCTGGCGCGGTAGCTCTCGCCATTGATGAACACATGCTGGCTGTCAAACAGCATGCGCGTGCGCCGGTCGAGAACGATGCCCCGCTCCAGCCCCGTGCACTGGCCCGGGTCGAACCATACATGAGGTTTGGGCTCGGTCAACACCTCGCCTAGGGCGCGCTCAAGCGCGAGCGGCTCAGCGAGCGCGCGCTCCAGAGCGTCGCGGGCAAACGCGGTAAGAGTGGCAGGTATTTCCGCCGGCGCCTGGACGGCGGGCTGCTGCGCATCGCGGTACAGCACCCGGCGGAGGTCATCAACGCCATCTTCGTCGGCAAGACGTGGGAGTAGCTCCCGCGCCAGCTCCCTGCGCTCGGGCACCCGAAAGCCCACGGAATAGGTCATGCACTGGCCTTGCGCAATACCATCGTGCGCCCAGCCAGGTGGCAGGTACAGCATGTCGCCTGGGTCCAGCACATAGTCCTGCTCCGGCTGAAAGTCCGCCAGGATTTTCATCGGCACATCGTCCCGCAACCGCAGGTCTTTTTGACGACCAATGCGCCAGCGCCGCTGGCCGTGCGCCTGCAGCAAAAACACATCGTAGCTGTCGAAATGCGGGCCTACACCGCCGCCGTCGGTCGCGAAACTGATCATCAGGTCGTCAAGCCGCGCGTCCGGTATGAAACGAAAGCGGCTCATCAGCGTGTGGATGGCATCGTCGTGCAAATCGACCCCTTGCACCAGCAGCGTCCAATTGGGCCGCGAGAGCGGCGGTAGCGAGCGGCGCGGCACTGGCCCCTTGCGCAAGGACCAACTGCCATTCACATTCTGGGCGAGCCGTGACTCCACACCCTCCTGGCCTGCCAGCTCAAACAAACGCGGCCGCAGCACAGGCGGTGCAAAATCAGGGATGGCCTGGCGCACCAGCAAGGGCGTTTTCTGCCAGTGACGGCGCATGAACTGCTGCGCAGTCAGACCGCCAAGCAAGACAAGAGGAAGGTCGGTTTGCATGCAATCCCAGTGCAGCCGGCAGCAAATTGGCCGGGATGCGAGAATTCTCCTATGGAAATTACAGAACAATGTGTCGTCGCCCTCACCTGGGTCTTAAAAGATACTTTGGGGGAGGAACTCGATGTACTGGATGAGCCCGTGGAATTCCTTGTCGGTGGCAGCGATCTGCTGGCACGGATAGAAGAAGCGCTACAGGGCCACAGCGCAGGCGCGACGCTCGACCTGCATCTGGAGCCGGAAGACGCCTTTGGCGAATTCGATGAGGAGCTTCTTTTTCTGGAGTCTCTCGACCTCTTCCCGGAAGGGACCGAGGAGGGCATGAGCTTCGAAGGGTCGGCCTTGCCAGAGGGTGTCAGCAGCGAAGCGCCCCGCGATGGGTTCTATACCGTCTCACAAATCTACCCTGAGCATATCGTGCTCGACGGCAACCACCCATTGGCCGGCATTGCCCTGCGGCTGCACCTCGAAGTGAAGTCGGTTCGACCGGCAACCGACGAAGAGATCGAGCGGAAAAGTGCAGGGACGGGCTTTTTTCGGGTACAGCCACAAGCCCCTGGCAGCAATAGCGTGCACTGAGGCACGGCGCAAAGCTTAGTACCGAGATCAGTACCGGGAAATCTGGCCGTTGACCACACGCACCCGGTCTCCCACGCGCAAGTCACCGGGCGAGCTGACATCGTAGTCGCGCTGGCCGCCCTGATCCAGGCTGATGACGATGCGATAGCCACTGGGGCCTGCGTTGTTATTGCGCGCTTCAATGGCGTTGCCCGCCAACGCGCCGCCAATCACCCCTACACCCGTGGCGGCGGCGCGTCCACTGCCGCCGCCAATCTGGTGGCCGAGCACACCGCCCACGACCGCACCCAACACGGCGCCCGCACCCGATGTCTGGCCGGAACGCTGCTCCTGCAGTGCATAGACATTGACCACGCGCCCGTATTCGGTACCGCGCGCAGGGGCGGCATAGGCTCCCTGCTGGTAGCCCCCTTGTTGGTAGCCCCTGTCCGCATAGTGCTGGCGCGGTGCGGCGCATGCCGTCAAACCGGCGGTGAGGATGGCCGTTGCCGTCAAAAGGCCTACGCGTTGAAAGCGCAAAACATTCATGGTGTTCTCCTGAAATTGCTGGACGCTTGCGCCACAGGGAGCAAAGCGTGCGTGATGGCGCTATTAGAGGGGCGGATGCGAGACAAAGTTGCAAGAATTGGTGTCTGCAACGAGTCGGCGGCCGGGCACCCCGTGCGTAGTCGCAGGACTACGAGGCCCAATGGGCGCAATCGCATCAATCCTTGCCAGTAGACCCGTACCCACCCGCACCCCGCAAGCTCGGAGCAAACGTATCGACCACCGTAAATTGCGCTTGCACCACCGGCACCACCACGAGTTGCGCGAGCCGGTCCATGGGTTCGATGGTGAAACTTGCGGCGCCGCGGTTCCAGGCGCTGACCATCAGCTCGCCCTGATAGTCGCTGTCGATTAGGCCCACCAGATTGCCCAGCACGATGCCATGCTTATGCCCCAGGCCTGAGCGCGGCAGGATCAGGGCGGCGAAGCCCGCATCCGCCAGGTGAATGGCCAGCCCGGTGCGCACCAGTTCGCACGCTCCAGGAGCGAGCGTGAGCGGCACGTCCAGGCAGGCGCGCAAATCCAGACCGGCACTTCCCGGAGTGGCGTACGCCGGCAGACAACCGGCCATGCGTGCGTCGAGCACCTTGATATCAATGTTCATTTGTCTCTGATGGCTTTGCTTTTTTGCTGCGCCAGCGCCTGCAACTGCCGTTGCAACTCTGGAAGCGATGGGAGGGGTGACTGCAGGCCCGCTTTGCGCAAGGCTCCAAGGGCCTGCCTCCAGCGCCCCACCACCCACCACGCAAGCCCGGCCATTGCGAGCGCCAGAACAGGGCCCAGACCGGCCTGATGGCGCCCGAACAGTTGCAGCAGCACCAGCAGGACCACCCCGACAAGCAGCAAGCCCAATACGGTCGCAAGCGTCGGCTTTGTCGGCGACAGCGCGTCCGGCTTCTCCGGGCTGGCGGCTGCAGCTTGGGGCCGCCGCCTTGCTTCGCCCGCGTGCGGCACACGCCCCGGTTCCTCTGGCAATGGCACGATGTGGGCGGCGGTCAGGCGCTCTACATAGCGTGCGAAATCGCCATCCTTGGGCGCATCCCATTCTGGCTTCAGCCCCGTGGCACCGGAAAACGGGTTCATGGCATGGCTCGGTCAGGGTGCCGCACGGCAATCTGCTCGATCAGTTGCTGCGCCAGCACGCGCTTGCTGGCGCGCGGCAGTTCGCTGTGGCCCTGCGCGTCCACCAAGAGCAGGGCGTTGTCGTCCTGCCCAAAGGTGGCCGGGCCAATGTTGCCGACCAGCAGCGGAACCCCCTTGCGCGCGCGCTTGGCCGTGGCATGGGCCAGCAGATCGTGGCTTTCGGCGGCAAAGCCCACGCAGTACAGCGCGCCGCTGTGGGCACGCTCCGACTGCGCCACAGTGGCCAGGATGTCGGGGTTTTCGGTGAACCCAAGCGTCGGTGGTGCGCCGCTGCCTTCTTTCTTGATTTTTTCTTGCGAGGCACTGGCAGGTCGCCAGTCGGCCACCGCAGCCGTCGCTATAAAAATAGTAGCTTCCTGCGCAAGCGGAATCACCGCGTCGTACATATTTTGTGCAGAAACCACATTGATTCGGCGCACGCCGCGCGGCGTCGGTAGCGCCACCGGGCCGGCGACCAGGGTCACCTCGGCACCCGCCTCGCGGGCAGCGCGGGCGATGGCAAAACCCATCTTGCCGCTCGAATGGTTCGTGATGCCACGCACCGGGTCAATGGCTTCAAAGGTGGGGCCAGCGGTGACGAGTACCTTTTGTCCGGCCAGCCGCTTGGGCTGAAAGAATGCCACGACTTCTTCGAGCAGTTCCTGGGGCTCCAGCATGCGCCCATCGCCGGTTTCGCCGCAGGCCTGGTCGCCGTGGCCCACGCCCAGAAGCACGGCGCCGTCCTGCTGCACCTGCGCGAGGTTGCGCTGCGTCGCGGGGTGTGCCCACATCTCGCGGTTCATGGCAGGGGCAAGCAGCAGCGGCACCCGCTCCACGGGCCGCGCCAGGCACATCAGTGCCAGCAGATCATCTGCCGCCCCGTGCGCCAACTTGACCACGAAATCTGCACTACAGGGCGCGACGACGATGGCGTCGGCCTCGCGGCTGAGGTTGATGTGCGGCATGTTGTTGTCCGCCCGCGCGTCCCACTGCGAGGTGAAAACCGGCCGATTGCTCAGTGCCTGCATGGTGACGGGCGTCATGAACTGCTCGGCCGCCTGCGTCATCACCACTTGCACGCTGGCGCCGGCTTTGACGAGGGCGCGGCAAAACTCGGCCGCCTTGTAACAGGCGATGCCACCAGTGAGCCCAAGGACGATGTGTTTGCCAGCCAGATCGGTCATGGCGGCAATGTAGCAGAGGGTCTGGCGGCGCCAGCGGCGCGAGGCCCAATGCCTATAATTGCAATTTCCCACCACCTTCATTGACATGACCAAATTTGTCTTCGTCACCGGCGGTGTGGTGTCTTCCCTGGGCAAGGGAATCGCCTCAGCCTCCCTTGCCGCGATCCTCGAATCGCGGGGCCTCAAAGTCACTCTCATCAAGCTCGACCCGTACATCAACGTGGATCCGGGCACCATGTCACCGTTCCAGCACGGTGAAGTCTTCGTCACCGACGACGGGGCGGAGACCGACCTCGACCTGGGCCACTACGAGCGTTTCATTGAAACGCGGATGAAGAAAACCAACAACTTCACCACAGGGCGTATCTACCAGAGCGTGTTGGAGAAAGAACGCCGTGGCGACTACCTCGGCAAGACGGTGCAGGTCATCCCGCACGTCACCAACGAAATCCAGGAATACATCAAGCGCGGCGCGGGCGTGGGCACGCCCGACGCCGTGGACGTGGCCATCGCCGAGATCGGCGGCACCGTGGGCGACATTGAGTCGCTTCCCTTCCTTGAAGCCGTGCGCCAGCTCAGCCTGAAACTCGGCCCAAACAACGCGGCATTTGTGCACCTGACCTACGTGCCCTTCATAGCAGCAGCGGGCGAGCTCAAGACCAAGCCCACCCAGCACACGGTGCAGGAGCTGCGCAAGATCGGCATCCAGCCCGACGCCCTGCTGTGCCGCGCCGACCGCGCCATTCCCGACGAAGAGCGCGCCAAGATCTCGCTGTTCACCAACGTGCCCGAATGGGGCGTGATCAGCATGTGGGACGTGGACACCATCTACAAGGTGCCGCGCATGCTGCACGAGCAGGGGCTGGACGGCCTGATCTGCGACAAGCTGCGCCTGAACACCCCGCCCACCAGCCTCAAGCGCTGGGACGCGCTGGTGCACGAAACCGCCAACCCGCAGGGCGAGGTGACGATTGCCATGGTGGGCAAGTACGTCGATCTGTCCGACAGCTACAAGTCGGTCAACGAGGCGCTGCGCCACGCCGGCATGCAGAACCATGTGCGCGTGAAGATCGAGTACCTCGATTCCGAGACGCTGACCCCGGCCGAGGTCGAGAACCTGGGGCGCTTTGACGGCATCCTGGTGCCCGGAGGCTTTGGCCAGCGCGGCGTGGAGGGCAAGATCAGCACGGCACAGTACGCCCGCGAGCACAAGCTCCCCTACCTGGGCATCTGCCTGGGCATGCAAGTGGCCACCATCGAATACGCGCGCCACGTGGCAGGCCTGACAGGCGCCAACAGCACCGAGTTCGACCCGGCCACGCCGCACCCCGTGATCGCCCTCATCAACGAGTGGCAGGACAAGGACGGCAGCATCCAGAAACGTGACGCAGCGTCCGATCTGGGCGGCACTATGCGCCTGGGCGCACAAAGCTCCGACGTCGCGCCCGGCACGCTGGCGCACGAGATTTACGGCGATGTGGTCACCGAGCGCCACCGCCACCGCTACGAGGCCAACAAGCACTACCTGGACCGCCTGCGAGCTGCCGGCCTGGTGATCTCGGCGTTGACCCAGCGCGAGCACCTGACGGAAATCATCGAGCTGCCGCGCAGCGTGCACCCCTGGTTTGTGGGGGTGCAGTTCCACCCCGAATTCAAGTCGACGCCCTGGGCTGGCCACCCGCTGTTCAACGCCTTTATCCGCGCTGCCATTGCGCACCACGGCGAAACGGCCGCATCCGCTGCGCCCACCCCCGAGGAGACCACGGCATGAAGTTGTGCGGTTTTGACGTCGGCCTGGACCGGCCCTTTTTCCTGATTGCCGGGCCCTGCGTGATCGAGTCGGCCCAGCTGCAAATGGACGTGGCAGGCCAGCTCAAGGAGATCACCTCAGCCCTGGGCATTCCCTTCATCTTCAAGAGCAGCTTCGACAAGGCCAACCGCTCGTCTGGCACCAGCTTTCGCGGCCCAGGGCGCGAGAAGGGCCTGGAGATTCTCGGCCGCATCCGCAGCGAGCTTGGCGTGCCGGTGCTGACCGACGTGCACAGCGAAGACGACATCCGCGAGGCGGCGGCCGTGGTCGATGTGCTGCAGACCCCGGCGTTTCTGTGCCGCCAGACCGACTTCATCCGCGCCGTCGCCCAGTCGGGCAAGCCGGTGAACATCAAAAAAGGCCAGTTCCTCGCGCCACACGACATGAAGAACGTGATCGACAAGGCGCGCGCCGCCGCTAAAGAGGCGGGATTGAGCGAAGACAACTTCATGGCCTGCGAGCGCGGCGCCAGCTTCGGCTACAACAATCTGGTGAGCGACATGCGCAGCCTGGCCATCATGCGTGAGACAAATGCGCCGGTGGTGTTCGACGCCACGCACAGCGTGCAACTGCCGGGCGGCAACGGCACCAGCAGCGGCGGTCAGCGCGAGATGGTGCCGGTGCTGGCGCGCGCTGCCGTGGCCGTGGGGGTGGCGGGTTTGTTCATGGAAACGCACCCCGACCCAGCGAATGCCCTCTCCGACGGCCCCAACGCCGTGCCGCTCAAGCACATGCGCGCGCTGCTGGAGACGCTGCTGGCGCTGGACGCCGTCACGAAGAAGAACGGTTTTCTCGAAAACAACTTTGGAGCCTGAGCATGGCCAGTGGATACATCATTGCCTCGGTCGAAGTCACCCACCCCGAGCAGTACGAAGAATACAAAAAATGGAGCAGTGAAGCCATGCGGGTGCACGGCGCCGAAGTCTGCATCCGCGGCGGCAAGGTGGATGTGCTGGAAGGCGACTGGACCCCAGGGCGTACCGTGGTCCTCAAGTTCCCCAGCTTTGATGCCGCACGCGCCTTCCACGATTCGCCCGAGTACCGCAAGGCCCGCGCCGCGCGTGAAGGCGCTGCCATCATGCGCATGGTCTGCGTGGAAGGCGTGTGATTCGCTCTGAATAGAATAGCTGCCTGCGCATATCCAATAAGCGCTGGAAGCCAATTTTGCTTGAATTTTGCGCCCTGGCGCCCCACCCCGGATTGAAACCCTGCAAGGAACCCCATGAGTGCCATTGTTGACATCGTAGGCCGTGAAATTCTCGACAGCCGCGGCAACCCCACCGTCGAATGCGACGTGCTGCTCGAATCGGGCGTGATGGGCCGTGCGGCCGTACCGTCCGGCGCCTCCACCGGCTCGCGCGAAGCGATTGAGCTGCGCGATGGCGACAAGAGCCGCTACCTGGGCAAGGGCGTGCTCAAGGCCGTCGAACACATCAACACCGAAATCTCCGAAGCCGTGCTCGGCCTGGATGCTTCCGAGCAGGCCTTCCTCGACAAGACCCTGATCGACCTCGACGGCACCGACAACAAGAGCCGCCTGGGGGCCAACGCCATTCTGGCTGTCTCGATGGCTGTGGCCCGCGCTGCGGCCGAGGAATCGGGCCTGCCGCTGTACCGGTATTTGGGCGGCATGGGCGGCATGCAATTGCCAGTGCCGATGATGAACGTGATCAACGGCGGCGCACACGCCAACAACACGCTCGACATCCAGGAATTCATGATCATCCCGGTGGGCGCGCCGAGCTTTCGCGAAGCGCTGCGCTGGGGCGCCGAGGTGTTCCACGCGCTCAAGAAGATCATCAACGACAAAGGCATGAGCACGGCCGTGGGCGACGAAGGCGGCTTTGCCCCCAGCGTGGCCAACCACGAAGCGGCGATTGAACTGATCCTGCAAGCCATCGATGCCGCCGGGTACACCGCAGGCGAGCAAATTGCGCTTGGCCTCGATTGCGCCGCCAGCGAGTTTTTCAAGGATGGCCAGTACCACCTGGCCGGCGAAGGCCTGGCACTGAGCGCGCAGGCCTGGACCGACATGCTGGCCACTTGGGTCGACAAATACCCCATCATCAGCATTGAAGACGCCATGGCCGAGGGCGACTGGGACGGCTGGAAGATTCTGTCGGACCGCCTGGGCAAGAACGTGCAGTTGGTGGGCGACGATCTGTTCGTCACCAACACCAAGATCCTGCAGGAAGGCATCGACAAGGGCATTGCCAACTCGATCCTCATCAAGATCAACCAGATCGGCACGTTGACCGAGACCTTCGCCGCCATCGAGATGGCCAAGCGCGCGGGCTACACCGCCGTGATCAGCCACCGCTCGGGCGAGACCGAAGACAGCACCATTGCCGACATCGCCGTGGGCACCAACGCCGGGCAGATCAAGACCGGCAGCCTGAGCCGCTCTGACCGCATGGCCAAGTACAACCAACTGCTGCGCATCGAGGAAGACCTGGGCGACATCGCCCACTACCCAGGCCGCCGCGCGTTCTACAACCTGCGCTAATTCCCACCTGGGCCGCGAAGCTTCCCGCCATGGGCTCACGCATCGTCACCGTGGTGCTGCTTGTATTGCTGGCCTCGCTTCAGGGCCAGCTGTGGTTAGGACGCGGCAGCGTGCCGCGCGTGGCCAGCATGCAGCAGCAACTGCGCTCGCAGCAGGACGCCAACGAGGCAGCGGCCGAGTCCAACCAGCGGCTGGCCTCCGAGGTGCAAGACCTGCGCGAGGGCCTGGACATGGTGGAAGAAAAGGCGCGCAGCGAATTGGGCATGGTCAAGCCCAACGAGATCTTCGTGCAGTACCTGCCATAACCCGCCCGCAGCCGGGTCCAACCAGCGGGTGGTGCGCGCCAACCCGCGCACTTGAAACTTTCACAGAGCCGTCACGGCGCTGACATGGACGCTGCCTAAATTGTGTTTCAGGGTAACTCTGGAACACACGATGACCACTGCCTCCACCAGCGCCCGTATCGCGGCGCGTTCTGTCCATCGCAACATGTCGGTGGGCCTCGCCGAAACCCCGCGCGAAATTCTGGAAGCGCAAAAGCTGCGCTACAGCGTGTTCGCAGGCGAGCTCGGCGCCCGGCTGCGCACCCGCATGCCGCAGGTTGACCACGACATCTTCGACCCCTATTGCGAGCACCTGGTGGTGCGCGACGAAAATACCGGAGCGGTGGTCGGCACCTACCGCATCCTGTCGCCGGAGCAGGCCGCCAAGATTGGCGGCTACTACTCGGAAGGCGAGTTTGACCTCACACGTCTGCAGCACCTGCGTCCGCGGATGGTGGAAATCGGGCGGTCTTGTGTGCACGCCGATTACCGCAGCGGCGCCACCATCACCCTGCTGTGGGCGGGCCTGGCACGCTACATGCTGCAGCACCGCTACGACTACCTGATAGGCTGCGCCAGCATGAGCATGGCAGATGGTGGGCATGCCGCTGCCAGCGCCTACCGAGGGCTGCACGAGCACATGAGCCCGCTGGAATACCGAGTGTTTCCCCGTTGCCGGCTACCGCTGGAGGCATTGGACCAGGACTTGCCCGCCACGCTGCCGCCGCTCATCAAGGGCTATCTGCGCGCCGGCGCCTGGGTGTGTGGAGACCCCGCCTGGGACCCTGATTTCAACACCGCCGACCTGCCCCTCCTGATGCCGATCGCGCGCCTGGACAGCCGCTACGCCAAACACTTCCTGGGATGAACCCGCCGACCCGCGTGAACGAGACGCCAGCTCCACGTGCACTACAGGTGCTGCGCTGCGTGCGGCTGGGCCTGCACCTGTTGTGGGGGGCGGCCACCATTGCCAGCGTTTACCCACTTGCCAGCACCTCGGTGCGCCTGCAACTCAAGCGCCGTTGGTCGCGCCAGTTGCTGAGCATGCTGGGCATCCGGCTGGACGTGTGCTGGAACAACGTGCCAGCAGGCAGTCTGGTGGTAGCCAACCATGTGTCGTGGCTGGACATCTATGCCCTCAATGCCACGCATGCGATGGCCTTCGTGGCCAAGGCGGACGTGCGCGCCTGGCCCTTGGTGGGCTGGCTTGCGGCGCGTACGGACACTGTTTTCCTGCGCCGCGGCCTGCGCGCCGACGCGCGCGACGCCAACGCCCGTATTGCGGCCCTGCTGCAAGCCGGCCAGGACGTAGCCGTGTTTCCAGAAGGCACCACCACCGATGGCAGCACGCTGCTGGACTTTCATGCCGCCCTGCTGCAGCCGGCAATCGCCACCGGTCGCCCCATCCAACCCGTCGCCATCACGTACCACGACCGCCACGGCCGGCGCAGTGGCGCAGCCGCGTATGCGGGGGATACGAGCCTGCGTGAGTGCCTGGCGGCGATCCTCGCCTGCCGCGGTCTTGTCGTTCGCGTCAGAGCGGCGCCGCCGCTGCCCACCCAATCTGGGCACCGGCGCGTGCTGGCGCTGGCCGCGCGCCAAGCCGTGGCGGCACACATGGCGCTTTCGCCCCACCCGCAACCGAACCCACCGCACCGGATGCCCGCTGGGGAGCACCCTCTCCAAGCCGACGTCGCGACCACCTGAGTCGCCTGCGTTCCTGCGTTGCTTACTGTGCACCCTTGGGCGGGGGAGGCTGGAAGACACTGGGGGCAGCAAAAATTTGGGCGGCATCCACCGCGTCGAAGCGGTACTGCTGGCCGCAGTATTCGCAGCCCACTTCGATCTGCCCTTGCTCGGCCAGGATGCTTTCGGCCTCTTCTCGCCCCAGGGTTTCCAGCATGCGACCCACGCGCTCGCGGCTGCAGGTGCAGGCAAAGCGCGGGCCCAGCGCACCCTGCTGCGGCGCAAAGCGCGCCAGGTTTTCCTGCCAGAACAGGCGACGCAGCACGGTATCCACATCCAGCGCCAGCAGCTCCTCGCGCGTCAGGCTGGCGGCCAGCGTGGCGATGCGGTTGTATTCCTCATCGGCACCTTGCCCCACCAATTCGTCCTGGCTACCGCCCAGGTTGGCAACGCCTTGCATCGGCATGCGCTGGATCAGCAGGCCTGCCGCCACCTGATCGTCGGCCGCCAGCACCAGCATGGCTTCGAGCTGCTCCGACTGGCGCATGTAATGCGCCAGCACTTCACTCATACTGGAAAGCGGCCGCTCCTGTGCGTCTACCAGCGGCACCACACCCTGGTAGGGTTGCTGGCCCGGTAGCTTGTCTTTCGGGTCAAGCGTGATCGCGCAGCGCCCGCCGCCGGCGACGTTGACCATCTCCGCCAACCGTGCCCCTTCCGGCACCTCGCCCGTAAGAGCCGCCGTGGCGCGCAATGCCAGGTCAGACTGCACCTCCGCCACGGCCAGGCGCAGCGGCCCGTCGCCAAAAATCTGCAGCACCAGCGTGCCGTTGAATTTGATGGACGACTGCATCAACACGCCGGCCGCCGCCATCTCGCCAAGCAATTCGCGCACGGGCACCGGGTAGGCGCCGCTCGTGGTGTTGGCGGCACGGCGCGCCAACATCTCGCGCCAGGCACCGTCCAAGCGCACGATGGCGCCGCGTACCGGTATGCCTTCAAAAATAAATTTGTGCAGTTCAGACACGTGCACGTTCCCTTAATCTTGGTCGATACGGCGCAAGCCGCCGCGAAAACGCCGGGCGTTCTCCACGTAATGCTGCGCGCTGGCACGCAGTCCGTCCATCTGCTCGGGTGTGAGCTGGCGCACCACACGCGCCGGGCTGCCGATGATCATCGAGCCATCGGGGAATTCCTTGCCTTCGGTGACCAAGGCGCCGGCACCGACCAGACAGTTCTTGCCAATCTTCGCGCCATTGAGCACCACGGCGCCAATGCCGATCAGGCTCTCGTCGCCAATGGTGCAGCCGTGCAGCATCACCTTGTGGCCCACGGTAACGCGCTCGCCAATGACCAGCGGCTGGCCGAAATCGGCGTGCAGCACGCTCGCATCCTGCACGTTGGAGCCAGCACCAATGGTGATGGATTCGGTGTCGCCGCGCACCACCGTGCCAAACCACACACTTGTGTCGTCGTGCAGCACCACGGCACCCATCACCTGCGCGCTGTCGGCCACCCAGGCGCTGGGAGCGATCTGCGGAGCTTTGTCGTCCAATGCATACAGGGCCATATTCGTCCTTAAGTTCAGTGTTTCCCAACGCAAGGCGGGGACTTTCTACAATTGTAGGGATGGAACTCCGACACCGCGCCCTGGAGGTGCTTTGCCTCGCCGATGTAGACCAGAAGGTGGCGGAAACACTCGAACTGCATGCCCAAGCAGCTTCGCTTTCAATAGCGGAAGCGGAAGCGGCACCACCCGAACCCGTCGATTTGCCTGGCCGGCCTGATCGGCCCGAGTTGCTTGCCCACAGCGCAGTGGCACGCCGCTCGCCTGCCACACCCGGGGGCCGGGCCGTACTGCTGCACGCCATCGCACATATCGAGTTCAACGCCATCAACCTGGCGCTGGATGCCATCTGGCGTTTCTCGGACATGCCGCGCGCCTACTACCTCGATTGGCTCAAAGTTGCCGGAGAAGAAGCACGGCATTTCAGCCTGCTGCGCGAGCACCTGCGCACGCTGGGCCACGACTACGGCGATTTTCCGGCCCACCAAGGCCTGTGGACCATGTGCGAAAAAACGGCCCACGATGCCATCGCACGCATGGCCCTGGTACCGCGCACGCTGGAGGCGCGCGGCCTGGACGCCACACCGCTGATTCAGCGCAAACTCCGCCAGACGGGTGCGGCCGACGCCCTGGCCGCCGCCAATATTCTGGACACTATCCTGCGCGAGGAGATCGGCCATGTGGCCATTGGTAATTTTTGGTATCGGTGGCTGTGCGAGCGCGCACAACTCGATCCACAGGTGCACTATGCACATTTGGCAGAGCGCTACGCGGCGCCGCGCCCCAGGCCGCCGCTGAATACCGAGGCCCGGCGGCGCGCCGGATTCACCGAATCCGAGTTGGCCTGGCTTGCGTATGGAGATACAGAGCCAAGTAGGGACGATGCTTTCTAGAATGGTGCCCAACGCGCTGCTGCATGCCCACACGGGCCCGCCAGCCTGATGTTGTAGTTTTATGACCCAATCCGATGTCCAGTTCTGATTCGCTTGACCCCCTCAGCCCGCCGCCAACGCCCCAGCCGTCGGTGGCCATGATTGCGCGCCAGGCGATTGTCAATTCCCAGCAGGCCGTCATAGGCTATGAGCTGTTCAACCGTTCGCGCACCGGGCCCGGACACACGGCAGCCACTGACGTTGCGCTGGTGTTCAGCGCCCTCTCGCATGCCGGCACCGAAGACCTGGTGGGAAAGAAGCTGCTTTTCGTGAACTGCACGCACGAAAGCCTGGCAGGAGGTCACCTGGAGCTGATCGATCCGGACAAGGTGGTGCTGGAGATTCCACCACTCGGCCACGTGGCCACCGACGAGGTCGGCACCCGGCTGCCCATGCTCGCTGTATTACGTGAGCGCGGCTTCCATTTGGCCTTCAACCACACTGTGCTGCAGTCCGCCTACGCGGCCTGGCTTCCCCTGGCGGACTACATCAAGCTCGACCTCTCGGTGCTGGCGCCAGACCAGTTGGCGGTGCTCATCAGCTACGCCGGGCGGCACTCACAGGCCGAGCTGGTGGCAGAGAAAGTGGAAACAGCGCAGCAGTACGACATGGCGTCGAGCCATGGCATTGCCCTGTTCCAGGGCTACTGGTTTGCCCGGCCTTCGCTGGTGCAGGCACGGCTGGTCACGCCCTCACAGACAGCGATCCTGGAACTGATAAGCCTGGTGCGCAAGCAGGCCAGCACAGACGCCATTGAAGAAGTGCTCAAAAAGGACGCTGGGCTGGCCTTCAACCTCATGCGCCTCATCAACTCTTCTGGCTTTGGCATGACGCGCGAGATCACCTCGTTCCGCCAGGCGGTGATGCTGATGGGCCTCAAAAAGCTCTTTCGCTGGGCCGCGCTGCTGCTCACCCTCTCGCGCAACGGCGGGCCACCCCCTTCGGTGGGCAGCACTGCCGTGGTACGTGGGCGGCTGATGGAGCTGCTGGCACTGGAGATTTTCGACCAGGAACTGGCCGACGAAGCGTTCGTCGCCGGCATCTTCTCGCTGCTCGACACCATGCTGGGCATGCCCATGGAATCGGCGCTGCAGCTCATCACCGTGCCCGAACCGGTCTCGGCTGCGCTCTTGCGGCGCGAAGGCCCGCTGGGCAAGCTGCTCCTGCTGGCGCAGGCCTGCGAGAGCAGTGACGACGGGGCGTTCGACCACGCAGCGCACGCGCTGGGTCTCTCCAGCTCGCAGATCAACGGCGCGCACCTGCAGGCCCTGGCTTGGGCCGACCAGGTAGAAGACTGAGAAAAGGGCGGCCTCGCGCCTAGAATCGCTGGGAACACGCATCCCGCGCACGCCTTTTTCCCCTCTTCCTTATCGCCCATGTCCCAGCCACCAGACAATGCCCCAGAAGACGCTACAGCCTCCCCGGAAGCGGTAGCCGCCAGCGATATGGCGGTGATCGCCCGCCAGGCCATCGTTGACGCCAAGCGCGTGGTTGTGGGCTACGAACTGTTTGACCGCTCGACCGCGCACGACGCCCACACGGCTGCCAGCGATGCAGCCCTGCTGTTCAACGCGCTGTCCTACGGCGGCGCCGAAGCGCTGGTGGGCAAGCTCACGGTGTTCATCAACTGCACCCACGAGAGCCTCGCAGGGGGCCACCTGGAACTGGTCCACCCCGACAAGGTCGTACTGGAAGTGCCGACCTTGCCCGAGGGTGCGACACCAGAAGCCATCGATGCCTGCATCGGCACCTTCGAAGGCCTCAAGACACGCGGCTTCAAACTGGCCTTTGACCAGCAGGTGCTGCGCCGGCCGTACGCGGGCTGGCTGCCCATGGCCTCGTACATCAAGTTCGACATGTCGGCTTTCAAGCCCGAACTGGCGGCCCCGCTGGTGCAGTTCGCGCGCAACTACAGCCAGGCCGAACTCGTTGCCGAAAAGGTCGAGACGGCCGAGCAGTTTCAGCGCATGTCCGACCTGGGCGTAAAGCTGTTCCAGGGCTACTGGTTTGCCAAGCCGTCGATGGTGCAGGCCAAGACAGTCCGGCCCTCGCAGGCCATCATCATCCAGCTCATCAACCTGGTGCGGCGCCAGGCCAGCAGCGCGGAGATTGAAGATCTGCTCAAAAAAGACCCGACACTCTCCTTCAACCTGCTGCGCTTCATCAACTCGTCGGGGTTCGGCTTGCAATGCGAGATCACCTCGTTCCGCCATGCGGTGATGATCCTGGGGCTCAAGAAGCTGTTCCGCTGGGCAGCGCTCTTGCTCACCACTTCGCGCGCCGGCGGCTCGCCACCGGCCGTGGGCACCATGGCCGTGGTGCGCGGGCGGCTGATGGAACTGCTTGCCCAGGAACTGCTGCCACAGGAAGAGTGCGACAACGCCTTCGTGGTCGGCGTTTTTTCCATGCTCGACACCATGCTGGGCATGCCGCTGGAGAGCGCGCTCGGCTCCGTGGCTTTGCCGGAATCCGTGGTCGACGCACTGCTGCACGACCGCGGGGTGTTTGCACCCTTCCTGGCGCTCACCAAGGCCTGCGAAAGTGGCGACGAAGCCGCATTTGCCTACAACGCCGGGCAACTGCAGCTCTCGAACCACCAGGTCAACTGGGCACACCTTCAGGCCCTTGCCTGGGCCGAGAGTCTGGGCGAGTAAGCCACCAACACCCAAAAGCAAGCTATCCGCGCGGATGGTGGCGCGCGTGCAGCTCGCGCAGGCGCTCGCGCGCCACGTGCGTGTAAATGGTGGTCGTCGAAATATCGGCATGGCCGAGCAGCAGCTGCACCACGCGCAGATCGGCGCCATGGTTGAGCAGATGGGTGGCAAACGCATGGCGCAAGGTGTGTGGCGAGAGCGGCGCTGTAATGCCCGCGCGCAGCGCATGCTCGCGCACGATGCCCCAGAAGCGCACGCGCGTCATGCCGCTGCCGCGCGCGGTCACAAACAAATCCTCGCTCTGCCGGCCCGCCAAAATGAGCGCACGCGCCTCGCCCAGGTAGCGCGTGAGCCAGGCGCCGGCCTCTTCGCCAAACGGCACCAGCCGCTCCTTGTTCCCTTTGCCCAGCACGCGCAGCACGCCGGCGCCAAGGTCCAGGTTCCAGGTCTTGAGCTGTACCAGCTCAGAGACGCGCAGGCCGCTGGCGTACATCAGTTCCAACATGCTGCGCTCGCGCAGGCCGAGCGGCGTGCGCACGTCGGGGGCCGCGAGCAGTGCCTCGACCTGGCCCTGCGAGAGCGTCTTGGGCACGTGCAGTGGCTGGCGGGCCGCCTGCAAGCGCACGCTGGGGTCGGCGGTGATGCGGCGCTCGCGCAGCGCCCAGTGAAAGTAGCGCCGCAGCACGGTGAGGCGCCGATTGGCGGTGGTGGCGCGCGTGCCCTGGTGGCGCGCGGAAAACCAGGCCTGGATGTGGTGCTCGGCCGCTGCGTCCAACGCCAGGGGCGGCTGCTGCGCCGCCAGCCACGCGGCGAAGTGCCGCAGGTCGCTGCGGTAGGCGGCCAGCGTGTTGCGCGACAGGCCGTCTTCGAGCCACAAGGCATCGGCGAACTGGTCGATGGCCGTCTGGCTGGTTTCAAAAAAGAGCATGCGAAACGATAGCAGAGCGATGCGCTCGGTGACACGGGGCGACACGGGACATGGCAGCGCAACCAGGCCAGCGCAGGTATTCTGCACGCCGTGGTGTACGCGCAAATTCTGTTTCCCGATTTTTCCCTCATCCTGCTCGGCTACCTGGTGTGCCGCTTCACCGCGCTCAACCGCTCGGTGTGGCAGCCGGTAGAAGCGCTGGTGTACTACCTGCTGTTTCCGGTGCTGCTGTTCCAGTCGATTGTGCGCAGCCCCATCGAACTGGGCGCCACCTCGGGGCTGATGGCCGCTGGCTTGCTCAGCGGCGTCTCTGGCATCGCGCTGGCCTATGGCCTGCCCTGTCTGCCCGGACTGCGCAGTCGCATCGAACCACGTGCGCATGCCGGCGCAGCGCAGGTGGCGTTTCGCTTCAACTCGTTCATTGGCCTTGCCATGGCGCAGCGACTGGCGGGCGCTCCCGGCCTGCAACTGATCGCCGTGCTGATCGGGATTTCAGTGCCGCTCTTCAATGTGGCGGCCGTCTGGCCCATGGCGCGGAAGGGGGAACACCACTTTGCCCGCGAGCTGCTGCAAAACCCCTTGATTCTGGCGACCACCGCCGGCCTGGCCGCGAACCTGGCGGGGCTGCACATTCCGGATATTTTGGTGCCCAGCGTCTCGCGTATCGGGGCCGCCGCCATCGCGCTGGGGTTGATGGCGGCTGGCGCGGGGCTCGAATTCGGCTCGCTCCGGCGCGACGGGGTGCTGACGGTGTCGGTGCTCTCCATTCGCCACCTGCTGCAGCCGCTGATGGCCTGGCTGGCTTCGCGCCTGCTGGGACTGGACGCCTTGCAAACCACGGTGCTGCTGATTTTCTCGGCTCTGCCCACCTCGTCAAGCTGCTACGTGCTGGCCGCCCGCATGGGCTACAACGGGCCGTATGTGGCGGGGCTGGTGACGCTCTCCACCCTGCTGGGACCGGTCAGCCTGTCGCTGGCACTGGGGGTTCTGGGGCCCACCTTGAAACTATGATTTTGGTAGCTGCCAGCGCTTTAGGGATAAGCGCTAGAGGCCCATTTCATTCAATATTTTCGTTTTCCAGTGCCCAGGCAACATGCTCGCGCACCAGCGCACTCTCGTGTGCAGCGCGGGTTTGCAGGGCGGCGCGCAGTTCGGGCGCGTGCGTCTTCGCCAGCGCATTGCCCAGCGCCACCGCGACGTTGCGCAGCCAGCGCTCGTGGCCAATGCGGCGGATCGGGCCGCCTTCGGTCATGCGCAGGAACGTTGCCTCGTCCCAGGCAAACAAATCCACCAGTTGCTGACCACTGAGGCCGGCACGCGCGTCAAAGTCTGCCAGGGGGCTGGTGCGCGCGTATTTGTTCCACGGGCAAATGAGCTGGCAGTCGTCGCAGCCGTAAATGCGGTTGCCAATGGGGCGGCGAAACTCGACCGGAATCGGCCCGGCGTTTTCAATCGTCAGGTACGAGATGCAGCGCCGCGCATCGAGCCGGTACGGCGCGACGATGGCCTGCGTCGGGCAGACGTCGATGCAGGCCTGGCAACTGCCGCAGTGCGCCGTCACCGGCGTGCTCTCCGGCAGTTCCATGTCGATGTAGATCTCGCCCAGGAAAGCCATCGACCCGGCCTCGCGGTTGAGCACCAGCGTGTGCTTGCCGCGCCAGCCCTGGCCACTGCGCGCGGCCAGCTCGGCTTCGAGCACCGGCGCCGAATCGGTGAAGACGCGGTAGCCCGTCGGCCCGACGGCCTCGGCAATGCGGTCGCAGAGCTTTTGCAGGCGCGCACGCAGCACCTTGTGGTAGTCGCGCCCGCGGGCATAGACCGAGACGGCGCCCTGCTCTGGGTCGGCCAGGCGCGCAAACTCGATGGCCTGCCAGCCAGCCGGCGTGTCACGCGGCAGGTAATCCATGCGCACGGTGATCACGCTCACCGTGCCCGGTACCAGCTCGGCCGGGCGCGCGCGCTTCATGCCGTGCGCTTCCATGTAGTGCATGTCGCCGTGAAAGCCCTGCGCCAGCCAGCCCTGCAAACCCGGTTCGGCAGACGAAAGATCCACACCGGCCACGCCGATTTGGGAAAATCCCAACTCGCGCGCCCATTGCGTAATTTGAGGAATGAGTTGACTGCCGCTGACCACCATCGCCCGATTGTAGAAACGCCCCTTGCGCACAAGACCCGCTCACTGGTGTGGACGAACGAAGCCGACACTGAGGCGTTCGCGCAACAACTCGCCGCGCGGCCGGAAATTGCCAACGCCTTCATCAGCCTGCACGGCGACCTGGGCGCCGGCAAGACCACGCTGGTGCGCCATCTGCTGCGTGCGCTCGGGGTGCAGGGCCGCATCAAGAGCCCGACCTACGCGGTGGTGGAACCCCACGAGGCCGGGGCGCTGGCCATCTGGCACTTTGACTTCTACCGATTCAGCGACCCGCGCGAGTGGGAAGACGCGGGTTTTCGAGAGCTGTTTGCCAACCCCGGCCTAAAACTGGCAGAATGGCCGGAAAAGGCT
>Ga0208272_100143_pt1 | contig 46566 bp, 39 predicted proteins | sample LakWasM129_HOW14_2_FD_183939 | JGI IMG/M metagenome (GOLD analysis project Ga0208272, IMG submission 183939) | Freshwater sediment methanotrophic microbial communities from Lake Washington under simulated oxygen tension - Sediment Metagenome... | ecosystem: Environmental > Aquatic > Freshwater >... | reverse complement strand
CGAGGGCGTGGTCGGCATCGTCGCCTCGCGCATCAAGGACAAGCTGCACCGCCCCACTTTCGTGTTCGCCACCAGCGGCGCGCCGGGCGCAGAGGGCGAGCTCAAGGGCTCGGGCCGCTCGATCGCCGGGTTTCATCTGCGCGACGCGCTGGACCTGGTCGCCAAGCGCCACCCGGGCGTGCTGCTCAAGTTCGGCGGCCACGCCATGGCGGCGGGCTGCACGCTGGCGGCCGGTCAGTTCGCGGTGTTCGAGCAGGCGCTGGCGCAGGTGGCGCGCGAATGGCTGGATGCGGCTGCCCTGACGCGCCGCATCGACACCGACGGCACGCTGGCGAGCGAATACTGCCGCGCCGATCTGGTGGACACGCTGCACCGCGAGGTCTGGGGTCAGGGCTTTGCGCCGCCCACCTTCAGCGAAGAGGTCGAGGTGCTCAGCCAGCGGCTGGTGGGCGAAAAACACCTCTCGCTCAAGCTGCGCCACCAGGGCCGGCCGGTAGACGGTATCTGGTTTGGCCACACCGACCCGCTGCCCGCCCGCGTGCTGCTGGCCTTTCGGCTCGACGTCAACGAATGGAAAGGCGAGCGAAAAGTGCAGTTTCTGGTGGAGGGGGCGCAGGTCTAGAAGCTTTCCCAGTCGCCTTCTGCCACAGCCGCAGCTTGGCGCTTGGCGGGCGCAGCGATGCGGGCCGCAGGGACAACGGGTGCGCGGTATGCGCCGGTTGCGGTGCCTGTTTTGGTTTTTTCCGGCCCAGCAACCGCAGCCCGTGCAGCAGGCGCGGCGCCCAGCTTGCGCGGGGCCGGGGCAGCTCGCAAAGCGGCAGGTCGGGCCGGCGCCGGCGCACTGCGGTGCAGCGGTGCGCGGGCGGGCGTCAGCGCCACAGCGCCCACGTTGAACACCGACACCACACCGGTCAGGTGCTGGGCCTGGTCGCGCAGCGCCGTCGCCGCGGCGGTGGACTGCTCCACCAAAGCCGCGTTTTGCTGCGTCATCTGGTCGAGCTGGGTCACGGCCTGGTTCACCTGGGCAATGCCGTCGCGCTGCTCGGTGGACGATGCCGTGATCTCGCCAATCAAATCGCTCACACGGTGCACGCTGGCAACGATTTCCTCCATGCTCTGGCCGGCCTCGGTTACTTGGCGCGAGCCCGTTTCGACATTCGCGACCGAAGTGCCAATGAGCTGCTTGATCTCCTTGGCCGCCTCGGCGCTGCGCCCGGCCAGGCTGCGCACTTCGGACGCCACGACGGCAAAACCGCGCCCCTGCTCGCCCGCCCGGGCCGCCTCGACGGCGGCATTGAGCGCCAGGATGTTGGTCTGAAAGGCGATCCCATCGATGACGCCGATGATGTCGGCAATCTTGCGCGCGCTCTGGCTGATTTCCTCCATGCTGCTGACGACCTGCCCCACCACTTCGCCGCCGCGCGTGGCGGCCTTGGCGGCGTTGGCGGCCAACTGATTGGCCTGGCGCGCCGTATCGGCGGACTGCGTGACGGTAGTGGTGAGCTGCTCCATGCTGGCCGCAGTCTGCTGCAAATTGGAGGCCGATTGCTCGGTACGGGCCGACAGGTCCTGGTTGCCAGTGGCGATCTCGGACGATGCCAGCGAGACCGCCTCGACACCGGTGCGCACGTCGCCCACCACACTGCGCAATTTCTCGGTCATGCCCGAGAGCGCGCGCAGCATGTGGCCGAACTCGTCCTTGCGCGTGGGGTGCAGTTCGCGCGTGAGGTCGCCAGCGGCAATGGCGTCGATCAGCTCCCCCGCCTGGGCCAGCGGCACGGTGATGGAGCGCACCAGCTTCCAGGCCAGCAGCAGGAAAACAGCCATCAGTACAGTGGCTGCCACCAACCCCTGGATGACGTAGGACGTACGCCGCGAAAGAGCCTCCGCCCGCACCGCATCGCTATGCTGGTGCAAGGTCTCGACAAAGGCATCCTGGTCTTTGAGGTAGCCGGCGATCAGTGGCGCAAACTGATCATCGGCGAAGGCCTGCGTCGCCGCCACATCGCCCGCGCCCTTGAGATCCCAGGTCTTGGCGGTTGCCGCCAGCACCGCCTTGCGCGCGACAAGTACCTTGTCCACCGCCGCCTTTTCGTCTGGCGCAGTGGCCTCGGCAACAACCTTTTCCTGAAGCTTGTTGATGTCACCAATGATGGCCTTGACCTTGGCGTTGTACTGCTCTGCCAACACAGAGTCGGACGTCACCGCCGCACCCATGACCATGTTGACGGCAATTTCAGTGGCGCCGCGCCAGCGTACGGCGGTGGCGATCCGCTCGTCGATATGAACGACTTCGTCCATGGCGTTGGCCATGGAAGTGTTGGCGCGGTATTGCTGAACGCCAGAGATCACCAGCATGGCGAGCATCAGCGCCAAAAAGGCACCCCAGAGCTTGCGCGAGACACTGACATTGTCGAGTTGCATATTTTTTCCGAAAAACTGTCAAACCACCACTGTCGCACACAACAGGGGCCATAGATACATTCGTTCACATTTTAACGAGCGAGGCGGCTGACGCTTGGGTTTACCCCTAGTGACCACCCGGCGAACACAAAACCGTAAGATGGTCGCAACTATGTACGCCAACGCCGACCTGCACTGCCACTCCGTCGTCTCTGACGGCACCCTCACGCCCGAGGTGCTGGCAGCGCGAGCGCACGCCAACGGCGTGGACCTGTGGGCCCTGACCGACCACGACGAAGTGGGCGGCCAGGCGCGCGCGCTTGCCGCCGCCCAGGCGCTGGGCATGGCCTATATCACCGGTGTCGAGATTTCCGTCACCTTTGCCGGCACCACGGTGCACATCGTCGGCCTGGGGTTCGATCCGACCAACCCGCAAATGGTGCAAGGCCTGGCCGCCACGCGCGGCGGGCGTCTGGAGCGGGCGCGCGACATGGCCGGGCAGCTGGCTGCGGTCGGCATTGCCGGTGCGTACGAGGGTGCGCTGCGCTATGTGGGCAACCCAGAACTGGTCTCGCGCACCCACTTCGCGCGCTTTCTGGTGGAAGCCGGCATCTGCCGCGACACTTCCGAGGTGTTCCGCAAATACCTGGTCGAAGGCAAACCCGGCTACGTGCCCCACCGCTGGGCTGCCCTCGGCGACGCGGTGCGCTGGATCACCGAAGCGGGCGGCGTGGCCGTCATTGCGCACCCGGCGCGCTACCGCTTCACGCCCAACGAAGAATTCGCCCTGTTCTCTGAATTCCAGCAGCACGGCGGGCGCGGCGTCGAGGTCGTCACCGGCAGCCATTCCGCCAGCGAGGCCGTGCGCTATGCTGACTTGGCGCGCGAACTCGGCCTGGCGGCATCGCGCGGCAGCGACTTCCACAGCCCCGACGAATCCCACACCGATCTGGGTATCCTGCCCCCCTTGCCAGCAGACCTGACGCCCGCCTGGGATCTGGTGGCGGCGCACATCCACCCAGGCCGCTGAATCCATTCCCCCTATTTTCCATGGCCCTGTATTTCGAAGTCCATCCCGACAACCCGCAGCCCCGTTTGATCAAACAGGCCGCCGCCCTGCTGCAGCAAGGCGGCGTGTTGGCCGTTCCCACCGATTCCAGCTATGCCCTGGTCTGCCAACTGGACGACAAGGCCGCCGTGGACCGCCTGCGCCGCATCCGCGGCGTGGACGACAAGCACCATCTGACGCTGTTGTGCCGCGACCTCTCGGAGCTGGCCAGCTACGCACGTGTGGACAACCGCCAGTACCGGCTGCTCAAGCTGGGCACGCCGGGGCCGTACACCTTCATCCTCGACGCCACCAAGGAAGTGCCGCGCCGCGTCAGCCACCCCAGCCGCAAGACGATTGGTCTGCGCGTGCCCGAAGGCGCGGCCCTGCAGGCGCTGCTGGAGCTGCACGGCGGGCCGCTGCTGGGCACCACCTTGATCGCACCGGGCGAGACGCAATCCATGAACGACGCCGAGGAAATCCTGGCCCGCTTTGACAAGCTGATCGACGGCGTGATTGATGCGGGTGCCTGCCCGTCGCAGCCCACCACGGTGCTGGACCTGACGCCCATGGAGCGCGGTGGCGACCCCGAAGTGGTCCGCGAGGGGCGCGGCAAGCTGGCAGCGCTTGGGCTCTGAATTTTATAAAAAATAGGCCTCTAGCGCTTATCCAATAAGCGCTTCAAGCTATTTATAAGATAGCAAAAAGACACCATCTGGCGCTACCAAATCGCGTCCCTGGCCACACTTTGGGGTGTGCGCAGCGCGCAATGCGCGGCATAAGAACGTATTTACGATCTCCCAGGGGCCGCGCGAGATCGTAAACACGTTCTAAGGGACAATGTGGCCGGTGAACTTTTCCAACACCCTCCAGACCGTCCTCATCTACGCACTGCCAGTGCTTTTCGCCATCACGGTGCACGAGGCTGCCCACGGCTATGTGGCGCGGCACTTTGGCGACCCTACGGCGACGCGCCTGGGGCGCGTCACGCTCAATCCCTTCACGCACATTGATCCGGTCGGCACCATCCTGATGCCGCTGATCCTGTACTTCGCCACCTCGGGCGCCTTTCTGTTTGGCTACGCCAAGCCGGTGCCGGTGAATTTCGGCGCGCTGCGCAACCCCAAGCGCGACATGATCTGGGTGGCACTGGCGGGACCGGTGTCGAACTTCATCCAGGCCATTTTGTGGGACCTGCTGCTGGTGGCATTGGTGGCCGTGGGCGTGAACGAGCGCTTTTTCATGGAAATGGCGCGTGCCGGCGTCCTGGTCAACCTCGTGATGTGGGCCTTCAATCTGTTTCCGCTGCCACCGCTCGATGGTGGGCGGGTTCTGGTGGGGCTGCTCCCCTGGAAGCAGGCACAAATGGTGTCGCGCGTCGAGCCCTGGGGCTTCTTCATCGTCATGGCGCTGGTGCTCGCTGGCGTCGTCGGCACGCTGTGGCTGACCCCGCTGATGTCGCTGGGCTACGCTGCCATCAACCTGCTGCTGTCGCCTCTCGTCGCCCTGCTGGCATGAAGCACCCCCTGAGTCGCCTTTGGCGCCTTCCCCCTCTCTCGCCTCGCTGCGCGATGCGGGAGGGGGACGCCCCCAGCGCCCGGAGTGCAGACGACAGTTGCATGTCGTGGCGGCCCTTGCGCGGGGGCGCTGGCCTGTGCAGCGCCGGTTTTAAAGGCTCTGCCCGGTAGACGTCGCCGTGCAACAGCCCGTTTTTTATCTTTCTTTCCTGCTGATTTCGTTCCCATGAGCACCACCCGTTTTCTCACCGGCATCACGACCACCGGCACACCGCACCTGGGCAATTTTGTTGGCTCGATCCGCCCGTCCGTCGCGGCCAGTCTGCGCCCCAGCGTGCAAAGTTTTTACTTTCTGGCCGACTACCACGCGCTCATCAAATGCGAAGACCCGGCGCGCATTCAGCGCTCGACGCTGGAGATCGCCGCAAGTTGGCTGGCGGCAGGGCTCAATCCTGAGAAAGTGATTTTTTACCGCCAGTCGGACATCCCCGAAATCCCCGAGCTGACCTGGCTGCTGACCTGCGTGACCGGCAAGGGCCTGCTCAACCGCGCCCATGCCTACAAGGCCAGCGTAGACAAGAACCACGAAGCCGGCCGCGAGAGCGACGACGGCGTGACCGCCGGTCTCTTCATGTACCCGGTCCTCATGGCCGCCGACATTTTGATGTTCAAGGCGCACAAAGTGCCCGTGGGGCGCGACCAGGTGCAGCACATCGAGATGGCCCGCGACATGGGCGCGAGCTTCAACCACCTCTACGGCGAGCATTTCGTGCTGCCCGAGGCCGCCATTGACGAGCACGTCGCCACCCTGCCCGGCCTGGATGGCCGCAAGATGAGCAAGAGCTACGACAACACGATTCCGCTATTTGCCAGCAAGGCGCAGCTGCAAAAGCTGATCCAGGGCATCGTCACCGACTCGCGTGCGCCCGGGGAGCCCAAGGACACCGAGGGCTCGGCCCTGTTCCAAATCTACCAGGCCTTCTCCACGCCCGACGAAACCGCCGCGCTGCGCCAGCAGTACGCCGATGGCATTGCCTGGGGCGAGGCCAAGGCTATGCTGCTCGAGCGCGTGGATTCGGTGGTGGCCCCGATGCGCGCCCAGTACGAGGCCCTGATGGCCGACCCGGCCCGCATCGAAGCCACGCTGCTGGCCGGCGCCGAGCGTGCCCGTGCACTGGCCACACCCTTCCTGCGCGAACTGCGCAACGCCGTGGGTTTGCGCAGCCTGGCGCAGGCCAGCACGGCGGCCAAAGCCGCCAAAGTCGCCAAAATCGCCCTGCCCTCCTTCAAGCAGTACCGCGAGCAGGATGGCAAGTTCTATTTCAAGCTGGTGGACGCCGATGGGCGTTTGCTGCTGCAAAGCCTGGCATTTGATGCCCCCAAGGAGGCGGGCGCCGCCATTGGGCAGTTGCAAAAGGACCCCGCCGCTCTGGGTCAGCTTGCGAGCCGGCTGGACCCGCTCCCCGGAGTGACCGAGCAGGACGTGGCTGCGGCCCTGGCGCTGCTGCGGGAGTAGCTTCGTTTTTTATAGCTGCCAGCGCAGGCCCAATAAGCGCCAGGAGCCAAAAATAATCCGAATTTCCGGCCTTCCATATTGCGGCTGACAGTCTCTGGAATGTTCGCGGGGCTGAGAGAGAGTTGGTCGCGCCGCTTCGTGCGCCGACCTTGCCAATTATGTCCATGGCGATCACCTCGCATCTCTGCTGAAAGTCTCAGCAGGCCGGTGGAGCACCCTGGTCAATGTTGAATCTGCACTTTGCGGGCCAGTCTTGCAGCGGCACTATTACACCGACGCGCCGCCGGAATCTTGGTTCTGGCGGTTTTTTGTGCCTTTCACTGTCTCGGTCGCGTTCTCCCGAGCAGGCGAAGAAGCAAACCGATGACCGAAAATCCACGCCAACACACGACTTCTGGCCTTGAATGATCAAGTGGGCAGCAGAGAACAGAGAGAGAAAACGGCGGAAAGCGCGCCTGGAACAGCGATTTCCAGAGGGCCGTGCTCAAGAGGCCAGGGCTTGATGCCGCGCCAACACCGGGGGAAAGGACAAAAAAAATCCCAACCGGATAAGGGTTGGGATTTCACATTATGGTGGAGCTGGCGGGAATTGAACCCGCGTCCGCAAGCCTTTACCGGGCAGATCTACATGTTTAGCGGTCTGATTTAAGTCTCGCCACCGGCATCGCGCAGTCGCACGCTCTACCGGCCGCCAGCACCCTATTGTCTCGCCCCAACCCAAGGTACCCGGATCAGGACCAGCCCATGTAATTATCCTTGCAGCCGGGAGGCAGCGATTGCTCGATACCCCCTTGCCCAGCCCATCGGCCAACTGTTGCAAGGCTCACTGGCAATTAAGCAGCGAGTGCGAAACGTTCGTCGTTTGCAGTTAGTTTTTTGAATGCAGATTTACGAGCGCCAATCAAGCTCGACATGCACCACGCCGATTCCGAACCCACGTCGAAACCAGGGCAGCCCCAAGCCCCCTATATTAAGCGGGAAGACAGGAATTGCAAGAGCTGCGCAGGCGAATTAATTTCTGCGTCGGCACCCCAGGCCCTGACCGATGCAGTGGCGCCAAGATAGCCATAGTTGGCGGCCACGGTGGGCATGCCTGCTGCCCGTCCTGCCACGATGTCGCGCTCGTCGTCCCCCACATAAATACACTGGCCTGGAGCGACCCTCAGGCGCCGCGCAGCCTCGAACAGGGGCTCTGGATGCGGCTTCGCGTGCAGCGTGGTGTCGCCGCTGATGGCGACAGCACAGTTCGCGAAAACCGGCAGGGTGCGCAGCAGCGGCTCGGTGAAACGCGCCGCCTTGTTGGTCACAATACCCCAAAGAAAGCCACGCGCCGTGAGGGTAGCCAGCAGATCGACCACCTCGTCGAATGCCGCCGTATGGTTGAACATGCACGCCGTGTAATTGGCAAAGAACTCTTCGCGCAGCAAGTCAAAGTCTGGATCTCCGGGCCCAATGCCAAACGCCACACCCAGCATGCCGCGTGCGCCGGCGCCTGCCATGGCACGGTAATCGGCAAGCGGCAGCGGCTCCAGGCCACGGTCGGTGCGCATCTTGTCGGCAGCATGGCCAAGGTCGGTAGCGCTATCGATGAGCGTTCCGTCCAGATCAAACAGAACAGCGCGGACACCTTCAAACATCGGAAGGCAGTCGCTGCGCCGCCACCAGGTAGTTCACGCTGGTGTTTTGGCTAAGCCAATAGCGCCCGGTGAGCGGGTTGTGCTCCAGCCCCCTCGTATGGGCAATGTCCAAACCAGCGTCGCGGCAGCTTTTTGCCAGCTCACTGGGGCGGATCAGACGCGCATATTCATGGGTACCACGGGGCAACAGCTTCAGCAGGTATTCGGCCCCCAGAATGGCAAATGCAAACGCCTTGGCGTTGCGGTTGATGGTGGAGAAAAACACCCAACCACCTGGCCGCACCAATTGGGCACAAGCACGGACAATGGAGTCCGGGTCAGGGACATGCTCCAGCATTTCCATGCAGGTGACGGTGTCGAAGCCCGCCGGCTGCTCCTGCGCCAGGGCCTCGGCGCTGAACTCCTGGTAGCTTACGCGGGGGGTCTCAGCTTCCAGAGCGTGCAACTGGGCGACTTTGAGGGACTTGGTAGCCAGGTCAATGCCCAGCACCTGGGCACCCTTGCGCGCCATGGCGTCCGCGAGAATGCCACCACCGCACCCGACATCAAGCACCACCTTGCCCGAAAGGGGGGCGATGGAATCGATCCACGCCAGGCGCAAGGGGTTGATTTCGTGCAGCGGACGAAACTCGCTGTCCTTGTCCCACCAGCGATGGGCCAACTCGGAAAATTTGGCCAGTTCGGCAGGATCAACGTTGGCGGTATTCGTCATTTCAGCGATCGATAGCAAAAGCATGGAAGCAAAAAACCATGAAAAAAGCCCCGTTGCCGGGGCTTTTTTATCAGCAATCAAAGATTACTGGGCAGCGCGGGTACCGACCACTTCGATCTCTACGCGGCGGTTCTTGGCGCGACCTTCTTTGGTCTTGTTATCGGCCACAGGCTGCTTCTCGCCCTTGCCTTCGGTGTAGACGCGGCTCTTTTCGATACCCTTGGACACCAGATAGGCCTTGACGGCTTCAGCGCGGCGAACCGACAGCTTCTGGTTGTAGGCGTCGGTACCGATAGAGTCGGTGTGGCCCACGGCAATGATCACTTCAAGGTTGATGCCTTGAACCTTGGAAACCAGATCATTGAGCTTGGCCTTGCCTGCGGGCTTCAGAACCGACTTGTCAAAGTCGAAGAAGGCGTCAGCAGCATAGGTGACCTTGCTCGAGGTAGCCACCACCGGTGCAGGTGCGGGTGCGGGTGCAGGCGCTGCTGCAGGTGCAGGAGCCGGTGCAGCAGCTACAGGAGCGGCCAGAGCGCCGTCGCAGCCAGGAGCTGCCGTAGCAGGGGTCCAGTTGGCATCGCGCCAACACAGTTCGTTGGTGCCGTTCTTCCAGACCAGTTCATTGGTACCGTTTTTCCAGTTATCAACAGTCTGGGCACCAGCGGCGGTAGCAAGCGCTGCAGAGGCCAACAACATCGCCACTTTGTTCAGTTTATTCATGGTTCTCCTCTTGGGGGCAAAGGCCGCAGCAGCGCTGCGAATCAAGGACGTTATTCGGTGACCACCACCAAAAACGTTGACCGAATTGTGCCATACGTAACAGGGGAGAGTGGCCCCACATACCGCTCAGACCGTAGGACAAAAGCGCTTGAAAGCTTAAACGTTGCTCTACAGCTACAAAGCCTTGCGCCTAAAATGCCCGATTCCGGCCGTTTTGTACCTTATCCATGACCCAGTTCGCCAAAGAAACTCTCCCGATCAGCCTCGAAGAGGAAATGCGGCGCAGCTATCTGGATTACGCCATGAGCGTGATCGTGGGACGGGCGCTTCCCGATGCGCGAGACGGCCTCAAACCCGTGCATCGGCGCGTGCTGTTCGCCATGCACGAGCTCAACAACGACTGGAATCGGCCCTACAAGAAATCTGCCCGCATCGTCGGCGACGTGATCGGCAAATACCACCCGCACGGCGACAGCGCGGTGTACGACACCATCGTTCGCATGGCGCAGGATTTTTCCCTGCGCCATATGCTGGTGGACGGCCAGGGCAACTTCGGCTCGGTGGATGGCGACAACGCCGCCGCCATGCGGTACACGGAAATCCGCCTGGCCAAGATTGCCCACGAGATGCTGGGCGACATCGACAAGGAAACCGTCGATTTCGGCCCAAACTACGACGGCAGCGAGAAAGAACCCCTGGTGCTGCCGAGCAAGCTGCCCAACCTGCTAGTCAATGGCTCGTCGGGCATTGCCGTGGGTATGGCGACCAATATTCCGCCGCACAACCTGAACGAAGTGGTGGACGCCTGCCTGCACCTGCTGCACCACCCGGAGGCCTCGATCGACGACCTGATGGAGATCATCCCGGCACCTGATTTCCCTACCGCCGGCATCATTTACGGCATCAACGGCGTCAAGGACGGCTACCGCACCGGGCGCGGCAAGGTGGTGATGCGCGCTCGCTGCCACTTTGAAGACATCGACCGGGGCCAGCGCCAGTCCATCATCGTGGATGAGCTGCCCTACCAGGTCAACAAGAAGACGCTGCAGGAGCGCATGGCCGAGCTGGTGCACGAGAAGAAGATTGAAGGCATCAGCCACATCCAGGACGAATCCGACAAATCGGGCATGCGCCTGGTGATCGAGCTCAAGCGCGGCGAAGTCCCCGAGGTGGTGCTGAACAACCTGTACAAGCAGACGCAGCTGCAGGACACCTTTGGCATGAACATGGTGGCGCTGATCGACGGCCAGCCGCGCTTGTGCAATCTCAAGGACCTGGTCAGCGTCTTCTTGCAGCACCGCCGCGAGGTGGTCACCCGGCGCACGGTGTTCGAGCTGCGCAAGGCGCGCGACCGCGGCCATGTGCTCGAAGGCCTGGCCGTGGCGCTGGCCAACATCGACGATTTCATTGCCATCATTCGCAGCGCCCCCACGCCACCGGTTGCCAAAACCGAGCTGATGGCGCGCTCCTGGGACAGCAAACTGGTGCGCGAAATGCTCACCCGCACGCGCACCGATGGCGGCGTCATCAATGCAGACGACTACCGTCCCGAGGGGCTGGACAGGGAATTCGGCATGGGCCAGGACGGCCTGTACCGCCTGTCGGACACCCAGGCACAAGAAATTTTGCAAATGCGCCTGCAGCGCCTCACCGGGCTGGAACAGGACAAGATCGTTGCCGAGTACAAGGAGATCATGGCGGTCATCGAAGACCTGCTGGACATCCTGGCCACGCCCGAGCGCGTCTCGACCATCATTGGCGACGAACTGACGGCCATCAAGCAGGAGTTCGGCCAAACCAAGCTCGGCGCGCGCCGCAGCCTGGTCGAATACAGCGCGCAAGACCTGTCCACCGAAGATCTGATCACCCCCACCGACATGGTGGTCACGCTCAGCCACACGGGCTACATCAAGAGCCAGCCGCTCTCGGAATACCGCGCGCAAAAGCGCGGCGGGCGCGGCAAACAGGCCACGGCGACCAAGGAAGACGACTGGATCGACCAGCTCTTCATCGCCAACACGCACGACTACATCCTGTGCTTCTCCAACCGTGGCCGCCTGTACTGGCTCAAGGTCTGGGAAGTGCCTGCCGGCTCGCGCGGTTCGCGCGGGCGGCCCATCGTCAACATGTTCCCGCTGGTCGAGGGCGAGAAGATCAACGTCGTGCTGCCGCTCACCGGCGCCATGCGCAGCTTCCCGGCGGACCACTATGTGTTCATGGCAACCAGCATGGGCACGGTCAAGAAAACCGCGCTCGACGACTTCTCCAACCCCCGCAAGGGCGGCATTATTGCCGTCAACCTCGACGAGGGCGACTACCTCATTGGCGCCGCGCTGACCGACGGCCAGCACGACGTCATGCTGTTCTCTGATGGCGGCAAGGCGGTGCGCTTCGACGAGAATGATGTCCGCCCCTTGGGTCGCCAGGCACGTGGCGTGCGCGGCATGACGCTCGAAGAAGGCCAGAGCGTGATTGCCATGCTGGTCGCCGAAGACGAGACGCAAAGCGTGCTGACCGCCACCGAGAACGGCTACGGCAAGCGCACCGGCATTACCGAGTACACGCGCCACGGCCGTGGCACCAAGGGCATGATCGCCATCTCGCAAAGCGAGCGCAATGGCAAGGTCGTCGCCGCCACACTGGTGCGGGGGCACGACGAAATCATGCTCATCACCGACAAGGGCGTGCTGGTGCGCACCCGCGTCAGCGAAATCCGCGAACTGGGCCGGGCGACGCAGGGCGTCACACTGATCGCCCTGGACGAAGGCGCCCAACTCATCGGCCTGCAACGCATCGTGGAAAACGACGCCCAAGGCGCTGATGGTGCAGACGGTGATGCACCGGGGACAGAGCCCGAAGCAGGAGCGGAGTAACGCAGGGCCGCCAGCCCCCGTTTCGACATTTCACTTATTGATAGCTGCTAACGCTTACCCCATAAGCGCTAGCGCCTGATTTGATACCTATTTTGTGATGCAACGTCCTTACAACTTTTCTGCCGGGCCCGCCGCCATTCCCGAGGAGGTACTGCAGCGCGCTGCGGCCGAAATGCTGGACTGGCACGGCAGTGGCATGAGCGTGATGGAAATGAGCCACCGCGGCAAGGAGTTCCTCTCGATCTACGAGGCGGCCGAAGCGGGTCTGCGCAGTCTGCTTGCCGTGCCCCAGCATTTCAAGATTCTGTTCATGCAGGGCGGCGGCCTGGCCGAGAACGCCATCGTTCCGCTCAACCTCTCGCGCGCGGCCGGCGTGGATTTCGTCGTCACCGGCAGCTGGAGCCAGAAGTCGCAGAAAGAGGCGCGCAAGTACGCGTCGGAAGTGAACATCGTCGCCTCGGGCGAATCCAGCGGCTTCACCACCCTGCCCGACCCGGCCAGCTGGACGCCCAGCGTGGGCGCGAGCTACCTGCACATCTGCAGCAACGAAACCATCAACGGCATCGAATTCCACGAGCTGCCCGACCTCAAGGCACTGGGCAGCGATGCGCCCCTGGTCATCGACTTCTCCTCGCACGTCGCCTCGCGCCCGGTGGACTGGTCGCGCGTCGGCCTGGCCTTTGGCGGAGCGCAAAAGAATCTGGGGCCAGCGGGCCTGACCATCGTCGTGGTGCGCGAAGACCTGATCGGCCAGGCGCTCCCCGCCTGCCCCAGCGCGTTTGATTACAAGCTGGTGGCCGAGAACCATTCCATGTTCAACACGCCGCCGACCTGGGGCATCTACATGGCGGGCCTGACCTTTGATTGGCTGGCGCGCCAGAGCGAGGGCTCGGCGCGCGGCATTGCCGCCATGGAGCTGCGCAACATCGCCAAGGCGGAGCTGCTGTATGGCGCGATTGACAGCTCCGATCTGTACCTCAACAAAGTGGCCGCCAACTGCCGCTCGCGCATGAACGTGCCTTTCTTCCTGCGCGACGAATCGCTGAACGACGCGTTCCTCGCTGGCGCACGCGAGCGCGGCCTGCTGCAGCTCAAGGGCCACAAGTCGGTAGGCGGCATGCGCGCGAGCATTTACAACGCCATGCCGCTGGCCGGCGTGCAAGCGCTGGTGGACTACCTGCGAGAATTCGAAAAAACCCGCGCATGAGCTCCACCACACCCACCCCCGTAACCACGGCCGTCGCCTCGCCCGATCTGGCAAGCCTGCGCGTGCAGATCGACAACATCGACCAGCAGATGCTCACGCTGCTGAACCAGCGCGCGCTGGTCGCCGAGCGTGTCGGCGAGGTGAAGAAGCGCGAGGGCACGCCGTTTTTCCGCCCCGACCGCGTGGCGCAGGTGATCGAGAAAATCGTCCGCACCAACCCTGGCCCGCTGCGCAGCGCACATGTGTCGGCCATCTGGCGCGAAATCATGTCGGCCTGCCTGGCGCTCGAATCGCCCCAGCGCGTCGCCGTACTCGGCCCGGCCGGCACGTTTTGCGAGCAAGCCGCGATCGAGTTCTTTGGCGGTGCGGCCGACATCGTCTATTGCGCCAACTTCGACGAAGTGTTCCATGCCACGGCCTCGGGCAGCGCGCAGTTTGGCGTTGTCGGGGTTGAAAACTCGGTCGAAGGCGTGGTCACGCGCTCGCTCGACCTGTTCCTGCACACGCCCACGCACGTGGTGGGCGAAGTCAGCCTGCTGGTACGCCACAACCTGCTGCGCACCAGCGCCTCTGTCGAAGGCATCGAAGCCGTGCTGGCGCACCCACAGGCGCTGGCGCAGTGCCAGGCCTGGCTCTCCAAGCACTTGCCGCACGCCGAGCGGCGCCCCGTGTCGAGCAATGCCGAAGGCGCGCGCATGGCCGCTGGCAACCCCGCCCTGGCCGCGCTGGCCAGCGACCGTGCCGCAGCGCAATTTGGCTTGCATGTGGTAGCGCCCGCCATCCAGGACGACGCCTACAACCGCACACGCTTTGCCGTCATCTGCCTGCCGCACACGCTGGACACCCCACCGCCGTCGGCGCACGACTGCACAAGCCTGATTGTGTCCGTACCGAACAAGCCGGGCGCCGTGCACGACCTGCTGGTGCCGCTCAAGAACCACGGCGTATCGATGACACGCTTCGAGTCGCGCCCAGCACGCACGGGTCAGTGGGAATACTATTTTTATATCGACATCGACGGCCATCCGAGCCAGCCGCACGTGGCAGCGGCCCTTGCGGAACTGCGCAGCCTGAGCGCCTTCTACAAGGTGCTGGGCACCTATCCGGTGACGTCATGACCCCCACGCTTTTCACTGCGTGTAAGACGCTGCCCCCCAAGGGGGCCTTCGCGCCTTGGGGCGGCCCGGCGGCGCTCATCACCCCCACGCTTTTCACTGCGTGCAAGGCGCTGCCGCCAGGAGCACGCCATGTTTGAACAGCTTGGCCTGATCGGTTGCGGCCTGATGGGCGGCTCCTTTGCCCTGGCGCTCAAGCAGGCGGGGCTGGTCAACCGCGTGGTGGGCTACAGCAAGTCGCCCTCCACCACCGACCGTGCCCGGCAACTGGGCGTGATTGACGTCGAAGCGCCCTCCGCCCTGCTGGCGGTGGCCGGTGCCGACATTGTGCTCGTCGCTGTCCCGGTGTCGGCCACGGAAGCCACGCTCAAGGCGATCAAGCACCTGGTGACACCGCAAATGCTGGTGATGGACGTGGGCTCGACCAAGGCCGACGTCGTACAGGCCGCGCGCCGTGCTCTGCGCGACCAGGTCGGCTCCTTCGTGCCGGCGCACCCGATCACCGGGCGCGAGGTGTCGGGTGTCGAGCATGCCGATGCCGAGCTCTACAGCGGCCGCCAGGTCATCCTGACACCCACGGAGCGCACACTGACCGCACAATTGCAAAAGGCCGAGGAAGTCTGGACAGCGCTGGGCTGCCGCGTCACCAGCATGTCGCCCGAATCACACGATGAGGCCTTTGCCGCGGTCAGCCACCTGCCTCACTTGCTGGCGTTCTCGCTGGTCAACAGCATCACCGGGCAGGCGCAAGCCGATACGTTTCTCTCGCTCGCTGGTCCGGGGTTTCGCGATTTCACCCGCATTGCCGCCAGCGACCCCAAGATGTGGCGCGACGTGCTGCTGGCCAACCGCGACGAACTGCTGGCGCAGTCGAAACTGTTCCAGCAGGCGCTCTCGCAATTGGAAAACGCCATCCGCACCGACGACGCGCAGGGGCTGGAAGACATGCTGACCCTGGCCAGCGAAACACGCGCGCACTGGCGCATGGGCGCGCAGCGGAAGAAATCCCCCTGAAAAGTCACGCCCCCTGAGTCGCCTACGGCGCCTTCCCTCAAGGGGGACGCACCCGGTGGCTTGGCAAAGCCAGTTCCAGGGGTGCACGGGTATTGGGCCGCGCCGGGTTCATCGGTTTCTAGCGGCAGACACGCACCACGTTCGCACTAAAAATATAGTGTCAATAGGCCTTAGACGAACCTTTACCGATGTACAGCACCGCATTTCTCGATATCCCTGCACTTGCCTCGGCAGGCGGCAGCGTCCAACTGCCCGGCTCCAAGAGCATTTCCAACCGCGTGCTGCTGCTGGCGGCGCTGGGCAGCGGCACCACCGCCGTGCACGACTTGCTCGACTCGGACGACACCCGCGTCATGCTGGACGCCCTGCGTGCGCTGGGTTGCCATGTGGACCAGACGGAGAGCGAAACCCGCATCACCGGCCTGGGCGATGCGCGCCCCGCAGCAGCGCTGTCGCTGTTCATGGGCAATGCGGGGACCGCCATGCGCCCGCTGACCGCCGCGCTGGCCCTGCTGGGCGGTGAATTCACACTCGATGGTGTGGCGCGGATGCGCGAGCGCCCGATTGGCGACCTGGTGGACGCGCTGCGCCAACTGGGCTGCCACATCGACTACCTGGGCGTTGAGGGCTACCCGCCGCTGCGCATTGCGCAGGGCGCGGGGGTACCGGCGCTGGCGCTGGGCCAGCCGGTGCGGGTGCGGGGCGACGTCTCCAGCCAATTCCTGACCGCCCTGCTGATGGCGCTGCCGCTGGCAGCGAAATCGCAAGAAGTGGTGATCGAGGTCGTTGGTGAGCTCATCTCCAAGCCCTACATCGCCATCACGCTGGCACTGCTGGCGCGCTTTGGTATCGCCGTGGCCAACGAGAACTGGCAGCGCTTTCGCATTCCGGCGGGCAGCCGCTACCAATCGCCCGGCAGCATTCACGTCGAGGCCGATGCCTCGTCTGCTAGCTACTTCATAGCGCTAGGCGCAATCGCAGCAAGCGCTAGAGGCCAAAAAGGCATTGAAATCCACGGCGTAGGGCTTGGTTCCATCCAAGGCGACATCCGCTTCGTCGAGGCGGCCCAGGCCATGGGCGCCCAGGTGAGCGGCGGCCCCAACTGGCTGCGGGTGGAGCGGGGCACCTGGCCGCTCAAGGCCATCGACCTGGACTGCAACCACATTCCCGACGCCGCCATGACGCTGGCCGTCATGGCGCTGTATGCCGACGGCACCACCGTGCTGCGCAACATCGCCAGCTGGCGCGTCAAGGAAACCGACCGCATTGCCGCCATGGCCACCGAGCTGCGCAAGTTGGGCGCCACCACGGAAGAAGAGCCAGACTTCCTGCGCATCACGCCACCCGCGACGGCGCAGGCCTGGCACGCCGCCAGCATCCACACCTACGACGACCACCGGGTCGCCATGTGCTTTTCGCTCGCTGCCTTCAACCCCGCCGGCCTGCCGGTGCGTATTGAAGACCCACGCTGTGTCGCCAAGACCTTCCCCGACTATTTCGAAACCCTGTTTGCCGTGGTGCAGCCTGCGTCCACGGGCGCGCCGGTCATCTGCATCGATGGCCCCACCGCCTCGGGCAAAGGGACCGTGGCCGCAAAAGTGGCCCAGGCGCTGGGCTACCACCTGCTGGATTCGGGCTCCATTTACCGGGCGACCGGGCTGGCGGCGCGGCAGGCCGGCCTTGCGATCGGCGCGGAGCATGCGGAGGCCATCGCGGACCTCGCACGCACCATGGCGCTGCGCTTTGACGCCGGGCGCGTGCTGCTGGCCGGCGTGGACGTCAGCGACGCCATACGCACCGAGCAGGCAGGCATGGACGCATCGCTGGTGTCCGCCCTGCCGCAGGTTCGCACGGCGGTCGTCGCATTGCAGTTGGGGTTTCGCACCCTGCCCGGCCTGGTCGCCGACGGGCGCGATATGGGCACCGTGATCTTCCCGGCGGCGCCGCTCAAGGTGTACCTCACCGCCAGCGCCGCGTGCCGGGCCGAGCGGCGCCAGCAACAATTGCTTGCGCGCGGAATAAACGCTAAAATAGCCGACCTTCGCGCAGACCTCGAGGCGCGCGACGCCCGCGACATGAACCGCAGCGTTGCCCCCTTGAAGAGCGCGCAGGACGCATTGCTTCTGGACAACTCCGAGCTCACGATCGAACAGGCCGTGGCCCAGGTGCTGGCTTGGTGGCAGCAGCGCCAGCCCTTTGCGCAGTCCGCAGCGGGCTGAAAAACCGGGGCCGCAAGGCCCCACCTTGGTCCACATGGCCTCCAGCCCGCGCCGCAGCGCACTGGCCTTGTGGTTGTTTCAACTCTAACCCGCGGCATCCGCCGTACCCCAACCACCACGGGCAGCCTTTCAAACCGCAGCAATGGTGCTGCTGTCAACCTGCACGTGGCAAGGAAATACATGTCTGAATCTTTTGCCGACCTTTTCGAAGAATCCTTGCAACGCACCGAGATGCGCCCGGGCGAAGTCATCACTGCCGAAGTCGTGCGCGTCGAGCACAGCTTCGTCGTGGTCAACGCCGGCCTCAAGTCTGAAGCCTATGTGCCGCTCGACGAGTTCAAGAACGACAAGGGCGAAGTCGAAGTCCAGGTCGGCGACTTCGTGTCGGTTGCCATCGGCTCCATCGAAAACGGTTACGGCGACACCATCCTCTCGCGCGACACGGCCAAGCGCCTGGCCTCGTGGATGAGCCTGGAAAAAGCCCTGGAATCCGGCGAATTCGTCACCGGCACCACCAGCGGCAAGGTCAAGGGCGGCCTGACAGTGCTGGTCAACGGCATCCGCGCCTTCCTGCCCGGCTCGCTGATCGATACGCGCCCGGTCAAGGACCTGACGCCGTACGAAAACAAGACCATGGAGTTCAAGGTCATCAAGCTTGACCGCAAGCGCAACAACGTGGTGCTGAGCCGCCGCGCTGTCGTGGAAGCTTCGATGGGCGAAGAGCGCGCCAAGCTGATGGAAACGCTGAAAGAAGGCGCCATCGTCCAGGGCGTGGTCAAGAACATCACCGAATACGGTGCCTTCGTGGACCTGGGCGGCATCGACGGCCTGCTGCACATCACCGACATGGCATGGCGCCGCGTTCGCCATCCTTCGGAAGTGGTCACGGCCGGTCAGGAAATCACCGCCAAGATCCTCAAGTTCGACACCGAGAAGAACCGCGTCTCGCTGGGCCTCAAGCAAATGGGCGACGACCCATGGATGGGCGTTTCGCGCCGCTACCCGCAAAGCACGCGCCTGTTCGGCAAGATCACCAACATCGCCGACTACGGTGCGTTTGTGGAACTCGAACCCGGCATCGAAGGCCTGGTGCACGTGTCCGAGATGGACTGGACGAACAAGAACATCGCTCCTGCCAAGCTGGTCACCCTGGGCGACGAAGTCGAAGTCATGGTCCTCGAGATCGACGAAGACAAGCGCCGCATCAGCCTGGGCATGAAGCAGTGCAAGGCCAACCCCTGGCAAGAATTCGCACAGGACACCAAGCGCGGCGACCGCGTCAAGGGCCCCATCAAGTCGATCACCGACTTCGGCGTGTTCGTCGGCCTGGCGGCCGGCATCGACGGCCTGGTGCACCTGTCCGACCTCTCGTGGAACGAGCCCGGCGAAGCCGCCGTGCGCAACTACAAGAAGGGCCAGGAAGTCGAAGCCATCGTGCTGGCCGTGGACGTGGAACGCGAGCGCATCTCCTTGGGCATCAAGCAGCTCGACGGCGACCCGTTCACCACCTTCGTGACCGTGAACGACAAGGGCCAGACCGTCACCGGCAAGGTCAAGACCGTGGACGCCCGTGGTGCCGAGATCGACCTGGGCGAAGACATCGTCGGCTACCTGCGCGCTTCGGAAATCTCGCGTGACCGCGTGGAAGACGCCCGCAACGTGCTCAAGGAAGGCGACGAAGTCACCGCCGTGGTGGTCAACGTGGATCGCAAGACCCGCAACATCCAGCTCTCGATCAAGCAAAAAGACATGCTCGACGAGCAAGGTGCCATGGCCAACCTGAGCCAGCAGTCGAGCCGCGAGAGCGCCGGCACGACCAGCCTGGGCGCCTTGCTGCGCGCCAAGCTGGACAACTCGGACAAGTAATTCCGTTTCTCAATCAATCGGGTGCGCGATGGTCAAGCGCAGACAGTACAGGCGTACTGGCTAAGCGAAGCCAACGAAGCAACCGTTTGATTTAGATTGGAAATCCAGCTTGTTCTGCCGGCGCCTCTGCTGCGCCGGCCTCATTTTTCATCGGGTGGGTGCACAATGCGCCCACCCGTTTTCATGTCTACGCCTCTCCCATGACCCGATCCGACCTTGTGGAAGCCCTGGCCGAGCGTTTTGACCAGCTCACCCACCGCGACGCGGAAGTCGCCGTGAAGGCGCTGCTTGACGCCGTTGGCGACGCCCTGGTGCGCGGCCACCGCATCGAAGTGCGGGGTTTTGGCAGTTTTTCCGTCAGCCACCGCCCGCCACGCATGGGCCGCAACCCGCGCAGTGGCGAAGCGGTTGCCATTCCCTCCAAACGTGTGCCGCACTTCAAGCCCGGCAAGGCCTTGCGCGAGGCGGTGGACCAACGCACCGACGAGCTCACCCAGCAAAGTGCAGCGCAGTAACGCTATATAAACTATAGCTATTAGCGCATGCTGCATAAGCGCTAGAAGCCAAAAATACCCAAATTTTCTGGTGGATGCGAACCCGACTGCCAGTTTGGCGGCCAGGCTTCGTAGAATCGTCCTACCACTGGGACCACCATGAAATACTTCCTGTGGCTGCTCAAGGCAGCCATTTTTTTTACATTGTTCGCCTTCGCGCTGAACAACCAGCAAGACGCCACCGTGCACCTGTTCTTCGGCACGCAATGGCGCGCACCGCTGGTGCTGGTGGTGCTTACCGCCTTTGCCTTTGGCCTCGTCGCCGGTGTGCTCGGCATGGTGCCGCGCTGGTGGAAGCACCGAAAAGCCGCGCAGCGCGCCCAGGCAAGCCAGGCCCAAGCCGAAGCTGCAGCACCTCTGCCGCCGGCACCTGCCGATTCCGTGCCGCCCCATGGAGTTTGACCTCACCTGGATCCTGCTGGGTCTGCCGCTCGCCTTCATACTGGGCTGGGGCGCCTCGCGCCTGGACCTGCGCCAGTTGCGCGCGCAGAACCGCGACGCCCCCAAGGCCTACTTCAAGGGCCTGAACTTCCTGCTCAACGAGCAGCAAGACAAGGCCATTGATGCCTTCATCGAGGCAGTGCAGAACGACCCCGACACGTCAGAGCTGCACTTTGCGCTAGGCAACCTGTTTCGCCGCCGGGGCGAATACGACCGCGCCGTGCGCGTACACGAGCATTTGCTCTCGCGCGGCGACTTGAGCGGCGCCGACCGCGATCGCGCACAGCACGCGCTGGCGCTCGATTTCCTCAAAGCCGGCTTGCTCGACCGCGCGGAAGATGCACTCGCGCGCCTCGAAGGCACGGCCTTCGAGGGCGAGGCACGGCTGGCGCGGCTGGCCATTTTCGAACGCTCGCGCGACTGGCCGCAGGCCGCCAGTGTGGCGCGCCGCATGCACGCCGCCGGTCAGGGCGACTTCAGCACCCGCCAGGCGCACTACCTGTGTGAGCAGGCGCAGAGCCAGCGCGCAGCCGGCGACAACGCCGGTGCCGTCGCCCTGCTGGAACAGGCGCTGGCCGCAGCGCCGCAGGCCGCGCGCGCACGTCTCGAACTGGCGCGCATTGCCCAGCAGGCGGGCAACAGCGCAGAAGCCCTGGGCACGCTGCGCGAGCTGCGCGCGCAGGCCCCCGCTGCCCTGCCCCTGGCCGCAGCCCTGTTCGCCGAAATCGCGCGAACCAGCGGCCGCGAGGCCGAGGTACTGGAACTGCTCACGGGGTACTACGCGGAGGCCCCCTCGCTCGATGTCCTGGACGCCATCGTGGCGCTGTCCGCATCAGAACCGAAGGCGATACCGGGCACGGACGACAGCCGCATGTGGTACCTGCGCCACCTGGAACGCGAACCGTCGCTCGTCGCCGCCGCAAAATGGCTGGCCGGCGAACGCTTGGAGCATGAAGAATTCCACCCCCAAATCCAGGCGGCGCTCGACACCGCCGCACGCCCGCTGACACGCTACCGCTGCGCCGCCTGCGGCTTCGAGGCGCGCCAGCATTTCTGGCACTGCCCCGGTTGCCAGGCTTGGGACAGCTACCCGGCCAAGCGCGTGGAGGAGCTGTAGTGGGGCGCGTCGGCGCGCACCGTGCCTGCCTGCTGGCGTGCGCCCTGCTGTGGTGCAGCGCCGCACTCGCCCAGGTGGATATCAACAGCGCGAGCGAAGCACAGCTTGACGGCATTCGCGGCGTCGGTCCGGCGACCACGCGGCGCATCCTGGCCGAACGCGAGCGCCAGCCTTTCAAGGACTGGGCCGACCTGGTCGCGCGCGTACGCGGCATCGGTCGCACCAATGCCGCAAACTTCTCTGCCCAAGGTTTCACCGTCAACGGCCAGCCGTATCCGGGAGCGCGCGAGGCCGGTCACGCTGCAGAAAAGTAAGGTCCATGGACCTGCCGCAGTTGCCACTCGCCACCCTTGTCGCCCTGCCCTTTGTCGGCAGCCTGCTGGCGGCGTTCCTGCCGTCGAACGCACGCAACACCGAATCGACCATCGCCGGGTTGATTGCCGTTTTCTGCACGGTGCAAGCGGCCCTGCTGTTCCCGCACATTGCCGCTGGCGAAGTGCTGCGCCAGGAGATCAATTGGGCGCCGGAACTGGGCCTCAAGCTGGTGTTGCGGCTCGACGGCTTTGCCTGGATGTTCTGCCTGCTGGTGCTGGGCATTGGCGCGCTGGTGGTTCTGTACGCACGCTACTACATGTCGCCCAAAGACCCAGTGCCGCGCTTCTTCGCGTTCCTGCTGGCCTTTATGGGTTCCATGGTGGGCGTGGTGCTCTCGGGCAACCTGATTCAACTGGCGCTGTTCTGGGAGCTGACCAGTCTGTTCTCGTTCCTGCTGATCGGCTACTGGTACCACCGCAAGGACGCCCGGCGCGGCGCGCGCATGGCGCTCACGGTGACGGGTGCCGGCGGTCTGTGCCTGTTCGCCGGGGTGATCGTGCTCGGCCACATCGTGGGCAGCTACGACCTCGACCATGTGCTCGCGGCGGGCGCGCTGGTGCGCGCGCACCCGCTCTACCCCGTGGCCCTGGTGTTGATCTTGCTGGGCGCGCTGACCAAGAGCGCGCAGTTCCCCTTTCACTTCTGGCTGCCGCACGCCATGGCAGCGCCGACGCCCGTATCGGCTTACCTGCATTCGGCCACGATGGTGAAGGCCGGCGTGTTCCTGCTGGCGCGGCTGTGGCCCGTGCTCTCGGGCACGGAGCCCTGGTTCTGGATCGTGGGCGGCGCCGGCCTCATCACCCTGCTGCTGGGCGCCTATGTGGCGATGTTCCAGAACGACCTCAAGGGTGTGCTGGCGTACTCGACCCTCTCGCACCTGGGCCTCATCACCTTGCTGCTGGGACTCAACAGCCCGCTGGCAGCCGTGGCCGCCGTGTTCCACACCATGAACCACGCGACCTTCAAGGCCTCGCTGTTCATGGCGGCGGGCATCATCGACCACGAAACCGGCACGCGCGACATGCGCCGGCTCTCGGGCCTCGCGCACAGCATGCCGATTACGGCCACGCTGGCCACCGTAGCGGCGGCGGCCATGGCAGGTGTGCCGCTGCTCAATGGTTTCTTGTCCAAGGAAATGTTCTTTGCCGAAACCGTGTTCGTGCAGGCCAGCCCACTGGTCGAGGCGCTGCTGCCCTGGGCCGCCACGCTTGCCGGTGTGTTCAGCGTGGCCTATTCCGTGCGCCTGTGCCTGCAAACCTTCGCCGGCCCGCCCGCCACCGACCTGCCGCGCCAGCCGCACGAACCCCCGCACTGGATGCGCGTGCCGGTGGAGCTGCTGGTGCTGGCCTGCCTGGTGGTGGGCGTGCTGCCGCAGTGGTCGGTGGGGCGTGTGCTCGATACGGCTGCGCGCCCCGTCGTAGGCGGCGAACTGCCCAGCTACAGCCTGGCCGTGTGGCACGGCTTCAATACGCCTTTTCTGATGAGCCTGGTCGCCTTGGGTGGCGGCGCACTGCTCTACGCTTTGCTGCGCCGACGCAGCGACACCTCGGGCCGCACGCCTGGTCTCACCTGGGCCGACGGCCAACGCGCTTTCGAGGCGCTGCTCGCAGGGCTGACCGTGGCTGGCCGGCGCGGGCGGGCACTGCTGGGCACGAAAAAACTGCAGTGGCAGATGCTGTGGCTGGTGGCATTTACACTGGTAGCGGCAACGCTACCGCTTTGGACGCGCGGCCTGCCGATCGGCAACCGCGCCAGCCTGCCCTTTGAGCCAGCGTTCGCCATTCTCTGGGCGCTGGGCATGGTCTGCGCGCTGGCGACGGCATGGCAAGCCAAATACCACCGCCTGGCCGCACTCACGCTGCTGGGCGGCGCGGGCCTGGTCACCTGCGTCACCTTTCTGTGGTTCTCCGCTCCGGATCTGGCGCTGACGCAACTGGCGGTCGAAACAGTGACCACGCTGCTGATCCTGCTGGGCCTGCGCTGGCTGCCCAAGCGCGTGCCGGAATGGCAGCGCCGCGCCCTGCCTGGGGCGGCGCGGCGGGCCCGCCTGCGCCGCACGCGAGACTTTGCCCTGGCTGCGGCGGCCGGCTTGGGCATGGCGCTGCTGTCCTTTGCCATGCAAAACCGGCCGTTTCCCACCAGCACCTCGACCTTCTTTCTGGAGCACGCGCTCTCGGGCGGCGGTGGCTCCAACGTGGTCAACGTGATGCTGGTGGATTTCCGCGGTTTCGACACCTTTGGCGAAATCGTGGTGCTCGGCGTGGTGGCGCTCACGGTGTACGCCCTGCTGCGGCGCTTTCGCCCAGCCATCGAAATGCTCGACCTGCCACCGCAGCAGCGCGCCCTGCCGGCCGATCTGGACACCGACCTGATCAACCCACGCCTGGCGAGTGACACGGCCATTGGCTACCTGCGCGTGCCTGCCGTGCTGGTGCGCCTGCTGCTGCCTTTCGCCACGCTGGTGGCCGTCTACCTGTTCCTGCGAGGGCACAACGCCCCAGGCGGTGGCTTTGTCGCCGGCCTGGTGTTCTCGGCGGCCATCGTGCTGCAGTACACCATCTCCGGAACGCAGTGGGTCGAAGCCCACCTTGCGCTGTACCCGCGCCGCTGGATGGCCGCGGGCTTGCTCGTGGCACTGGCCACCGGTCTGGGTTCGCTGGTCTTTGGCTACCCCTTCATGACCACGCACACGGCGCACTTCACGCTGCCGCTGGTTGGCGAGGTGCACGTGGCGAGCGCCATGTTCTTTGATACCGGCGTGTTCCTGCTGGTGGTGGGCGCGACGCTGCTCATCCTCACCTCCATTGCCCACCAGTCGGTTCGCGGCCACCGGGCACACGCACGCCGCGCCGAAGAAGCGACAGCCGCGAAAGCAGAGGTCGCCTGATGGAACTCACCCTGGCGCTGGCCATAGGCGTACTCACCGGCTCGGGCGTCTGGCTGCTGCTGCGTCCGCGCACCTTCCAGGTCATCATGGGGCTGTCGCTCATCTCCTACGCGGTCAACCTCTTCATCTTCAGCATGGGGCGCCTGGGCCTGGCCACCGGCAAAGAACCCGTACTGCACGCTGGCGTACCGCAGGACCTGGCGCATTACACCGACCCCATGCCGCAGGCCCTGGTGCTCACGGCCATCGTCATCGGCTTTGCCATGACGGCGCTGTTCCTGGTGGTGCTGCTCGCGTCCCGAGGCCTGGCGGGCACCGACCATGTGGACGGCGCCGAGCCGCCCGAGGGCGATGGGCCGGACGACGAAGGACTCGCCCCATGAGCGATGTCCTGGATAGCGCCGCCGTACAGCACCTGATGCTGGTGCCGGTGCTGCTGCCACTCCTGGTGGCGGCCTGGATGATGCTGCTCGGCGAAGAGCGCCACCGGCTCAAGATGGCGCTCAACGTGGGCTCCTGCGCCGTGCTGCTGGCGGTCTCGTCGACACTGCTGCTGCGCGCCGCGCAGGAGGGCGCAGCCAACGCGCTGGGGGTGTACCTGCCGGGCAACTGGCAGGCGCCGTTTGGCATCGTGCTGGCGCTCGACCGGCTCTCGGCGCTGATGCTGGTCCTGACCAGCCTGCTGGCGCTCGCCGCCTCGGTGTTCGCCTGCGCGCGCTGGCACCGGGCAGGCGTGCACTTTCATCCGCTGTTCCAGTTGCAACTGATGGGGCTGTGCGGTGCCTTCCTCACCGCCGACCTGTTCAATCTGTTCGTGTTTTTCGAGGTCACGCTGGCGGCCTCGTACGGCCTGCTGCTGCACGGCTCGGGCCGCGCGCGCGTGCTCGCCGGCATGCACTACATCGCCATCAACCTGGCCGCCTCGGCACTGTTCCTGATTGGCGTGTCCATGCTCTATGGCCTCACCGGCACGCTGAACATGGCCGACCTGGCGCAGCACATTCCGACCCTGCCAGACGCCGACCGCGGCCTGCTGCACGCAGCGGCGGGCATTCTGGCCACGGCCTTCCTCATCAAGGCCGCCGTCTGGCCGCTCAACTTCTGGCTGGTGCCGGCCTACAGCGCGGCCACGGCGCCGGTGGGCGCGCTGTTTGCCATCATGACCAAGCTGGGCATCTACGCCATCCTGCGGCTGTGGACGCTGCTGTTTGGCGCCGAGGCCGGGGCGTCGGCGCAGTTTGGCAGCCAGTGGCTATTGGGCGCTGGCCTGCTGACCATGGCCTTTGGCGCCGTCGGCATGATGGGCTCGCAACGCCTGGGCCATCTGGCGGGGTATGCGGCGCTGGTGTCCTCGGGCACGGTGCTGGCCGCCAGCAGCTTTGGGCAAAACCTGCTGACCGCCGGCATGCTGTACTACCTTCCCGGCTCGACGCTGGCCGTTGGCGCTCTGTTCCTGCTGGGCGACGTGCTCGACCGCTGGCGCAGCCCCAATCAGGGCGCCGACCCCTACGAGCAGGAGGACGAAGAGGCGCCCTTTCTCAACGCCCGCCTGGAACACACGCGTGGCTTCAACCTCGACGAAAACGAAGACGCGCTGGTGGGGCGCCCCATCCCGGCTGCCACGGCGTTCGTCGGCCTGGCTTTCATGGGCTGCACACTGATGCTCGCGGGCATGCCGCCGCTGCCCGGTTTTCTCGGGAAATTCGCCATGCTGAGTGCGCTCTTGAACCCCCTCGGGCTCGCCGCGTCGGCCGGGCAGCAGCCGGGGCTTGCCGGCTGGACTTTTCTCGCCGTGCTGATCGTCAGCGGCTTCCTGGCGCTGACCGCACTCGTGCGCGTCGGCATCGCCCATTTCTGGGCGTCACAGGGGCGCCGCCCACTGCGCGTGGGGCTTGCCGAAGGCCTGCCGATTGGCGCTCTGCTGCTGGCCTGCGTGCTGCTGGCGGTGGCGGCCGGCCCGGCGCTGCATTTCACGCAGGCCGCAGCCGACGCGCTCTACGCACCGCGCGGCTACGTGCAGGCGGTTCTTGGCGCCGAGCCCGTGCCAAGCAGCGCTGCGGGCTCGACACCTTCAGAGCCTGGGGAGAAAACGCCTTGAAGCGCCTGTTGCCAACCCTATTGCCAGCACTCTTGCCTGCACCCTTGCTGTCGCTCGCTCTGTGGGGGCTGTGGATGGTCCTCAACCGCAGCGTCGACGCGGGCCAGGCGCTGATGGGCCTGGTGCTGGGCATCGCCATTCCGCTGCTCACGCGCGGGCTGCGGCCGCTGCCCGTGCGCGTGCGCCACCCGGCCGCCATTGCGCGGCTGGCACTGCGTGTCGCGGCGGACACCATCGCGTCGAACCTGGACACGCTGCGCGTGTTCCTCGCACCCGGCCTGCGCCGCCACCCTGCCGGCTTCGCCCACGTGCCACTGGAGTTGCGCGACCCGAACGCGCTTGCCGTGCTGGCAGTGATCGTCTGCCTGACGCCCGGCACGGCCTGGGCAGAACTCTCAAGCGACCACAGCATGCTGCTGCTGCACGTACTGGAGCTGGGCGATGAAGCCCAGTTCGTCGCCCTGGTGAAAGCGCGCTACGAGCGCCCGCTGATGGAGATTTTCGAATGAACCCGGTGCTGTCCTATGCCCTGCCTGCTGCGCTCTTCATTCTGGCGCTGGCCATGGCCTGCTCGCTGGTGCCCGTGCTGCGCGGCCCGACGGCGCAAGACCGGGTGCTGGCGCTCGACTGCCTGGCACTCAACGCCATGCTGCTGATGCTGGTACTCGGCATCCACCAAGGCAGCAGCAATTATTTCGAGGCGGCGCTGCTGATTGCCCTGCTCGGCTTTGTCAGCTCCATGGCCATGGCCAAGTTCCTGCTGCGCGGCGAGGTGATTGAATGACGCCGCTGCCGTTGTGGACGGACATCCTGGTCTCGGTCTTGGTGCTGGCCGGCGCGCTGATTGCGCTGATTGGCTCGTTCAACCTGATGCGCTTGCGCACGTTTTTCGAGCGCGTCCATGCGCCGGCCGTCATCGCCACGCTGGGCTGCTGGTGCGTGGTGGCCGGCACGGTGCTGTACTTCTCGCTGCAAAGCCGCGCCGTGGCGGCAAACGGCCTGCTGATCGCCGTGTTCCTGGCGGTCACGGTGCCGGTGACCAACATTTTCCTCATGCGCACCGGGCTGTTTCGCGCCCGGCTGGCTGGCCAGGACGTACCGCCACCGCTCTCGGGCAGCGGCGAGGGCAGCAAGGCTGCGGCTGCAGTTCGCCCTGCATCCGGGCAAAAGAACTCCTAGATTCATAGCTGCCAGCGCTTACTGAGTAAGCGCTAGAGGCCATTTTTCCTCTATTTTTCTGATTCTCCGAAGCCGCCGCCGCCCGGCGTGGTGACTTCAAACACGTCGCCTGCCTGCATCTGCGCCTGCCCGATGTGGCCGAGCAGCGCTACCGTTCCATCCGCACGCAGCACGCGGTTGCGGCCCGGTGCGCCGGCGCTGCCGCCAGCCATGCCAAAGGCCGGGTGGATGCGGCCGTTGGAGAGGATGCTGGCGGTCATGGGTTCGAGAAAGCGCACCCGCCGCACGCCGCCATCGCCGCCGCGCCAGCGCCCGGCGCCGCCCGAGCCGCGCTGGATGGCAAAGCTCTCCAGCCGCACCGGAAAGCGGAACTCCAGCACCTCAGGGTCGGTGAGGCGCGAATTGGTCATCTGCGCCTGCACCACGCTGGTCCCCGGGAAGCCGCCGATCAGGCGACCGGCATCGTCAAACTCACCGCCCGCGCCCGTGCCGCCGGCAATGGTTTCGTAGTACTGGTGGCGCTCGCTACCGAAGGTGAAGTTGTTCATGGTCGGCTGGCTCGACGCCATCACGCCCAGTGCGCCGAACAGCGCGTTGGTGATGCAGGTGGAGGTCTCCACATTGCCAGCGACCACCGAGGCCGGCGGATTCGGGTTGAGCATGGAGCCGGGCGGAATCACCACCTTGATCGGCTTCAAGCACCCGGCGTTGAGCGGAATGTCGTCGTCCACCAGGCAGCGGAACACAAACAGCACCGCCGCCATGCACACCGCCGTGGGTGCGTTGAAGTTGTTGGTCTGCTGTGGCGAGGTGCCGGTGAAGTCCACCACGGCGCTGCGCGAGGCGGCGTCGAGACGAACCGACACGGTGATCTGCGCGCCATTGTCGAGCTGAAGGGTGAAGGCGCCGTCCTGCATGCGCACCGCCAGGCGGGTGATGGCGCGGCGCACCGATTCCTCGGCGTTGTCCTGCACGTGGCCCATGTAGGCCTGCACCACGCCCAATCCGAACTGCTCGGCCATGCGGCGCAGCTCCTGCACGCCTTTTTCGTTGGCGGCAATTTGGGCTTTCAGGTCGGCAAGATTCTGCTGCGGGTTGCGTGACGGGTAGCCACCCGAGGCGAGCAGCGCGAGGATCTCCGCCTCGCGCAGCACGCCCGCATCGACGAGTTTGAAATTGTCGATCTGCACACCCTCTTCTTCGATGCGCGTGGAAAACGGCGGCATCGAGCCCGGCGTGGTGCCGCCCACGTCGGCATGGTGGCCCCGGCTGCCCACGTAAAACGTCGGTTGGCCGCTTTGGTCCAGGTACACCGGTGTGATGACGGTGATGTCGGGCAGGTGCGTACCGCCGTGGTAGGGGTCGTTCAGCACAAACACGTCGCCAGGCCGCATGGCGCCTGCGTTTTCACGAATGACCGTCTTGATGCTCTCGCCCATGCTGCCCAGGTGCACCGGCATGTGCGGCGCGTTGGCAATGAGCTGGCCCTGGGCGTCGAACAGCGCGCACGAAAAATCAAGCCGCTCCTTGATGTTCACCGAATAGGCCGTGTTCTGCAGTTGCAGCCCCATCTGCTCGGCAATGTTCATGAACAGGTTGTTGAACACCTCCAGCAGCACCGGGTCGACCTGCGTGCCGACGGCATGGCGCGCGGCGCGCGGGACGCGGCGTTGCAGCAGCAGGTTGTCCTGCGCGGTGAGCTGCGCCTCCCAGCCGGGCTCGACGATGGTTGTCGCGTTCTGCTCGGCAATGATGGCCGGGCCAGCCAGGCGGTCGCCAGCGCGCAGGTCACCCCGCACCACCAGTGCGGCTTCGTGCCAGGCGGGGGCGCCATCGACGCCGCCTGTGTACATGCGTGCCGTGGCGCGGCGCGGCACCTCACGCTCGGGGTACAACGGCAGGTCGGGCACAGCGGGGGCAACGCCGGGCAAGATTGCTTCGACGGACACCGCCTCAACCACCAGGCGCTTGCCCTGCATGACAAAAGCGTAGCGCTGGCGGTAGGCCGTTTCAAAGGCCTTGCGCAGCAGATCCACGCGCACGGCTGCATCGTCCGAAGTCTCGGGGGTATGCGGCACGACCAGCGCAGCGTCGCTGCCCTCATAGCGCAAATGCACACGCCGGAGCACACGGACCTTGGCGGGCCGCGACCCAGCGGCACCCTCGGCGGCGGCAACCGCCTGCTGGCTGACCAGCTCCTGGCGTGCCGCTTCGCCGAGCTGCGCCAACTGCGCCTCCACCTCGACCAGCACCTCGGCACCCAGCAGGCGCTCAACCGCCTGCTCGCGGATCACGTTCTGGTCGGCCAGGCCCATGCCGTAGGCCGAGAGCACACCCGCCAGTGGATGCACCAGCACCTGCTCCATGCCCAGCGCATCGGCCACCAGGCAGGCGTGCTGGCCGCCAGCGCCGCCAAAGCACTGCAGCGTATAACGCGTGACGTCGTAGCCGCGGGCGACGGAAATCTTCTTGATGGCGTTGGCCATTTGCTGCACGGCAATTTGGATGAACCCGTGCGCCACGTCTTCCGGCTCGCGGCCAGTACCCAAACCCAAGGCGGCAAACTTTTGCGCCACCACATCAGCGTCCAGCGCCTCATTGGCCGCCGGGCCAAACACCTGCGGAAAGTGCGCTGGCTGGATCTTGCCGACCATGACGTTGGCGTCGGTCACGGCCAGCGGCCCGCCGCGCCGGTAGCTCGCCGGGCCGGGGTTGGCGCCGGCGCTCTCGGGGCCGACGCGAAAGCGTGCGCCGTCGAAGCTGAGCAGCGAGCCGCCACCCGCGGCAACGGTGTGGATGCTCATCATCGGTGCGCGCATGCGCACACCAGCCACTTGCGTTTCAAATTCGCGCTCGAAGCTGCCGGCATAGTGGCTCACGTCGGTAGAGGTACCGCCCATGTCGAAACCGATGACGCGCGTGTGCCCGGCGATTTCCGCCGTGCGTGCCATGCCGACAATGCCGCCCGCCGGACCCGAGAGGATGGCATCCTTGCCCTGAAAAGCGTTGGCATCGGCCAGCCCGCCAGACGACTGCATGAAGTACAGCGGCACGCCCGGCATCTGCCGTGCCACCTGCGCCACGTAGCGGCGCAGGATGGGCGAGAGGTAGGCGTCCACCACCGTGGTGTCGCCCCGGCCGACGAACTTCATCATCGGGCTGACCTCGTGCGAGGCACTGATTTGCGTAAACCCCAGCTCGCGCGCGATGCGGGCGGCCGCTTGCTCATGCTGCGCGTAGCGGTAGCCGTGCATGAACACGATGGCGCAGCTGCGCAGACCGGCGTCGTATGCCGCCCACAGGCGCTCGCGCAAACTGGCTTCGTCGAGCGGCGCCACCACATCGCCATGCGCGCCAATGCGCTCGCTCGCCTCGACCACGCGCTCGTAGAGCAGCTCGGGCAGCACGATGTGGCGATCGAACAGGCGCGGGCGGTTCTGGTAGGCAATGCGCAGCGCATCGCGAAAGCCCCGCGTGGTGATGAGCAGGGTCGGTTCGCCCTTGCGTTCGAGCAGCGCGTTGGTGGCCACCGTGGTGCCCATCTTCACGCACTCCACCTGCTCGGGCGTCACCGGCACGCCACTGGCGAGCCCCAGCAACTGGCGGATGCCCGCCACCGCAGCGTCCGGGTACTGCTCGGGGTTTTCCGAGAGCAGCTTGTGCGTGACCAGGCTGCCATCGGGCCGGCGCCCCACCACATCGGTAAAGGTGCCGCCACGGTCAATCCAGAACTGCCAGCGCTGCTTGGGAGTGGGCTCGGTCATGGGGTGCTCTCGAATATGTAGCTGCTAACGCTTATGGGTATTGCGCGAGAGGCCATTTTTGCTTGAAATTTCACAAGGACGCGGCGGCCCGCGCCGCCTGGTCGTACATGCCCGAGAGCACGCGCAGCAGCCGGGCCAGCTCGCCGATGTCGCGGTTGAGCGACTCATCGGCATTGAGCGCATTGATCAGGCAGCTCTCGCGGATTTCGCGGTAGCGCTTGACGTAGGCGCGGCCCTGTTCGGTGGCGGCGTAGGTCACATCCTTGCCGCTCTTGCGCGACGCCACGACGGCCAGCCCCTGGAGCTTTTTGAGCGAGTAATTGACCAAGTGCGTGTCCTCGACGTTCATGATGAAACAGATGTCGGCCAGGCGCTTGTCGCGTGCGCGGTGCGTGACATGGTGCAGCACCAGCACATCGAGCGGCGTCAGCTCCTTGAGACCCGCCGCCGACATGCAGTGCACCACCCAGCGGTGAAACGCATTGCCGGCAACGATGAGGCCAAACTCGAATTCGCTCATCTCGGCGCTGTGCGTCGAGACCAGATGCGCCGACGAGACGATGGGGCCCGACTCGGACTTGGGACGCTTGGCTGCATTCATGCGGAACTCCGGCTGTGCAGCGGCATGGAACGCGGCTGCACAGCGGATTGTAGGCAGCAGATCACCGATTTGCCGACAATTTGTCGACATTTAGCGTAAACACCTAGCGGCTCGCACGGCGTGCAAGGCTACAGTCATCCGCACTTCCTCAACCCAACCACAGTGGAGCGTCCCATGAAGCGTAGAACCCTTTCCACCGCCGTGCTAGGCCTTGCGCTGGCCGGTGGCCTGGCCTGTGTCCCCGCAGCAGCACAAACCGCCTGGGACCTGGCCGCCGCCTACCCGGCCAGCAACTTCCACACGCAGAACCTGGCCCAATTCACGGCCGACGTGGACAAGGCCACGGGCGGCGCGTTCAAGATCACGCTGCACGCCAACGCCTCGCTGTTCAAGGCGCCGGAAATCAAGCGCGCGGTACAAGGCGGGCAGGCGCAGATCGGTGAGATCATCTTTGCCAACTTCCAGAACGAATGGCAGATTTTCGGCGCCGACGGTCAGCCCTTCCTGGCCACCAGTTTTGCAGATGCCAGAAAGCTCTATGAAGCGCAAAAGCCGCTGCTGGACAAGAAATTCGCCGAGCAGGGCATGATGATGCTGTACTCGGTCCCCTGGCCGCCCCAGGGCCTGTACACCAAGAAACCTATTGAGTCCGCCGCCGACTTGAAGGGCATCAAGTGGCGCGCCTACAGCCCCGCCACCGCACGCATTGCCGAGTTGGTCGGCGCCCAGCCCGTGACGGTGCAGGCAGCCGAGTTCTCGCAGGCCCTCGCCACCGGTGTGGTCGAGGCGACCATGACGTCGGGCGCCACCGGCGTGGACAGCAAGCTCTACGAGCAGCTCAAGTACTACTACGACCTGCAGGCCTGGTTGCCCAAGAATGCCGTCATCGTGAACAAAAAGGCGTTCGACGGCCTGAGCAAAGGCAATCAGGAAGCCCTTCTGAAAGCCGGCAAGGAGGCCGAAACACGCGGCTGGGCAGCGGCCGAGAAGGTCAACACCGAAACGCTGGCCACGCTCAAGGCGCACGGCATGCAGGTGCTGCCGCCCTCGCCCCAGCTCAAGGCCGACATGGCCAAGGTGGGGGAGACCATGCTCAAGGAATGGCTGGACAAGGCCGGCCCCGACGGCAAGGCGCTGATCGACGCCTACCGCAAGTAAGCCCGCGCACTCCCTATGCGCCGCTTGCTTGATGGCCTCTACACCGGCGCCGCGGCGCTGGCAGCGCTGTGCATGGTCGTGCTCCTGGCGTGCGTGCTGCTTTCCATCGCCAGCCGGCAGCTGCATTTCATGGTGCAGGGGCTGGACGCCTACGCCGGCTACCTGATGGCGGCGGCGGGGTTTCTGGCACTGGCACACACCTTGAAGCGCGGCGAGCACATTCGCGTCACGCTGGTGCTCAACCTGCTGCAGGGCCGCTGGAAAAAAGGCGCCGAGCTGTGGGCGCTTGGCGCCGCCACGCTGCTGGCGCTGCTGTTCGCCTTCTACAGCTGCAAGCTCGCCTGGCAATCGCACGTGTTCAACGACATCTCCACCGGCAACGATGCCACGCCCCTGTGGCTGCCGCAAATTGCCATGGCGCTGGGCACGGTGGTGCTGGCCATCGCCTTTGTCGATGAACTGGTGCTCGAAATCCTGGGCCGGCGTGTGCCGGCGCAAAGCAGCGAAGCGCTGCGCAACGAATAGGCCCCGCGACACCATGAGCGACATTGCCATCACCGGTCTGCTGATCGCCACGCTGTTCCTCATCCTGGGCAGCGGGGTGTGGATCGGGCTCACGCTCTCCGGCGTGGCCTGGATCGGCATGCAGCTGTTTTCGTCCCGTCCCGCGGGTGACGCCATGGCGGTCACGATCTGGGGTTCGTCGTCAAGCTGGACGCTGACCGCGCTGCCACTGTTCATCTGGATGGGCGAGATTTTGTTTCGCACCCGGCTCTCGCAGGACATGTTCAAGGGCCTGGCACCCTGGGTGCAGGCATTGCCGGGGCGGCTTCTGCACACCAACGTGATCGGCTGCACCATCTTCGCCGCCGTGTCGGGTTCAAGTGCGGCCACCTGCGCGACGATTGGCAAGATGACGCTACCGGAACTCACCCGCCGTGGCTACCCCGAGCACATGGTGGTCGGCACGCTGGCCGGGGCCAGTACCCTGGGGCTTCTCATTCCGCCTTCCATCATCATGATCGTCTACGGCGTGGCGGCGGACGTGTCGATCTCGCAGCTCTTCATTGCCGGGGTACTCCCGGGCATCCTGCTGGCGACGCTGTTTTCGGGCTACATCGCTCTGTGGGCGCTGCGCCATCCGGACCAGATTCCCCAAGCCGACGAGCGCCTGTCGTTCAGGCAAAAGCTGGCGGCTTCGAGCAGCCTGATTCCGGTAGTGCTGCTGATTGCCGCGGTGCTGGGCAGCATCTACACCGGCTTTGCGACCGCCACGGAAGCGGCGGCCGTGGGCGTGACCGGAGCGCTCATCCTCTCGTCGCTGCAGGGCTCCATGAGCTGGCAGACCTTCCAGGACGCACTGATGGGCGCCACGCGCCTGTACTGCATGATTGGGCTGATCCTCGCGGGTGCGGCCTTCCTCACGCTGTCCATGGGCTACATCGGCCTGCCGCGCCACCTGGCCGAATGGATTACCTCGCTGGGCTTGAACCAGGCCCAGCTCGTCGCAGCGCTGGCGTTGTTTTACATTGTGCTGGGCTGCTTTCTCGACGGCATCTCCATGGTGGTGCTGACCATGGGGGTGCTGATGCCCACGGTCCAGGCAGCGCACATTGACCCGCTGTGGTTTGGCGTGTTCGTGGTGCTGGTAGTCGAAATGGCGCAGATCACACCACCCGTGGGTTTCAATTTGTTTGTGCTGCAAGGCATGACCGGGCGCCAGCTTCCCTGGATCGCCCGTGTGACGCTGCCCATGTTTTTGCTGATGTGCGTGGCGGTGGCGCTGATTTACGTGTTCCCCGGCATCGTCACCTGGCTGCCCCAGCAGATGAGCGGACATTGACAGGCCGCAGCGCGCGCTACCATTGCGCCCCATGCTGAACGTCTTCTCCATTTGCGCCGGCGCCAGCCTGGGCGCCCTGGCCCGCTGGCGCCTGGGCCTGTGGCTGAGCCCCGGTGGCCTGCTGCCCTGGGGCACGTTGGCGGCCAACCTCATTGGTGGCTACGTCATCGGGCTGGTCGTGGCCGTCTTTCAGATCATGCCCCAGCTCGACCCGACCTGGCGGCTGGCGCTCATCACCGGTTTTCTGGGCGCGCTCACCACGTTTTCAAGTTTTTCGGTGGAAATCGTCGAACTGCTGCAGCAGCAGCGCCTGCTGCTTGCCTTCACCAGCGTGCTGCTGCACCTGGGCGGTTCGCTGCTGCTGACTTGGCTTGGCTTGCAGACGATGGCACTGGCGCTGCGCGGCTGAGTGGGGAAGTCATTCGGTTTCTCAATCAATCGAGTACGCGAAGGCGAAGCGCAGACAGTACAGGCGTACTGGCGAAGCGAAGCCGACAAAGTAATCGTTTGATTTAGAAATGGAATCAGGCGCCCTGCTCCAATCTCAGTGGCACACACGCCCAGCCGCTGGCCGGGTGCACGGCGGGCTCAGGCGCCTGACCCGGCACGGGCGCTAGCACCACGCCAAGCGCGAGCAACTCTTCCAGCAGCACGCGCAACTCCATCCGTGCCAGGGGCGCACCTGGGCAGACGTGGATGCCCGCGCCCCACAGCAGATTCGCCTCTTGCGAGCGCTCAGGACGGTACTCCAGCGCGTCTTCGAACGCCCGCGGGTCGCGGTTCGCCGCCGTCCAGTGCAGCGTGACGCGTGCGCCCGCTGGCAAATGGCGCCCCCCGATGTCCACCGGGCAGGTAGCGACACGCCGATTGGTGGCCAGCGGGCCGCGCAGGCGCAGGATTTCCTCCACCGCCGGGGGGATGGTCTCGGGCCGCCCACGCAACTGCGCCTGCACCGGCGCATGCTGCGCCAGCCAGTCGCACAGGATGCCGACCGAGGCGGCAATGGAGCCGATCTCGCCCACCGTCCAGTTGCGCAGGATGCTGGCGATCTCCGCATCCGTCAGAGGCACGCCATTGACCTGCTCGCGCATCAGGGAAGCCGTGATGTCGCTCACGTCGGCGCCAGGCGCGCGGCGCCGTGCCAGTTGGCGCGTGACGATGGATTGGAACTGAATCGCCAGATCGGCCAGCAGCGTACGTTCCTGTGCCAGCGTGGCGGCATGGTTGGCGTGCGTCCAGTCGGACAATGCGGCGTAGTCTTCCTCGGTCCAGCCCAGAAAGGCGCACTGCACCTGCACCGCAAAGGGCAGCGCGAGCTGCGCGATGCATTCGACCTCGACGCCCTGAGGCAAGGCGTCCACCAAACCACGAGCGATCGCTCGGCATTGCGGCTCAAAAGCGGCGACGCGCTCAGGTGAAAAATAGGGCTCGATCGCGCGCCGGTACGCGGTGTGCTGCGGCGGGTCCATGCCATTGGGCACCGCGACATGCTGAGACACCACGCTGCTGAAGGTGGCCGGGTCGTGCAGCACACGCAGCACATCGGCATGTCGCAACAGCGACCAGTGCAGCAAATTGCTATACGCCACAGGGCAATGCTCACGCAAGGCATCGGTGGCGGCCTGGGGATCGCGCTGCACCTCTGCGGCACGCGGATCCCAATCGGGTTCAACAGGGCTGGTCATGGCAGCATTTTCGAGCAATTGCCAAGGCTCTCGGATTGACCCATCTCACGCACGGGCTGAAGCAGGCAAAATCACTATCCGTTTCATAGCTTGTTGCGGTTGTCAGCTATGCCCAAACATCGTTTTTTTCCAAAAAAATAATGGACGTTACTACCCACCTCAACCAACGCCGCCTTGCAGACGCCCTGGCCGAGCTGCAAGCCGACCCGAACGACACGGCGGCGCTGGAGCCACACTCGAACCGCCTCGCCTTTACCGACCCCGAGTTTTTGTTGCGCCGCGAAACGCGCGGCATTCGCTTCCAGCTCGAAATGCTCAAGCCCGACCTGGGCCAAACCGCACAAGGCATTGAAAACACGGTGGTGGTCTATGGCAGCGCACGTTTTGTCGCCGCCGACGAAGCCGCTGCATTGCTCGCTACCGCCAAGGCCCAGGGTGACGCCGCAGCCCTTGCGCTGGCCGAGCGCGCGGTGCGCAATGCGCGCTACTACGAACTGGCGCGCGAGTTTGCCGGACTCGTCGCCAGGCACAGCAACGCGCAGGAGCTGGCCAATCGCCTCTACATCTGCACCGGCGGCGGCCCCGGCATCATGGAAGCGGCCAACCGGGGCGCCCATGAGGCCGGTGCGCTCACCATCGGCCTGAACATTGCGCTGCCCCACGAGCAGGGTGGCAACCGTTTCATTACCCCGACGCTGAGCTACCAGTTCCACTACTTTGCGCTGCGCAAGATGCACTTCATGATGCGCGCCAAGGCACTGGTGGCCTTCCCCGGCGGTTTTGGCACCATGGACGAACTGTTCGAGGTGCTGACCCTGGTGCAAACGGGCAAGGCCAAGCCGGTGCCCATCGTGCTGTTCGGCACGGAATTTTGGAACCGGTTTCTGGATTTCGAGGCGCTGGTGGAGGTCGGCACCATCACCGAGGCCGACCTCGACCTGTTTCACCTCACCGACGACCCCCACGACGCGTGGAGCCGAATCCAAGCTTTTTACCAGCTCTGAGAATCAAGCGGCAACGCAGCCGCTTCAAGGAATGATTGGAATCGGAGGCCGAAACAGGATCGGGGGAGACAGCAGCACCGGAGGGATTCTGATGACAGGTGGCCTCGTCACGCCGCCTGCCCCATTGCCTCCGGGCCTGGTGCCCCCGCCAGGCACCGTCCCACCAGGTGTGGTGCCTCCCGGCGTTGTACCGCCAGGTGTCGTCCCACCGGGCGTTGTACCTCCAGGCGTCGTCCCGCCGGGCGTGGTACCTCCATTGCCAGGCGGAGTGGGGGTTGTCGGAACCACCGGCACAGGCGCAAGGAACACCGCCGCATTGCTGCCATCGCTGCGCACCTGCTCGCCTGCGGCAAACGGCCACGCAGGCGTGGGCAGGGGAAGCAAGGCCTGCGTATTGGTATAGACCGCAAGCCGGTCGCTGGACAGCACCAGAACCGACTCACCGGCCTTCAAGCCGACGCAGCCAGCGTGGGTGCAGACTTCGATCTCATCTTGCTCGCCTCCGACTTCAAGCTGCCCTTGAGGGTTGAAGAAGGCCCGGTAGGCAGAACCCCGAATACCCACCACCGCCGTCGGGGTGGTGAGTTTGTAGTTGGCCGGGTTGCGCTTGCCAATCAGCCCCGTGATCGCGCGCATGCTGCCTCGCAAAAAGCTGACCGCAAAGCTGTCCTGCGCTGGGTCGCCGCTGTCCACGTACCGCGTCACGGTGAATTCGGAATCGGGGTACAGGGACACGAGGCCACCGTCGGTAAACCGAAGCTGGGCACGGCCCGTGGCTCCGGTCAAGACGGTATCCCCATTGTCGAGCGACGCACCACTCGCCAAGGCAGCCAGTGCAGCACCTCGGCGCATCTGGACGTCGCCCGCAGCAAACTGCACCCGGCCAGCGGCCGCCAACGCCGACAAGGGAAGCCCTGCGGCAACGACCAGCACCAGGCACAGGCGCGCAATGCAATGTTCAGCTTTCATGACATGTCTCCGTCTGGCTGGCGCACCGGCTCACTTCAGAAATCACGCCGTACCGTGATGGAAAAGACCCGCCGCTCGTACTGGGTGACCGGAATGCTGGAGTCGTTTTTCACCAGCGTCCATTGCGGGGTAATGCGCCAGTCCTGCGCCGGCACCCAGGACACACCGAGCGACACGCTCGCTTGCTGGTCGTGCCGTCGCACCGCAAAGAACGGGTCGCTGGCGCCGTAATGGCGCCTCTCCCCACTCAGGGCGGCAAACAGCGCCAGGCTGTGCGTCAGCGGCACCTGCCCACCCAGCTGCCAGCCCGTCAGATACTGTCCAAGATCCGCGGCCCCAGACGCATCCGGAGATTCCCGCCCTCCATACACGCTGCCATAGGCCAGTGCTCCATTGCGAAACACCTGGGAATACGAAACACCGGCAATCGAACGCTGCACACTTCGGATGGACTGGTGGGGGTAGCGCACATCCAGCCATTGCACAAAGCTGCCCCATTGGCGAAAGCCATCGACCCGGTAGATCCACTCGCCCTGCACACCGCCCATGCTGCGCAGGCGCGCGCCATCGAGCAGTTGCGAGCCATACACACCCGAGAGAATGACTTCGTTGCGCTCCCGGCGCCATGCCACACCGGCATTGGCATCGAGCTGGCTGTTGTCATAGGCACGTGCGGCTTGTGTGTGGTTCCGGGTGCTGGCTGAGGCCGCCCCCACCAACGACCAGCCGGCATCCAGCACATGGCGCCCACGCACCGCCAGCAGCGCCGAGCCAAAACTGGCGGAGGTCGCCTGCGCCCCGGGAGCGAGGACCCACGCGGGTACCCCAGCCAACGGGGACGCCAGCAGGGCGCTCGCATCCGGCCCCGCATTCGCATTCGAATCGTGGCCCACCGCGAGCTCGGCGTAGCCCTTGATGCTGGAGGCGCCTCGGTAGTCGGCACGGTCGTAGGAGACCAGAAACTGGTCAATATCCAGCGCTGCATCGACCGGAATACCTTGCTCGCGCACAGCCTTGGAGAGGGCCAGCGCCGTGCGCTTGTCGCCTACGGCAAACAGCGCGCGGCCCAACTCCAGCTGGGCGATCACATTGTCTGGCTGCAAGGCCACCACACGCTCCCAGGCCAGAACGGCGCGCGGGTACTGCGCCGCAGCATAGGCGGCACGGCCGAGGGCGGCGTCAAACGCGGGATCTCCAGCGCGTTGCGGTTCCTCTGCAGCGAGCCGCGGAAAGTCCTCAGCGGATACCGTTTGCGCGTCCTCTGGTGTCACGACGGGCAAGTCACCCGCCCGCGCCCCTCCACTGCCACACGCCGCCAGACACACGCACCACACGGCAATCCAGGGGCTCCGATCGAACGCATCGACTGGCATGTCAACCCTCCTGCTCTGTTTGGCGCCCAATCTACTCCCGTTGCCTGCACCTGAGTGGATTGGCAGCACGAAAACGCTACTTCGTGATGAAAATCACTGCCGGGAACGCACAGATTCCTCAGCACGCGCACGCACGCGCGCGCCGCGAACCGCTATTCGGACTCGTCCCGCGCGCGCTCCACCAGTGCTGGCGGCAGCGCTTTGGTGGGCTTGACCCCCAGCTCTCGCAGCATCTCCGCCTGTCGGATGACGTTGCCCTTGTTTTGGCTCAGCTTGTTGTAGGCCTTGGTGTAGGCGTCCTGGGCCTGGCTGAGGTTTTTGCCCACCTTGTCCAGGTCGTCCACGAACCCGGCCAGCCGGTCGTAGAGCTCGGCGCCGCGCTTGGCGATTTCCTGGGCGTTGCGGCTTTGCGCCTCCTGGCGCCACAGGTGGGCCACGGTGCGCACGACGAATAGCAAGGTAGAGGGGCTGACCAGCAGCACGTTCTTGTTCCAGGCATCGCTGTAGAGCTGGCTGTCGCCGGTCACGGCGAGCATGAAGGCGGGCTCGATGGGCACGAACATCAGCACGAAGTCGAGCGACTGCAGCCCGTGCAATTGCTGGTAATTGCGCTCGGCCAGGCCCTTGATGTGCTGGCGCACCGATTCCATGTGGCGGCGCTGGGCGGCGGCGCGCTGCAGGTCGCCCTCGGCATTGGCGAACTCCTCGTACGCAATGAGCGACACCTTGGCATCGACGACCAGGTGGCGGTCTTCCGGCAGGTGGATGACTACGTCGGGCTGGGCCCGCGTACCGTCGTCGCGCAAGTGGTTTTCCTGGACGTCGTATTCGATGCCCGGGCGCAGGCCGGCCAATTCGAGCACGCGTTCGAGGATCAGCTCGCCCCAGTTGCCCTGGGCCTTGGTCGACCCTTTGAGGGCATGCGTGAGATTTTTTGCGTCCTCGCTCAGTGCCTGGTTCAGGCCCATGAGCTGGTGCACCTGCTGGGCGAGCGCCGAGCGCTGCTTGCCTTCGGTGTCGTAGAACAGCTCCACCTTGCCCTGGAACTCCTGCAGCCGCGTGCGCAGCGGGTCGAGCAACTGGCCCAGGCTCTGCTGGTTCTGCTCGGCAAAGCGCTTGCCTTTCTCTTCCAGGATGTCGTTGGCCAGGCTTTTGAACTGGTGGGTGAGCGCTTCGCGCGCCTCGCTCAAGAGCTGCAGTTTTTCTTCCGATGCCAGGCGCTGTGCCTCTAGTTGCGCAGCCTGGACGGCCAACTGGCTCTGCAGCGCTGACACCTGCTGCCGTGCGGCCTGGGTGTGCCCTGCCTGCTCCTGCGCCTGGGCTTCCAAGGTGGGCACACGCGCGGCGCGCTCGGTCAGCTGTGCGCGTTCGTCGCGGGCAGCGTCCAGCGCTTCGCGCCAGCCGTCGGCCTGCAGGCGCGATTGCTGCAGTTCGGACAGCAGGTTGGCACGCTCGGCTTCCAGCCCGCGCACGCGCTCTTGCGCGGTGGCGATCTGCGCGTTGGCCGTGCCCTGGACCTCTATCTGCGCCTGGCTGCGCGCTTGCGCTGCGATCTGCTCGTGCAGCAGCGCCGCCGCGCGGCGTGCCCGTGCAGCGCCCCAGAGCCAGCCCAGGCACAGAGCGGCCAGCGCCAGCAGGGCTGCAGCAAGCGCGGTAGTGAAGTCAAAGCGCACGGTAATTACTTCTCTTTTTATAGCTGCTAGCGCGTACTGCATAAGCGTTAGAAGCCATTTTCAATCATATTTTCGCGGTGCAGGCGTGTTCACCGGCGTGAGCGGCCCGCGCCCATCGAAAAAGGCGATCAGGTTGTCAGCGGCCAGTGTGGCCATGGCGCGCCGCGTAGGCACGGTAGCGCTGGCAATGTGGGGGGTGAGCACAACGTTGGACAGTGCCAGCAGATCGGGGTGCACCCGCGGTTCGCCCTCGAACACGTCCAACCCGGCCGCCGCGATGCGCTGCTCACGCAGGGCAACGGCCAGAGCGGCATCGTCCACGATGCCACCGCGGGCGATATTGACCAGCGTCGCCGTGGGCTTCATCAGCGCCAGTTCGGCCGCGCCAATGGCGTGGTGCGACGCTGGCGTGTAGGGCAGCACCAGCAGCACATGGTCGGCCGTGCGCAGCAGTTCCTCTTTGCCGACGTAACGCGCCTTGCAGGCAGCTTCCAGGTCGGGCGCCAGGCGCGAGCGGTTGTGGTAGACCACGTCCATGCCGAAGCCGTGCGCGGCGCGGCGGGCAATGCCCTGTCCGATGCGCCCCATGCCGATAATGCCCAGGCGGCTGCCGTGCACCTCGGCACCCGCGAACTGGTCGTAGCGCCACTGCTTCCACTGGCCGGCGCGCAGGTAGTGTTCGGCTTCGGTGAGGCGGCGCGCCGTCGCCATGAGCAGGGCAAAGCCAAAATCCGCCGTCGTCTCGGTGAGTACATCGGGCGTGTTGGTGCCCTGCACGCCCGCCGCACCCATGGCATCCACGTCAAAGTTGTTGAAGCCCACCGCCATGTTGGCGACGATGCGCAGCTGCGGACAAGCCGCCAACAGAGCAGCGTCGATGCGTTCGCTGGCCGTGGTCAGCACGCCCTGCTTATCCGCCAGACGGTGCGCCAACTCGGCCGGCGCCAGGATCTGGTCCTCCTGGTTGGCCTCGACATCGAACACGGCACGCAGCCGCTCCAGCACATCCGGGAACACTGCCCGGGCGACGAGGATGCGGGGGCGCACCGCAGCGTGCGTAGGAGTGGTTGGGGTCATGCAAGTACTCCAGTGCACTGTGCACCACCCGCATTGCATGCCACTGGCATGAACCCGCCGAGCAGCAACCGTGCAAGGACGCCCCACCGCACGGGCTGCGCCCCCCTTCCCGCATCGGACCCGCAATGCAAGGGGGAAGGCGACTCAGGGGAATGGCACATCTTCAGAACCAGATAAAGGTCATCACGATGAACAGCGGCACGAGGATGCCTCCCGACCACAGCATGTAGCCAAAGAAGCTCGGCATCTTCACACCGCGGTCTTCGGCAATGGCCTTCACCATGAGGTTCGGTGCATTGCCGATGTAGCTGTTGGCGCCCATGAACACCGCACCCGCTGAAACGGCCGCGAGCGTCGGAGCCAGCGTGGTCATCAGCGTCGCCGGGTCGCCGCCTGCGGTGTTGAAGAACACCAGGTAGGTGGGTGCGTTGTCGAGAAAGGAACTCAGCGCCCCCGTCGCCCAGAAGTACATGCCTGGCAGCGGCGCTCCATCGGGTCCGGTCACCGCACTGACGATGGCACCAAATGGCCCGTGCACGCCCGCCTTGAGCATGGCGATCACGGGAATGATGGTCAGAAAAATACCGGCAAAGAGCTTGGCTACTTCCTGCATGGGCCCCCAGCCGAACTGGTTGGCATCGTGCACGCGCGCGGGCGTGAGCCAGAGCGAGAGGCCGGTCACGGCCAGCAGCCCAACGTCGCGCACGATGCCGGGCAGGCCAACGTCCGTGCCTGCGATAGTGAAGACCACCGAAGATTTCCAGAAACCGCTCAGCAGCACCAGTCCCACGACAGCGCCCAGAAAGGCAAAGTTGACCTTGCCGTCAAAGCCGATGCCACGTGTGTCGGGCGTGGGGTCGGGGGCTGCAGTTTCGCCGCTCGTGTGGAAAAACCAGCTGTCGAGCGCAAAGAACAGAACCAGCAGCATGCCAACCAGAAACAGCGCCTCCGGGAGGATATGGCTCACTGTCCAAAAGAAATCCACCCCCTTCAAGAATCCCAGGAACAGCGGCGGATCACCCAGCGGCGTCAACGAGCCTCCGGCGTTCGAGACGATGAAGATGAAGAACACGACCACGTGTGCCTTGTGGGCACGGTTGTCGTTGGCCCGAATCAGCGGGCGAATGAGCAGCATCGACGCACCTGTCGTGCCCATGAAGCTCGCCAACACCGCGCCGATCGCCAAAATCGCGGTATTGAGAACAGGGGCTCCGTGCAGGTTGCCGCGAATATAAATACCCCCCGCCACGGTGAACAAGGCGGTGAGCAAAATAACGAAGGGCAGGTATTCCGCCAGCAATGCGTGCGCCAGGCTGGTGCCCGCTGCCCCGCCGCCAAACACCAGTGCAAACGGCAGCAGGAAGGCCAAGCCCCACGCGGCCGCGACTTTGCCGTAGTGATGGTGCCAAAAAATTGGGGCCAATAACGGCATCAGCGCAATCGACAGCAGGATACCGGCAAAAGGAACGCCCCACCACAAGGGCAGCGCAGCACCATCGATTTCTGCCGAACGGGCCAGCGCGGGAAGCACCAGCAAGGCCACAGGGACGAGGCTGCGCAGTCGTTTCATGGGGGTGTCTCCGTTGGTTTTATTGCGATCCGGGGCGCGCAACAGGCACAAGTCTGGCCCAGCTGTCGCCCTTGCCAAGTGTAGGCCGCGCCCGTGCACGGACCTGAGGCCAGCCTGTCAATGTGCCAGCAGGCGTTCGAGCACTGTGCGCAGTGGCGCCGGCAACGCCGCCGGACGCCGTGTGGCCCGGTCCACATACACGTGCACGAAGTGCCCGGCGGCTGCCGTCATGGACCCGCCGCCAGCGAACAGCCCCACTTCGTAGCGCACGCTGGAGCCGCCAATGCGCGCTACGCGAATACCGGCGTCCACCTGCTGGGGAAACGCCAGCGGCTCAAAGTAGTTGCACTGGGTTTCCACCACCAACCCTATGGTCTGGCCAGCATGGATGTCGAGCACGCCCGCTTCGATCAAGTGCGCGTTGACCGCCGTATCGAACCAACTGTAGTAAACAACATTGTTCACATGCCCATAGACATCGTTGTCCATCCAGCGTGTGCTGATACTGCGAAAAACTGGGTAGGCACTGCGCTGCTGCGGCAGCGCACGCGCGGAAGTGGCAGGTGAATTCATGTCGGACATTTTGCCAGCCCGCCTGGCCGGCGTGTCCCGGCTCTCAGAACGTGCACACGTTCTGTGCGCGCGCCCCGTCGACTGGGCAAGTCTCTCTAATATGCTGCATTGCAGCAAAATCACTTGCATTTCTTCAGGTTTACCCTAGAATAGCCTCCATGCTGCACTGCAACATGCCGCTCAGAATGGCCAGCGCAGATATTTCGAGTTCCGTTTTCGGACCCCTATACCTCATCTGGAGAAATCTCATGTCCCTGACCCCTGAACAAATCCTCGCAGCCCACAAAGCCAACATTGAAACCCTCTTCGGCTTGACCAACAAGGCCTTCGAAGGCGTGGAAAAGCTTGTCGAGCTGAACCTGACCGCCTCGCGCGCTGCACTGAGCGAAGCCGCTGCTCACACCCAGGCCGTACTGAATGTCAAGGACGCTCAGGAACTGATGGCTCTGCAAGCCAGCCTGTTCCAGCCCCTGGCCGACAAGGCTGCTTCCTACAGCCGCCACCTGTACGACATCGCTTCCGGCACCGGCAGCGAATTCGGCAAGGCCATGGAAGTCCAGACCGCTGAAGCACAGAAGAAATTCGCTGACTTGGTCGACAGCGCCGCCAAGAACGCCCCTGCCGGCTCGGAAACCGCCGTCGCCGTGATGAAGAGTGCCGTCTCTGCTGCCAACAACGCCTACGAATCGGTGCAAAAGGCCGTCAAGCAGGCAACCGACGCTGCAGAAGCCAACTTCAACGCTGTAGCCGCTACCGCCGCAGACGCAGCCAAATCGGC
>Ga0208272_100138_pt1 | contig 49201 bp, 40 predicted proteins | sample LakWasM129_HOW14_2_FD_183939 | JGI IMG/M metagenome (GOLD analysis project Ga0208272, IMG submission 183939) | Freshwater sediment methanotrophic microbial communities from Lake Washington under simulated oxygen tension - Sediment Metagenome... | ecosystem: Environmental > Aquatic > Freshwater >... | reverse complement strand
ACAGGACAGTGAAACAACTTCGCGCCAATGATAGTGCGGGTTCCCGTGTGAAAGTAGGTCATCGTCAGGCTCTTACAGCCCTGCCAAACCCCCTTGAATCCTCTAGGTTCAAGGGGGTTTCGCTTTTGCAGAAGCAGAAAGTACGTTCGACCCTTGTGTGTAGGCGATACCCTGGTCTCCGCATTTATCCTTTGGCCGATATACGCTCGATGAGCCGTTGACAAAATGACACCCACCAGGAATGCCTAAATGAACCTACAGGATGTTCTCTATTCGCAGGGTTTCGGAACCCGCCGCGTTTGTGCTGGATTGATTCAGCAGGGGTATGTGGAACTGGTCGCCGGCCTTGAGTGCAACGCCTGGGTGGTATGTACCGATCCCTTGGTTGAGTGCAAGCTTGAAGAAGGTTTGCGCTTTCGCGTCCAAGGCGTCGAATGGCCATATTGTGAAAAGGCCTACATCGCTTTGCACAAACCCGACGGCACGGAGTGCTCGCAAAAACCGTCGCGCTACCCTTCCGTGTACACGCTGCTGCCGGCTTGTCTGCGTCAGCGCCCGGCTCGCGGCGTGATCCAGGGTGTGCAGGCTGTTGGGCGACTGGACCAGGACACTACGGGATTGCTGCTATTGAGCGACGATGGGCAATTCATTCACCGCATGAGTTCCCCGAAGAAGCATGTCCCCAAGGTTTATCGGGTCACTGCCAAGCATGAAGTTACTGAGCAGCAAATTGAGCGTTTGCTTGAAGGTGTGGTGCTCGATGATGACCCCAAGCCCGTGCGCGCTGCTGCCTGCGTTCTGATCGATAGTTTCTGCATCGATCTGACCTTAACGGAAGGCAAGTACCACCAAGTCAAGCGCATGCTGGCAGCCGTTGGCAACCGCGTCGAAGGCCTGCATCGCCACTCGATTGGACGCTACATGCTTCCTCCAGATCTCGCCCCTGGCCAGTGGCGATGGCTGAGCGAGACAGATCTTGAGTCTTTGCAGTGCACTGCGTGATGGCCGGGCCCAGCTTTACGTCGTGCGGAATCGATAAACGCCGTCCGGCTCGCGAACACGATGGACGACGCCTTCGTGCCAGAGCAGGTGCAGGTGTGCCAAGGCTTCCCCCAGAGCGAAGGACAGCTGCTGCGTATCCAGCTCCCGCCGAAAGAGTTTCGGAAGTAGCTCGCCCGCGGACCGCGCCTTTTCTGTGCACGCGGTGCGTGCGACCGCCAGATGGTCTTGGTGGTGTGCGTGCAACTGCTGGAGCCGCTCGGCCAGTCCGACGAATGGCTTGCCGTGCGAAGGCAGCACCAGCGTTGAATCTGAAAGAGAGTCAAAGCGTTTGAGTGAGGTTAGGAAGAGCTTGAGCGGATCGGCTTCCGGCTCCCCCGCAAACACGCTGATGTTGGTGGAGATGCGCGGCAACACCATGTCGCCGCTGATCAGGATGCCGCTTGCTGCGCAGTGCAGTGCAATATGTTCCGGCGCGTGCCCATAGCCGACAATGCATTCGTAGTGGTGTTCACCGATGCGAATCCGATCGCCGTCCATCAGCCGGTGAAAATGCATGGGCAGTTTCGGGACCAGCGCCGGGTAGTAGCTGCCCCGATCTTTCAGGCGTGCATGGAACTCTGCGTCAGACAAACCGTGCGAACGGTAGAAATCGCTCAGAGACTCGGTGCTCGGGAACAAGGTTCCGGTGCTCGCTGCCAGCGCCGTGTAATAGTCGGTGGCGCTGATCCAGAGCGGTGCGTTCCAGCGCTCGCAGAGCCAGTGCGCCAAGCCCAGGTGATCGGGATGCATGTGCGTCGCGATCACGCGCACGATGGGCAGGCCTTCAAGCGTCGACTCAAAAACAGCTTCCCATTGGGCGCGTGCGGCAGGGATGTCGACACAGCAATCCACCACTGTCCAGCCTTCGATCGGCCCTTGTGGCCCATCGACTGTATCGCGCAGCAACCACAGGTTGATATGGTCCAGCGCAAACGGCAGGCCCATGCGAATCCATTTGATACCGGGCGCCACGTCGATCGCACAACCGGAAGCCGGCAGAGATTCACCGAGGGGGTAGCGCAAGCGGGATTCAGCGTGATTCATGGGGCCTCTTGCGGTAGCATTGACGTTAACGTAACGTAAATGACAGTAAACGGACGATTCTACGGGCCGGTGCACGCGCGTACTGACAAGCGCGCGACCCGGAACGATGCTTGCGAACCATGGCAACCACTTACACCATCAGCGACCTGGCACGCGAATTTGATCTGACGACGCGGGCCATGCGCTTCTACGAAGACATGGGCTTGCTGCAGCCCGAGCGCACCGGGCCTGCGGGCCGCAATCGCATCTACAGTGCCAGGGATCGAACCCGCCTCAAGCTGACCTTGCGCGCCAAGCGGCTTGGACTGTCGCTGACCGAAGCACGCGAGATCATTGACCTCTACGACAGTCCGCGGGACACCGGGGTGCAGCTCGAGAAATTCCTCGCTGTGCTCGCCCAGCATCGCCAGCAACTGGAAGCCCAAATGACCGATCTTCAGGCCAACCTCGACGAGGTCCAAGCGCACGAGAAGGAAGCGCGTAACCTGCTCAAGAAGGTGCAGGCAAAATCCGTGGATAATTGACGTTACGTAACGTCAATCAAAAAATTTGATGCCACACTCTGTTCTCCAGCCCAAGGATCCCTGTTTCTCCGAGCGGGTGCACCAGAGCTTTGCCCTTCAAGGCGCCATGCAGACCTTGGGAGCGCGCCTGCAGCAGGTCACGCCGGGTGCCGTCGATATCGTCTTCGATTGGGCCGCCGCCTTGACGCAGCAGCATGGTTTCGTGCACGCTGGCATGCTCTCGACGGCACTCGATTCGGCCTGCGGCTATGCGGCCTTCAGCCTGATGCCTGCAGATGCGTCGGTCCTGACCATTGAGTTCAAGACCAATCTGTTGGCCCCAGCGCGCGGTGACCGCTTTCGCGTCGAAGGGCGGGTCCTCAAGCCTGGGCGAACCATTACCGTGTGCGAGGGCCGCGCCTTCGCAATCTCTGGGGCAGAGGAAAAGCTTGTCGCCACCATGGGCTGCACGCTGATGTGCGTGCAGGGGCGCGCAGGCGTCTCGGGCTGAATCTGCCACTTCCCCCCGCTTTCATTTCAGACATTCATTTCAGACAGGAGATAGTCATGAGCCTTCCCGCTAACCTGCCCGGCCTCAACTTTCAGCTCGGCGACGAAGTCGATTCGCTGCGCGATGCGGTCCGTGACTTTGCCCAGGCCGAGATTGCGCCGCGCGCCACCGAAATCGACCACAGCGACCAGTTCCCCATGGATCTGTGGCGCAAGATGGGCGATCTGGGTGTCCTCGGCATTACCGTGCCGGAAGAGCTTGGCGGCGCTGGCATGGGCTATCTGGCCCATATGGTGGCGATGGAAGAAATCTCGCGCGCCAGCGCTTCCGTGGGGCTGTCCTATGGCGCGCACAGCAACCTGTGCGTCAACCAGATCAACCGCAATGGCAGCGCCGCGCAAAAGGCCAAGTACCTGCCCAAGCTGATCAGTGGCGAGCATGTCGGTGCCCTGGCCATGAGCGAGCCCGGCGCAGGTTCCGACGTGATCAGCATGAAGCTCAAGGCCGAGGACAAGGGCGGCTACTACCTGCTCAACGGCAACAAGATGTGGATCACCAACGGCCCTGACGCCGACACGCTGGTGGTCTATGCCAAGACCGAACCCGAGCTTGGCGCACGCGGCGTCACCGCCTTCCTGATCGAGAAGGGCATGAAAGGCTTTTCGATCGCGCAAAAGCTCGACAAGCTCGGCATGCGCGGCAGCCATACTGGGGAACTGGTGTTCCAGAACGTCGAAGTGCCGGCCGACCATGTGCTCGGCGGCGTCAACATGGGCGCCAAGGTGCTGATGAGCGGGCTCGACTACGAACGTGCGGTGCTCACCGGCGGGCCGCTGGGCATCATGCAGTCCGTCATGGACAACGTGATTCCCTACACCCACGACCGCAAGCAGTTTGGCCAGAGCATCGGTGAGTTCCAGCTTATCCAGGGCAAGGTGGCCGACATGTACACCGTGCTCCAGGCCGGTCGCTCGTTTGCCTACACCGTGGCGAAAAATCTGGACATGCTGGGCACCGAACACGTGCGCCAGGTGCGCAAGGACTGTGCCAGTGTCATTCTGTGGTGTGCCGAGAAAGCCACCTGGATGGCAGGCGAGGGGATTCAGATTTTTGGCGGCAACGGCTACATCAACGAGTACCCGCTGGGCCGCCTGTGGCGCGACGCCAAGCTGTATGAGATTGGCGCTGGCACCAGCGAAATCCGCCGTATGCTGATTGGCCGGGAGCTGTTCGCAGAGACCTGCTGATCCAACCTTCGTCCGCCAAGGCACCCTATGACCACCGACACGATTCAAGAACTCTTTGTTCACAACCGCGCCTGGGCGGCCCAAATGGAGCGTGAGCGCCCCGGATTTTTCACGCACCTCATGGCGCAGCAGAAGCCGCGCTACATGTGGATCGGTTGCTCCGACAGCCGCGTACCGGCCAACCAGATCACTGGCCTGGAACCAGGCGAAGTCTTTGTGCATCGCAACATCGCCAATGTGGTGGTGCCCACCGACCTCAACTGCCTCTCGACCATCCAGTTTGCTGTCGATCAGTTGCATGTCGAGCATCTGATGGTGGTCGGCCATTACGGCTGCGGTGGTGTGGGTGCCGCGCTCGAAGACCTCCGCATCGGGCTTTCTGACAACTGGATTCGCCACGTCAAGGATGTGCGCGACCGCCACCGCGATCTGCTGGCCGGCATGGCGCCGCAGTGGCGGCATGACGCGCTCTGCGAGCTCAACGTCATCGAGCAGGTGCTCAACGTGGCACAAACCACGGTGATCCAGGATGCCTGGGCCCGCGGCCAGCAGCTCACCCTCAACGGCTGGTGCTATGGACTCAAGGATGGCCTGATTCATGACCTGCACATCACGGTGAGCGGCAATTCCGGCCTCGACGAGCTTTACCGGGCTGCGGTGGCGGGTGTGATTGCCGACCGGCGCGAGGTGCCGGCGCTGGGTGCGATGGCGCCTGAGGCTTGACGCGTTTGGCAAGGCGCCCTGCGCCTCCGCGCAGAATTGCGCCCGATGCCACCTCTTGCTGCTTGTCCCATGTTCCCACAGCGCCTTGAATCCCCGATTGCCTACAACATCGCGAAGGCGATGCGCGATGGCTTTGATCGCCACTACCGGCTGTTTCGCACCGAGTCGGCCCGTGCCAAGCACCGTTTCGAGACGGCGGACTGGCATGACCAGCAACGCGCCCAGCGCGAGCGCATCGAGTTCTACGATTTGCGGGTGAAGGAATGCGTACGCCGCCTGGAGAAGGAATTTGCTGCTGGCAAACAGCCGATGGAGCTGTGGCATGAAGTCAAGCTGCACTACATCGGGCTCTTGGTGGAGCACCACCAGCCCGAGTTGGCCGAGACCTTTTTCAACTCGGTCACCACCAAGATCCTGCACCGCACGCACTTTCACAACAACTTCATCTTTGTGCGCCCGGCGATGAGCACGGAGTACCTCGAAAACGACGAATTCGAGGGTCGCCCCACCTATTACGCCTACTACCCAACGAAAGACAGCCTGCGCCAGACGCTGGTAACGATTTTGGAGAGCTACGGTCTGCAGCGCGAATTTGCCGACGTAACCACCGACGTGAGCCATGTGGTGCACGCCCTTGAATTGCGCCTGCACAAGGTCAAGCTGCGCGCCAACTTTCAGATTCAGGTGCTCTCCAGCCTGTTTTACCGCAACAAGGGCGCCTACCTGGTGGGCAAGATCATCAACGGCTACAACGAAGTGCCGTTTGCGCTGCCCATTCTGCACAACGAACAAGGCAAGCTCTATATCGACGCCGCGCTGTTTGGCGAAGACGACCTGCAAATGCTTTTTTCGTTCGCGCGGGCCTACTTCATGGTGGACATGGAGATCCCCAGCGCCTACGTGCAGTTTCTGCGCAGCCTCATGCCCAGAAAGCCCCGCGCCGAGCTCTACAACGCGCTTGGGCTGGCCAAGCAGGGCAAGACGCTGTTTTACCGCGACTTTCTTTATCACCTCAAGCATTCCACCGACAAGCTGCGTATTGCGCCCGGCATCAAGGGCATGGTGATGCTGGTGTTCGACCTGCCCTCGTTCCCCTTCGTTTTCAAGCTCATCAAGGACTACTACCCGCCGCAAAAAGACACCACGCGCGAGCAGATTCAAGGCAAGTACCTGCTGGTGAAACAGCACGACCGTGTGGGCCGCATGGCCGATACGCTCGAATACAGCCTGGTGGCGTTTCCGCGCGATCGTTTTGAGGACGAGCTGATCGCCGAAATCCAAAAATTTGCCCCCAGCCAGTTGGAAATCAGCGACCGTGACGGCGACGGCAAGCAGGAAGTCATCATCAAGCACCTCTACATCGAGCGGCGCATGATTCCGCTCAACATGTACCTGCAGGAGGCGTTCGACACCGGCATGCAGGACGAGCGCGCCCAGCAGCAGATGGAGCGCAGCGTCATCGACTACGGCAACGCCATCAAAGACCTGGTGGCGGCCAACATCTTCCCCGGCGACATGCTGTGGAAGAACTTTGGCGTCACGCGCAACGGCAAGGTGGTGTTCTACGACTACGACGAAATCGAATACATCACCGACTGCAACTTCCGCCGCGTGCCTGAGCCGCGCAACGAAGAAGAAGAAATGAGCGGCGAGGTCTGGTACACGGTGCGCCCGCACGACGTGTTCCCTGAAACCTTTGGCCCCTTCCTGCTTGGCAACGACGCCGTGCGCGAAGTCTTCATGCGCCACCACGCCGACCTGCTCGGCGTCGAGTTCTGGCAGTCGCACAAGGAGCGCATTCTGGCCGGCCATGTCTACGACGTGTTCCCGTACGACACCAAACGGCGCTTTGGCCAGGCCTACGCCGACTGAATCTGCCCACCCCCGTTTCCATTCAAAGGAGGTTTCCCATGCGTTCATCCATCCAAGACCCCATCGTTATCGTCGGCGCCGCGCGCACCCCCATGGGCGCTTTCCAGGGCGATTTTTCCAGCCTCGCGGCGCACGACCTGGGCGGCGCTGCCATTGCGGCGGCGGTTGCGCGCGCCGGCATTGCACCGTCTGCCGTGGGCGAAGTGCTGTTTGGCAATTGCCTGATGGCCGGCCAGGGCCAGGCGCCCGCGCGCCAGGCCGCATTCAAGGGCGGCTTGCCCAAGGAGGCCGGCGCCGTGACGCTCAGCAAGATGTGCGGCTCGGGCATGAAGGCGGCGATGTTTGCGCACGACATGCTGCTGGCCGGTACGCACGACGTCATGGTGGCGGGCGGCATGGAGAGCATGACCAACGCCCCCTACCTGCTGCAAAAGGCGCGCGGCGGCTACCGCCTGGGACACGACCGCATCTTTGACCACATGATGCTCGACGGCCTGGAAGACGCCTACGAGCCTGGCCGCTCCATGGGCACCTTTGGCGAAGACTGCGCCGCCAAGTACAGCTTCACGCGCCAGCAGCAGGATGCTTTTGCCACCACCAGCGTCGAGCGCGCCAAGGCCGCCACAGCCTCGGGCGCGTTTGCCGCCGAGATCACGCCCGTCACCGTGAAGGCCCGTGCGGGCGAAGTGGTGGTGTCGGTGGACGAAGGCCCTGGCAAGGTCAAACTCGACAAAATCCCCACGCTCAAGCCTGCTTTCAAGAAGGACGGCACCATCACCGCCGCCTCCAGCTCGTCGATCAACGACGGCGCCGCCGCCCTGGTGCTGATGCGCCAGTCCACCGCCGACCAACTCGGTTGCAAGCCGCTGGCGCGCATCGTCAGCCACGCCACGCACGCGCAGGAGCCCGAGTGGTTTGCCACGGCCCCGCTGGGCGCCACGCAAAAGGCGCTGGCCAAGGCGGGCTGGACGGCCGGCGACGTGGATCTGTGGGAAATCAACGAAGCCTTTGCCGTCGTGCCCATGGCGCTGATGAAAGAGCTGGATCTGCCGCACGACAAAGTCAACGTGAACGGCGGCGCCTGTGCGCTCGGCCACCCGATCGGCGCCAGCGGCGCGCGCATTCTGGTCACGCTGCTGTACGCGCTCAAGGCGCACGGCAAGACCAAGGGCCTGGCCACGCTGTGCATTGGCGGTGGCGAGGCGACGGCCATGGCGGTCGAGCTGGTCTGATACTCAAAAACTCCTGTTTTCGTAGCTGCTTGGGCAATAGGAATAAGCGCTGGAGGCCGATTTGACTAAAAAAATGTTTGGCACGGCATTGGTCATCGGCGCCTCGCGTGGCCTGGGGCTGGAGCTGGTGCGCCAACTGCTGGCCGCCGGTGGCCGCGTCATCGCCACGGTGCGCACCGCCGACGCCCGCGCCGCGCTCCAAGCCCTGGGCGCCGAGGTGCTGACGGTGGACGTGGCCGATCCGGCCAGCGTCAGTGGGCTGGCCTGGCAGCTCGACGGCGAGCGGCTCGATCTGGCGTTCTACGTCGCCGGCGTCATGCGCCGGCCGGGCGCCACTACACCGCCCACGCAACAGGATTTCGACACCGTCATGCACACCAACGTGCTCGGTGCCATGCAGGCCATCCCGCAGGTGGCGCCGCTGGTAGAGGCCGCTGGCGGTGTGTTCGCCTTCATGTCGTCGGGCATGTCGCAGATCGGCAGCGTGCCCGCCAGCAACGCCTGGCTGTACCGCACCAGCAAGGCCGCGCTCAACATGGCGGTGGCGGCGGCCCAGCACGATTACCCGGCCGCCACCCTCGTCACCATCGACCCCGGCTGGGTGCAGACCGATATGGGCGGCGCGGGCGCGCCGCTCACGCCCGAGGAGAGCGTGCGCGGCATGCTCGCCACGCTGGCGAACCTGGCGCCTGCCGACAAAGGCCAGTTGCTGCACCACGACGGCCGCCGCGCCGCGCATTGGTAAAACACTCTCACCCCCCAACACTTAGAGACAAGCCCATGCTGCTGACCCAAGACCAGGAAATGATCCGCGACGCGGTGCGCGACTTTGCCCAAAGCGAACTCTGGCCCCACGCCGCCCGCTGGGACCGCGAGCACCACTTCCCCAAAGACGCCCACCAGGGCCTGGCGGCGCTTGGCGCCTACGGCATTTGCGTGCCCGAGGCACTCGGCGGCGCGGGGCTCGACTACCTGTCGCTGGCGCTGGTGCTCGAAGAAATCGCCGCGGGCGATGGCGGCACCAGCACCGTCATCTCGGTCACCAACTGCCCGGTCAACGCCATCCTGCTGCGCTACGGCAACCCCCAGCAGCAGCGCGACTGGCTCACGCCGTTGGCGCGCGGCGAGATGCTGGGCGCCTTCTGCCTCACCGAGCCGCATGTCGGCTCCGACGCCTCGGGCCTGCGCACCACGGCGGTCAGGCAGGGGGATGAATACGTCATTAACGGCGTCAAGCAGTTCATCACCAGCGGCAAGAACGGCGACGTCGCCATCGTGGTGGCCGTTACCGACAAGGGCGCCGGCAAGAAGGGCATGAGCGCCTTCCTGGTGCCCACCAGCGCGCCCGGCTACGTGGTGGCGCGGCTCGAAGACAAGCTCGGCCAGCACAGCAGCGACACGGCGCAAATCAGTTTCGAGAACTGCCGCATTCCGGCCCAGAACCTTATCGGCCAGGAGGGCGAGGGCTACAAGATTGCGCTCGGCGGCCTGGAGGGCGGGCGCATCGGCATCGCCGCGCAAAGCCTGGGCATGGCGCGCAGTGCGTTTGAAGTTGCCTTGAAGTACGCCAAAGAGCGCGAGAGCTTCGGCACCGCCATCTTCAACCACCAGGCCGTGGGCTTTCGCCTGGCCGATTGCGCGACGCAGATCGAGGCCGCGCGCCAGCTCATCTGGCACGCGGCCAGCCTGCGCGACGCTGGCCGGCCGTGCCTGAAGGAAGCCGCCATGGCCAAGCTGTTCGCCAGCGAAATGGCCGAGCGCGTCTGCAGCGCCGCCATCCAGACGCTGGGTGGCTACGGCGTGCTGAACGACTTCCCGGTGGAGCGCATCTACCGCGACGTGCGCGTGTGCCAAATCTACGAAGGCACCAGCGACGTGCAGAAGATCATCATCCAGCGCGCACTGACCTGAGATGCTCTTGTATTGATAGCTGTTAGCGCTTATCCATCAAGCGCTAGCGGCCAAAATACCTAAAAATCTGAAGAAACTTGCCGGCTTGGCCAGAGGCTGTGGCGCCACGTGCTGCTTGACACCTGGGTGACTCGCACGCGCCCTCGCGCGGGTTGCGCCCGTTGCGCAGGCGGCGGCCTTGTTCCACGATGGTGCTCCCATTTTTCACAGGAGCACCGCATGCCCTTCGCGCACGCCAATGGCCAGAAGCTGTACTACGAAGACACCGGCGGCGACGGCCCGGTCATCGTCTTTTCGCACGGCCTGCTCATGGACAGCAGCATGTTTGCGTCGCAGGTGCAGGCCCTGCGCGGCCAGTGGCGCTGCATCAGCTGGGACGAGCGCGGCCACGGGCAGACGGCCGATCCGGCGCGCTGCGACCCGTTCACCTACTACGACTCGGCCGACGATCTGGCCGCGCTGCTGGCGCACCTGGGCGTGCAGCGCGCCGTGCTGGCCGGCATGTCGCAGGGCGGCTACCTCTCGCTGCGCTGCGCGCTGACGCACCCCGAGCTGGTGCGCGCGCTGGTGCTCATCGACACCCAGGCCTTGCAGGAAGACCCCCGGAAAATGGTGGGCCACGAAGCGCTGATGAAGGCCTGGCTGGAGGGCGGCCTGTCGGACGAAATCGCAGCGGTGGTGGCCTACACCATCCTGGGCGAGGGCTGGGCGGATGCGCCGGTGTGGCAAGCCAAGTGGCGCCAGTTGACCGCGCCCAACCTGATCCAGTGCTTTACCACCCTGGGCAGCCGCGACGACATCAGCGAGCGGCTCGGTGCCATCACCGTGCCGGCATTGGTGGTGCACGGCTCGGTGGACCATGCGATCGATCTGGCGCGCGCGCAGGCCATGGCGGACGCCTTGCCCCATGCGCGCATGGTGGTGGTGCCCGGCGGCGGGCACGCCAGCAACCTCACGCACCCCGAGCCCGTGAATGCGGCGGTGGCGGCGTTTCTGGAAACGCTGTAGCAGCGCTGACCGGGCCCTGACTGGTGGGCGCTGTGCCGGCAGCGTGGCTACGTCGCGTCCAACGAGCGCTGCGTGGGCCGCAGCACCACGGTGATCTGCCCGTTGACTTCGATGGTGGCACGCGCCACCTCGTGGGCGTGCAGGCAGCCCCCGGCACGCAGGGCGGCGGCCAGGTCGGTGGGGGAAATGCGCTCGCGCTCCATCAGCGCTTCGTCCACTTTGCCATCCTGCACCAGCACGCGGGCGTGGCCGTCGATCAGGCGTTCGAGCCGGCGAAAGCGGAAGGTCAGGTGCGACAGCACCACATGGCAGAAGAGCAGCGTGCTGGCCGAAATCAACCCGCCGATGAGCGAGTTGTCGCCCGCATTCATCGAGTTCTGCACCGCGTTCGACAGGATCAGGAGCAGCACCAGGTCAAACGGGGCGTACTGCCCCGTTTGCCGCTTGCCGGTGGCGCGCAGGAAAATGAGCAGGAAGATGTACACCACGACGCCGCGCACGACAAACTCCCACCAGGGGACAGACAGATTCCACATGCGAGACTCCTACCATTGAAGGCGCCAAGTCTACGTGGGCGCCTGCCTTGCTCCACCTGCCCCTTTCCATGACCTTGCTTGCCCGTGACTCCGCTTCGCCTTGCCCCTGCGGCCGCCTTGACCCGCATGCCCGTGCGCGCCCCTTGGCCTTTGGCCAGTGCTGTGGGCGCTGGCTTGGTGGCGATGCGCCAGCGCCCGATGCCGAGAGCCTCATGCGCTCGCGCTACAGCGCCTTTGTGCGTGAAGATGCGGCGTGGCTGCGGGCCACCTGGCACGCCAGCACCCGGCCCGCAGAACTCGACTTCGAGCCCGGTGCGCGCTGGCTGGGACTGGAGGTGCGGCGCCACTGCCTGATCGATGCCGACCATGCCGAGGTGGAATTCGTCGCTCGCTACCGCGTTGCGGGCCAGGCAGTGCGCTTGCACGAGACCAGCCGCTTTGTGCGCGAAGGCGGGCACTGGTTTTACGTCGATGGGGCGCAGCATGAGCGGGCGAGAAAATGAATAAAATTCTTGCTGGCGCTTTATTCATATGCTTTTATTGCTATTTATTCAGGAGCAATAATGCCATGTATGAGCGTCGCAGCAAGAATCGCCCCAACCGGTTGCGCTAGGCTTGCACCCCACGGGGCTGGCTTCCTGCCGCCCAGCCTTCTCATCTCTCTGGAGCGTCATGCCCGATACCGGATCGCCCCTCACGCCATCCCTAGCGCCGCCCGGTGCGCCGCCACAGGCGCTGGCCACCGTGCGCAACCGCACCTTTGACGAAATCGCCGTGGGCGACAGTGCCAGCATCGAGCGCACGCTCAGCAAAGAGGACATCGAACTGTTTGCGGTGCTCTCCGGCGACGCCAACCCGCAGCACCTGGATGCGGACTTTGCCGCCTCCACGCGCTTTCATGGGGTCATTGCGCAGGGCATGCTGAGCGGCGCGCTGGTATCGGCCGTTCTGGGCACGCGCCTGCCAGGGCCGGGCACCATTTATCTCGGGCAAACGCTCAAGTTCCTCGCGCCCGTGCGCATCGGCGACCGGCTGCGTGTCAGCGTGACCGTGAGCGCGCGCGACGAAGCCAAAAAGCACCTGACACTGGCCTGCACCTGTGTGAACCAGGACGGCACCACGGTGCTTGACGGCGAGGCCGAGGTGCTGGCCCCCACCGAGCGCATTGAACGCCTGCGCACCACGCTGCCCGAAGTGCACATCAGCGTGGGCAACGACGGCATGCGGCAGCTGCTTGAGCATGTGCGTCCACTGGGCAGACTCTGTGTCGCGGTCGTGCACCCGTGCGATGCGCTCAGCCTGGGCGGTGTGCTCGACGCCCGTGCCGCAGGGCTGATCGAGCCGGTGCTGGTGGGCCCGCGCGCGCGCATCGAGGCGGCGGCGCGGGAGAGTGGCCTGGACATTTCCGGCCTGGCCATCGAAGACACGCCGCACAGCCACGCTGCAGCCGCCCGCGCGGTCGAGTTGGTGCTGCAAGGCCGCGTGCAGGCGCTGATGAAAGGCAGCCTGCACACCGACGAGCTGATGGGCGCCGTGGTGGCAAGCCAAGGCGGGCTGCGCACCAAGCGGCGCGTCAGCCACTGCTATCTGATGCAGACGCCGGCCTACCCGCGCCCCTTCATCATCACCGACGCAGCCATCAACATTGCGCCCACGCTGGCCGACAAGGCCGACATCGTGCGCAACGCCATCGACCTGGCGCACGCCATCGGCGTGGCCCAGCCGCGCGTGGCGATTCTGGCCGCCGTGGAAACGGTGAACGCCGCCATGCCCGCCACGCTGGACGCCGCCGCCCTGTGCAAGATGGCCGACCGCGGCCAGATCACCGGCGCCCTGCTCGACGGGCCGCTGGCCTTCGACAATGCCGTCTCCATTGCCGCGGCGCGCACCAAAGGCATCGTCTCCGAAGTGGCGGGCCGCGCCGACATCCTGGTGGTGCCGGACCTGGAAAGCGGCAATATGCTGGCCAAGCAGCTCGAATTTCTGGGCGGCGCAGCCTCGGCCGGCATCGTGCTCGGCGCGCGTGTGCCCATCGTGCTCACCAGCCGGGCCGACGCGCGCGATACGCGGCTGGCTTCGTGCGCCGTGGCGGTGCTGCTGGCGCACCACTACCAGGAGGCGCCCCTGTGAGCGATCTGGTGCTGGTCCTGAATTGCGGCTCGTCGAGCATCAAGTTCGCCCTGTTTGACGCCGGCATTCGACCACTGCCGCGCACGCCCTTGTGGAACGGCAAGGTGGACGGCATCACCGGTGCCGCGCCGACGTTTGGCGAAACCGGTGCCACGCCCGGCCCGGTGGCGCTCGATGCCGCGCAGCCCTACCACGCCGCGCTGGAACACATCCACGCCAGGGTGCTGGCGCGCATGGCGCAGGGCGGGCACCGCATGGCCGCCGTGGCGCACCGCGTGGTGCATGGCGGCGCCAAGTACTTCGACCCGGTGCGTGTGGACGCGCAGGTGCTGGCCGACCTGAAGCGCTATATCCCGCTCGCGCCGCTGCACCAGCCGTTTGCGCTCGAAGCCATCGCTGCACTGCTGGAAACGGTGCCCGACTTGCCGCAGGTGGCCTGCTTTGACACGGCGTTTCACCACACCCTGCCCGAGGTGGAAAAGATGCTGCCGCTGTCCTGGGACGCGTGGGAGCGCGGCCTGCGCCGCTACGGCTTTCACGGGTTGTCGTACGAATACCTGTCGATAGCGCTGCCCGAGCGCTGTGGCGACGCGGCGCGTGGCCGCACCATCGTGGCGCACCTGGGCAGCGGCGCCAGCCTCTGCGCCATGCAGGGCCTCAAGAGCGTCGCCACCACCATGGGCTTCTCGGCCCTCGACGGCCTGATGATGGGCACGCGCTGCGGCGCACTCGACCCCGGCGCGGTGCTCTACCTGATGGAGATGGAAAAGCTCTCGCTGGAAGAAGTTGGCCATCTGCTGTACCACGGCTCCGGCTTGCTGGGACTTTCCGGTGTGTCGTCCGACCCGCGCGAGCTGCTGGCGCAAGAGGCCGGCAACGCGCGCATAGCCGCCGCGCTGGCGCTGTACGTGCGCCGCATCGTGCGCGAGATCGGCGCCCTGGTGGCCGTGCTGGGCGGCCTCGACATGCTGGTTTTCACCGCCGGCATCGGCGAGCACAACGCCGCCATCCGCGAGCGCGTGTGCGCGGGGCTGGCCTACCTGGGCCTGGCGCTCGACGTTGAGGCCAACGCCCGGAACGCCGATTGCATCTCCAGCGCCGCCAGCCGCATCCCCGTGCAGGTCGAGCGCACCAACGAAGAATGGGTGGCCGCTTGGCACGCCTGCCGGCTGGTGCCTGGGCTGGCGTAGCGACGCAGGCAGTGGGGTCGGACTATTGGGCGCCCCTGCCATCGCCAAGCCGCAGGAGTGTGGCGCGCTCTTTCAAAAATTTAGATGAAAATCGCCTCCAGCGCTTATCCTCATTGCGCAACCAGCTATGAATTTTGAAGCAATCCTGTTCGACTGCGACGGCGTTCTCGTCGACAGCGAGCCCCTCACCAACGGCGTGCTCTGCGCCATGCTGAACGAAGCCGGCTGGGCGATTTCGCCCGAAGCGTGCATGGACACCTTCATCGGCAAAACGGTGCGCAGCGAAGCCGCGCGCATCGAGGCGCACACCGGCCAGCCGCTGACCGACGCCTGGATGGCCGCGTTCTACGCGCGCCGCAATGCCGAGATCGAGCGCCACCTACAGCCCATTGCCGGCGCGGTGGAGGCGGTGCGCGCGCTGCACCGCCTGCTGGGCGGGCGCATCGCCTGCGCCTCGGGCGCCGACCGCTTCAAGGTGGAAATGCAGCTGCGCCAGGTGGGGCTGGCCGAGCTGTTCGGCGGCCATGTGTTCAGCGGCCATGAAATGCCCGCCACCAAGCCCGCGCCCGACGTGTACCTGGCCGCCGCTGCTGCCTTGGGCGTGCCACCGGCGCGCTGCCTGGTGGTGGAAGACACCGTCACCGGCGTCACCGCCGGCGTGGCGGCTGGCGCCACGGTGTGGGGTTATGCGCCCGGAGGCGCCGGCCATGGCAGCGCAGCGGCACTGCGGGCAGCGGGGGCAAGCGCTATTTTTGCCGATATGGCGTTGCTGCCGCACCTGTGTGGGCCGGTGGGCTGACCCCGGCTGGGTGCCTGGCGCGCATTTTTGCGCCCAGGCTACTGCCCACGCCACTCGCCCGGCGCCATCCCCGTCCACCCCTTGAACGCGCGGATAAAACTCTTCTCGTTCTGAAACCCCGCAGCCAGCGCCACCTGCTTGATCGGGCGCTGGCTGCGCTGCAGCAGGTCGGTGGCGATCTCGCGGCGTACCGTGTCTTTGAGGGTTTGCAGTGACGTGCCCTCGTCCTTCAACTGCCGGTGCAGGGTGCGGGCGGACAGGTTCAGCCGGGCCGCCAGGTCGTCCGCGTTGTGGGCTGCTTGCGGGTCGCTGCGCAGCATCTGGCGCACGCGCGCCAGCAGCAGCCGGTCGCGGCGGTACTGCAGCACCGTCAAGGGCAGGGCGCGCTCCAGCATGGTCTGCAGCGCGGCCTCGTCGCGGCGCAGGGGCAGAGCGAGGTAGCGGGCGTCGAAGCTGATGTGGGTCGGGGCGGCAGAAAAGCGCGCCGGGGCGCTGAACAGCACGGCGTAGGCGTCGGCATGGGGCGGAGCGTCAAAGGCGAAGGCGGCGTCCAGCAGCGGAATGCGCGAATCCACCAGCCAGCAGGCCACGCCCAGGGCATTGCGCAGCAGCGAGACATGGCAGAACTCGCGCAGTGCGCCCAGGTCGCGTGCCTCATGCAGGGTGAGGTGGGCCACATCACCTTGCACCGCCCACTCCAGCCGCACATCCTGCGTCAGCAGGCCATGGTGGCGGCACCAGCGCGCCATCGCCAGGCCCAGGTGCGGCGCGGTGATGGAGGCGCGTGCCAGCATGCCGTAGCTGCCCCAGGGCAGGGGGCGGCTGAACCAGCCCAGGGCCTCGTCGTCCAGTTCGCGCATGGCGGCCTCGGACAGACGCTCCATCTGCAGGGCGGTGATCCGGCCGTCCGGGCGCGCCAGCAGGGCCGGCGCAATCTGCGCCTGGGCCAGGGCCTGCGCCGGGTCGAGGCCGCGCAGCGCATAGGCGTGCGCGATGGCGCGAACGAAGGCCGCCGGGGTTTCTGCGCGCGCGCTGGCGGGTGCCGGGTTGGTGGAGGTTGGCGTGCTCATTGCCCAAGTGTGCCGCGTGCGTGGCACGATTTGCAACCATTGTGGCAAGCAAGGTGGCGCCGTCGCTTTTATCCTGTACGGTTCGTGGGCCGCGCAGCGCAGACCCGCAGCACAAGGAGACACCGCAGATGCAGCCCCAAAACGCTTCCCCGCTGATCCAAAGCCAAGCCACCGGCGCCACCGAGCCGCCGCTGATCGAGCAGACCATTGGCGCTTTCTTCAACACCATGGTGCAGCGCCAGCCGGGCAACGAGGCGTTGGTCAGCTGCCACCAGGGGCGGCGCTACACCTATGCCGAGCTGCAGCGCGAGGCGCGCCAGCTCGCCAGCGCGCTGCTGCGCCAGGGCCTGGTGCCGGGCGACCGGGTGGGCATCTGGTCGCACAACAACGCCGAATGGGTGCTGATGCAGCTCGCTACCGCCGAAGTCGGACTGGTGCTGGTCAACATCAACCCGGCTTACCGCACGGCCGAGGTGGAATACGCGCTCAACAAGGTGGGCTGCCGCCTGCTGGTGACCATGGCGCGCTTCAAGACCAGCGACTACCTGGGCATGCTGCGCGAGCTGGCGCCCGAGTGGGCGCACGGCCAGCCGGGCGAGCTGGTGGCCCAGCGCCTGCCGCATCTCTCGACCGTGGTGTGGATCGACGCCTCCGGCAAGGAGCCTGCTTCGGGCGCCAATGAACCCGGCCTGCTGCGCTTCTCGGAATTTTTGGCGCGCGGCGATGCAGAGGACCCGCGCATTGCCCAGGTGGCACGCAAGCTCAAGGCCACCGACCCGATCAACATCCAGTTCACCAGCGGCACCACAGGGTTCCCCAAGGGCGCGACGCTGACGCACCGCAACATCCTGAACAACGGCCTGTTCATCGGCGAATGCATGCGGCTGACCCCTGCCGACCGGCTGTGCATTCCCGTGCCGCTGTACCACTGCTTTGGCATGGTGCTGGGGAACCTCGCGTGCTTTACGCACGGCGCTGCCATCGTCTACCCGAACGACGGCTTCGAGCCGCTCTCAGTCCTGCAGGCGGTGCAGGACGAAAAATGCACCGGTCTGCACGGTGTGCCCACCATGTTCATTGCCGAGCTGGACCACCCGCGCTTCGCCGAATTCGACCTCTCGACCTTGCGCACCGGCATCATGGCTGGCTCGCCCTGCCCGACCGAGGTGATGAAGCGCGTGGTGCGGGACATGCACCTGTCCGAAATCACCATTGCCTACGGCATGACCGAAACCAGCCCGGTGAGCTGCCAGAGCAGCACCGACACGCCGCTGGAGAAGCGCGTCTCCACCGTGGGCCGGGTGCAGCCGCATCTGGAAATCAAGATCATCGACCCCGAGACCGGCGCGGTGGTGCCCGTGGGCGAGCGCGGCGAGTTCTGCACGCGAGGCTATTCCGTCATGCATGGCTACTGGGGCGACGAGGAAAAAACGCGCGAAGCCATTGATGCCGACGGTTGGATGCACACCGGCGACCTCGCCACCATGGACGCCGAGGGCTACGTCAACATCGTCGGCCGCATCAAGGACATGGTGATCCGCGGTGGCGAGAACGTGTACCCGCGCGAGATCGAAGAGTTTCTGTACCGCATGCCCCAGATTCAGGACGTGCAGGTCATCGGCGTGCCCGACCTGCGCTATGGCGAAGAGCTGTGCGCCTGGATCATCGCCAAGCCCGGCACCGCGCCGACCGAGGACGACATCCGTGCGTTCTGCAAAGGCCAGATCGCGCACTACAAGGTGCCGCGCTACATCCGCTTCGTGAGTGAATTTCCCATGACGGTGACCGGCAAGATCCAGAAATTCCGCATGCGCGAAGCCACCATCGAGGCGCTGGGCCTGACCGAGCAAAAAACCGCCTGACCTGCAGCGCCGCCACCCCCCTACACCGGATTTCCATGCCCAAACTCACTACCCAACTCAACGCCCGCTCGGCCGACTTCCAGACCAATGCCACTGCCATGCGTGCGCTGGTGGACGACCTGGCCGCGCAGATCGCCACGGTTTTTGAAGGCGGCGGTGAGGCAGCCCGCGCCAAGCACCTGGCGCGCGGCAAACTGCTGCCGCGCGACCGTGTGCAGATGTTGCTGGACCCCGGTACGCCGTTTCTTGAGGTCGCACCACTCGCCGCGCTCAACATGTACGGCAACGCAGCCCCCGGCGCGGGCCTGATTGCCGGCATCGGGCGCGTCAGCGGGGTCGACTGCATGGTGGTCTGCAACGACGCCACGGTGAAGGGCGGCACCTACTACCCGCTGACCGTCAAGAAGCACCTGCGCGCGCAGGAGATCGCGCAGCAGAACCATCTGCCCTGTATTTACCTTGTGGATTCCGGCGGCGCCAACCTGCCCAACCAGGACGACGTCTTCCCCGACCGCGACCACTTCGGGCGCATCTTCTTCAACCAGGCGACCATGAGCGCGCAGGGCATCGCGCAGATCGCCGTGGTCATGGGGTCTTGCACGGCGGGCGGCGCCTACGTGCCGGCCATGAGCGATGAATCCATCATCGTCAAGAACCAGGGCACCATCTTCCTGGGCGGCCCGCCGCTGGTGAAGGCGGCCACGGGCGAGGTCGTCACGGCCGAGGACCTGGGCGGTGGCGACGTGCACACGCGCCTGTCGGGCGTGGCCGACCACCTGGCGCAGAACGACCTGCACGCGCTCAAGCTGGCGCGTATGGCCGTCAAGAATTTGAATAAAAACAAGGCCCCAGCGCTTGCTGACACTGCGCCAGTAGCTCCTCTTTTTGAAGCAAAAGAGCTCTACGGCGTGATTCCGGTGGACACCCGCAAGCCCTTTGATGTGCGCGAAATCATCGCCCGCATCGTCGACGGCAGCGAGTTCGATGAATTCAAGGCGCGCTACGGCACCACGGTGGTCACGGGTTTCGCGCGCATCGAGGGCATGCAGGTCGGCATCATCGCCAACAACGGCATTTTGTTTTCCGAGTCCGCCCTCAAGGCCACGCACTTCATCGAGCTGTGCTGCCAGCGCAAGGTGCCGCTGGTGTTCCTGCAGAACATCACCGGTTTCATGGTGGGCCGCAAGTACGAGAACGAAGGCATCGCCCGCAACGGCGCCAAGATGGTCACGGCCGTGGCGACGGCCAGCGTGCCCAAATTCACCATCATCATTGGCGGCAGCTTTGGCGCCGGCAACTACGGCATGTGCGGCCGCGCCTTCTCGCCGCGCTTTTTGTGGATGTGGCCCAACGCGCGCATCAGCGTCATGGGCGGCGACCAGGCCGCTGGCGTGCTGGCAACGGTCAAGCGCGACGGCATCGAGCTCAAGGGCGGCCAGTGGAGCATCGAGGAAGAAGAAGCCTTCAAAGCCCCCATCCGCCGCCAGTACGAAGACCAGGGCCACCCCTACTACGCCACGGCGCGCCTGTGGGACGACGGCGTGATCGACCCGGCCGACACGCGCCGCGTGCTGGCGCTGGGGCTGGCGGCTGCGCGCAACGCGCCGATTGAAGACACGAAGTTCGGTTTGTTCCGCATGTGAGCCCACGCGTCGCCATGCATCCTCTCGCCCACTTTCAGACGCTCGCACGCTATAACGTGTGGGCCACGGCGCGTCTATTGGAGTCGGTGGCGGCTGTTTCGGATGGCGCCTACCGGCGCGACGTGGGCCTGTTCTTCAAAAGCATCCACGGCACGCTCAACCACCTGCTGGTGGGTGAGCATCTGCTGTGGTTCCGCCGCTTTGCCGAAGGTATCTCGCCCAAGGTGGCGCTGGACGCCGAGGTCGAGCCCGGTCGCGTGGCGCTGGCGGAGCGCCTGCAGGCGGGCGCCACCTGCTGGGCGCCGCTGATTGCCAGTTGGCCCGAGCAACGCTTTGCCGGCACGCTGGACTACACCACCATGCGTGGCACGCCCGCATCGTTGCCCTTTGCCGCCACGCTGGCGCACGTGTTCAACCACGGCACGCACCACCGCGGCCAGATCACCGCGGCGCTGACCGCGTTGGGCCAGCCTTGCCCGGAACTTGATCTGGTTTATTTCCTGCAAACCGAAGCCCCCGCACCATGAGCCACCTGCAGACTACCTACGAGGGCGCTGTTGCCCGCATCACGCTCACCCAGCCCGAGGTGCGCAACGCCTTCAGCGACGAAGTGATTGCCGACATCACCGCTGCCTTCACCGAGGTGGGCCACCGCGCCGAGGTGCGCGCCGTGGTGCTGGCCGCCGAGGGCCCGGCGTTTTGCGCCGGCGCCAATCTGAACTGGATGCGGCGCATGGCCGACTACACGCGCGAAGAAAACCTGGCCGACGCCGCCAAGCTGGCCGAAATGCTGCGCGTGATCTACGAATGCCCCAAACCGACCATCGCCCGCGTGCAGGGCGATGTGGTCGCCGGTGGCATGGGCCTGGTGGCCGCCTGTGACATGGCCGTCTGCGTCGATACGGCGGGCTTTTGCCTGAGCGAAGTCAAGCTTGGCCTGATCCCCGCCACCATCAGCCCTTACGTGATCCGCGCCATGGGTGCGCGCGCCGCGCACCGCTACTTTCTGACCGCAGAACGCTTTGGCGCAGCGGAGGCGCTGCGCATCGGTTTTGTGCACGAGGTGGTGGCGGCCGATCAGCTTGACGCCAAGGTCGGCGAATGGCTCAAGGCGCTCACCAGCGCCAGCCCGAACGCCGTGCGCGCCTGCAAACGCCTGGTGATCGACGTCGCGCAGCAGCAGATCGACGCTCAGCTCATCGCCGCTACGGTCGAAGGTATTGCCGATATTCGCGCCAGCGCCGAGGGCAAAGAGGGCGTGCAGTCCTTCCTGCAAAAGCGCAAACCGTCATGGCTTGCTGGACCAGGCACATAAAGAGCTGACATGGACGTCCTCTGGCTGCACATCGTTCAGTGGCTGCACACCGTGGGCCTGCACGTGGACGCCGGCACCGCGCGTGAGGTGGCGGGCGGCATGGCGCAGGCCACGCAAAAACTCGATATGCCGAGTCTTCTGGCATTGGCGGCCGCGCTCGGCTGGGCCAGTGGTTTTCGCCTCTACGCCGTGGTTTTCATTGTCGGCCTGATGGGTGCGACTGGCGCCCTGGCTCTGCCGACGGGGCTGCACGTACTGGAGAACCCGTTGGTGCTGGCGGTAGCGGGCTGCCTGATGCTGGTCGAATTTTTTGCCGACAAGGTGCCATGGATTGATAGCACCTGGGATGCCATCCACACCGTCATCCGCGTGCCCGGCGGCGCGCTTTTGGCCGCTGGAGTGTTCGGCGCCGACAACACCACGATGGGTGTCATCGCCGGCCTGCTGGGAGGATCGCTCGCTGCCACGTCCATGGCCACCAAGATGACCACACGCGCCGCCGTCAATACGTCGCCGGAGCCTTTTTCTAATGGTCTTGTTTCGTTGTTTGAAGACGGGTTGGTCGTCGGCGTGGTCTGGCTCTCTACCCAGCACCCGGTGGCCTTCGGCTTCGCGTTGGTGGCCATGGTGGTGCTGTCGGTGCTGTTGCTGATGGTGCTGTTCAAGTTCCTGCGCGCCGTCTTACGGCGCCTTTCATCCTTTTTTGGCGGCTCGCAGCCGGTCGTGGAGAACCCGAATGTTTAAGAAAATTCTGATTGCCAATCGCGGTGACCAGCCGCAAAGCGGCGCAGCGGCGAAGCCAAATTGCGTGACACGCGCAGCGTGCGCAGGCGATTGCACCGCGGAGAACGACCATGTTTAAAAAAATACTGATTGCAAATCGCGGTGAAATCGCCTGCCGCGTTGCGGCTACCGCCCGTCGTATGGGCGTGAAAACCGTCGCCGTCTATTCGGACGCCGATGCCAATGCCAAGCATGTGGCGGTCTGCGACGAAGCGGTGCACATCGGCGGCAGCGCGCCCAAGGACAGCTACCTGCGCTGGGAGCGCATCATCGAGGCAGCCCAGGCCACGGGCGCGCAGGCCATTCACCCCGGGTACGGTTTCCTCTCCGAGAACGAAGAGTTCGCCCAGACCTGCACCAAGGCCGGCCTGGTCTTCATCGGCCCGCCGGCGTCCGCCATCAAGGCCATGGGCCTCAAGGCCGAATCCAAGCAGTTGATGGAAAAGGCCGGTGTGCCGCTGGTGCCCGGCTACCACGGCGCCGACCAGGACCCCGGCTTGCTGCAGCGCGAGGCCGACCGCATTGGCTACCCCGTGCTCATCAAGGCCAGTGCGGGCGGCGGCGGCAAAGGCATGCGCGCCGTGGACAAGTCGGAAGACTTTGCCGCCGCCCTCGCCAGTTGCAAGCGCGAAGCCATCAACAGCTTTGGCGACGACGCGGTGCTGATCGAAAAATACGTGCAGCGCCCGCGCCACATCGAAATTCAGGTGTTTGGCGACACGCTGGGCAACTACGTGTACCTGTTCGAGCGCGATTGCTCGGTGCAGCGGCGCCACCAGAAGGTGCTGGAGGAAGCCCCCGCGCCCGGCATGACGCCCGAGCTGCGCGCACGCATGGGCGAGGCCGCGGTGGCGGCAGCGCGCGCAGTGAACTACGTGGGCGCGGGCACGGTGGAATTCATCGTCGAGCAGCCCGGCGGCTACGCGCACCCCGAGCAGATGAAGTTCTTCTTCATGGAGATGAACACGCGCCTGCAGGTGGAGCACCCGGTGACCGAAGCCATCACCGGCCAGGATCTGGTGGAGTGGCAACTGCGCGTGGCCTCGGGCGAGGCGCTGCCGTGCATGCAGGACGAGCTCAAGATCACCGGCCACGCCATCGAGGCGCGCATCTGCGCCGAGAACCCCGACAACAACTTCCTGCCCGCCACGGGCGCGCTCCATGTGTACGGCCTGCCCCAGTGCGTGACGTTTGAAAGAGGCGCGGTACGTGTGGATTCGGGCGTGCGGCAGGGCGACGCCATCAGCCCTTTCTACGACTCCATGGTGGCCAAGCTCATCGTGCATGGCGACACGCGCGCGCAGGCGCTGGCGCGGCTCGACGAAGCGCTGGCGCAGACCCACATCGTCGGCCTGGCCACCAACGTGCAGTTCTTGCGCCGGGTGGCCAGCACCGACTCGTTTGCCCAAGCCAACCTGGACACCGCCCTGATCCCGCGCGAGGAGACGGTGCTGTTCAAGCAGGAGCGCGTGGGCCTGCCCCTGGCCGCCGCTGCCGCCGTGGCGCAAACCCTGCTGCGCGAACGCGCCAGCGAGGGCGCAGACCCGTTCAGCCGCCGCGACGGCTGGCGCTCGCATGGCTTGGTGGAGCGCCGCTTCGAGTTCGATTTTGGCGGCGCACACGCCAAGGCCAGCCTGGCCTATCTGCACGATGGCGCGCTGCGCCTGACCGTGGGCGAGGGCGCTGAGGCCGTCGCCGGCCTGCTGGTGTTCGCGCCCGCCGGGCGCGGTATCGACCTGCAGTACGCGGGCCAGCGCACCCTAGCCACCGTGTACGCACTGGGCGAAACGGACCACGTTTTCACCCCGCAAGGCGCGACGCAGATCGTGGCCATCGACCTGCTCGCCCATGCCGGCGAAGCCCAGGACGAAGGCGGGCGCTTGACGGCACCCATGCCGGGCAAGGTGGTGTCGTTTGCCGTGCAGGCCGGCGACAAAGTGAGCAAGGGCCAGGCCCTGGCCGTGATGGAAGCCATGAAAATGGAGCACACCATTGCCGCGCCTGCCGACGGCGTGGTGGCCGAGCTGCTCTATGCGCCGGGCGACCAGGTGGCCGAGGGCGCCGAGCTGCTCAGGCTGACGGCTGCGTGACAGCTGGGGGAAGGGCGTTGCGGTACGGTCTGCCGCCATGAACATCACCTTCTGCTGCACCGGTACCAAGGCCGAGCCTTGGCTGGAAGGCCTGGGGGCGGCACTGCCGGGAGCCGCCATCGGCGTCTGGCAGCCCGGCGCACCGGCTGCCGACTACGCCGTGGTCTGGGCGCCGCCCCAGCGGTTTCTTGACGAGCAGACCGGGGTGAAGGCCTTGTTCAATATTGGCGCAGGCGTGGATGCGCTGCTCAAGCTGCGCTTGCCGCCGACGGCCTTGGTGGTGCGCCTGGACGATGCGGGTATGGCCGTGCAGATGGCCGAATACGTCTGCCATGCCGTCATCCGCCATTTCCGCGAATTCGACCAGTATGAGGACGCGATGCACGCAGGCCAATGGGCCTTCCGCAAGCCGCGACTGCGCCAGGAGTTTCCGGTGGGCGTGATGGGGCTGGGCGTGTTGGGCGAGCGCGTGGCCCGGGCGCTGGCGCAGTTCGATTTCCCGGTCCATGGCTGGAGCCGCTCGCCCAAGGCTATCGACGGTGTGCGCACCTTTAGTGGAGCCGAAGGCATGAGCGATTTCCTGGCCGCCAGCCGCGTGCTGGTGAACCTGCTGCCGCTTACGCCCGAGACGGAAAATATCCTGAACCGTGCAACCCTGTCGCGTCTTCAGCCCGGTGGCTATGTCATCAACGTGGCGCGTGGCGCGCATCTGGTGGATGCCGATCTGATCGCCTTGCTGGACAGCGGCCACTTGGCAGGCGCTGCGCTCGACGTGTTCCGTACCGAGCCGCTCCCCGCAGGCCACCCATTCTGGGGCCACCCGCGGATCACGCTGACGCCCCACACCTCGGCACGTACGCTGCGCGATGAGAGCATCGCTCAGATAGTGGGCAAGATCGTCGCGCTGGAGCGGGGCGAGGCGATTGCCGGTATCGTGGACCCTGTGCGGGGGTATTGAGCCGCCTGACCTTTTATGTTGAGAGTTTTGTGATGACTATTCCCTCCCTCGTCAAACTTATCGATGTCGGCCCGCGCGACGGCCTGCAGAACGAGAAATCCCCCGTCCCGGCCGAGGTCAAGATCGAGTTGGTGCATCGCCTGCAAGCGGCGGGGTTGCAAGAAATCGAGGTCACCAGCTACGTCTCGCCCAAATGGGTGCCGCAGATGGCCGACAACCATGCGGTGATGAGCGGCATCAAGCGGAAGGCGGGCGTGCGCTACTCGGTGCTCACGCCCAATCTCAAAGGCTTTGAAGCGGCGCTGCTGGACCAGCCCGACGAAATCGTCGTCTTCGGCTCGGCCAGCGAGGCCTTCAGCCAGAAGAACATCAACTGCAGCATTGCCGAGAGCATCGAGCGCTTCGCGCCCGTGGTCGAGGCTGCGCTGGCGGCCGGCATCGCGGTGCGCGGGGCCATGAGCTGTACCGTGGGCTGCCCTTATGAGGGCGAGATTGCGCCCGAGCGTGTGGCCTACCTGGCGGGGCTGCTCAAGGGCATTGGCGTGCAGCGCGTGGATGTGGCCGACACCATTGGCGTCGGCACGCCGCGCAAGGTGCAGCGGGCCATCGAGGCGACGCTCACGCACTACGCGATCGACGAGGTTTCGGGCCACTTTCACGACACCTACGGCCAGGCGCTGGCCAACACGCTGGCCGCGCTGGAGCTGGGGGTGTGGAACTTCCAGTCCTCCGTGGCGGGTCTGGGCGGTTGCCCTTACGCCAAGGGCGCGACGGGCAATGTGGCCACCGAAGACGTGGTGTACCTGCTGCACGGCATGGGCATTGAGACAGGTATCGATCTGGACAAATTGATCGATGCGGGCGTGTTCATCAGCGACTTTCTGGGCCGCAAGCCCAACTCCCGCGCGGCCACGGCGCTGATCAACAAGCGGGCCGGGTGAATCGCATGGGCGGAAACGAACCGAAGGCGCTGCCGGGTGGCGTGCAGCGCGTGGCCAGCGCCTTGCAGGCAGCCGGCCACCCGCATGTGCCGCGCATGCTGGACGACGCCTGCCGCACCGCGCAGCAAGCAGCGGAGGCGCTGGGCATTGCCGTGGGCCAGGTCGCCAAGAGCATCATTTTCCGGCGCGTGGCGGACGATGCGGCGGTGCTGGTCATCACCTCGGGCGACCGGCGCGTGGACGCGGCCAAGGTCGAAGCGCTGGTGGGGGCGCTGGGCCGGGCCGATGCCGCCTTCGTCAAGGCGCGCACCGGTTTTTCCATTGGCGGCGTGGCGCCCATTGCCCACGCGGAGCCGGGTGTGACCTTGATTGACCGCGAGCTGCTGCGTTTTGACACCCTGTGGGCGGCAGCGGGCCATCCGCATGCCGTGTTTGCGCTGTCGCCGCACGACCTTGAGCGCCTGACGGGCGCGCCACTGGCCGATGTCACCGAGGCTCCGGAGCGCGCATGAATGCTATTCAAACAATAGCTGCTCGCGCAAGCGCACTAAGCGCTGCGGGCTATTTTGACCATGATTCCGACGAAGTCGTGCCGTCGCCCTGTGTGTCGGTGTGCCGCATGTCGGCCGACGGCAGCCTGTGCGAGGGGTGTTTTCGCAGCATCGCCGAAATCCGCGCTTGGTCCATGGCCGACGACGCCACCCGCCGCGCCATCTGGGTGCGGCTGCTGGAGCGGGCTGGCGCGCCCGTGCCAGCCCGCCTGCACAGTACGGAGCAGCCATGAAACGCATCACCTTCTACCTCGACTTCATCTCGCCCTACGCCTGGCTGGCCTTCGAGCGCCTGCCCGAAGCGCTCGAAGGCCTGAGCTACAGCGTCGAGTACCGCCCGGTGCTGCTGGGCGCGCTGCTGCAACAGCAAGGCAACCCGGGGCCGGCAGGCATTCCCCCGAAGCGCGACTGGACCTACCGGCATGTGAGCTGGCTCGGCCACTCGCTGGGCATCCCGCTGCAGATGCCGGCGCGCCATCCCTTCAACCCCTTGCCTTTGCTGCGCCAGGCGCTGGCCTGCTCGGTGGATGGCAGCATCAACCGCTTTGTGGCGGGCACGGTGCTGCGCCATGTGTGGGTGGGTGGCCACGACGCACTCGACCCGGCCCGGCTCGATGCGTTGGCGCAGGCGCTGGGGCCACAGTTGAAGCCGGACATGGAGCCGCAAGGTGCAGCCGTGAAAGCGCTGCTGCGCGCCAATACCGATGCGGCGGCGGCCCAGGGTGTGTTTGGCGTTCCGGCGTTTGGCGTGGACGGCAAGCTCTTCTGGGGGCTCGATGCTCTGCCGATGCTGCGCGCCTGGTTGGAAGGCGATGCCTGGTTTGGCGCTGGCTGGGAGGCGCCGGCCCAGGTGGTGAGCGGTTTGCCCGGTTGATCCAGACATAAAAAAACCGGGCGCAAGGCCCGGTAAAAAAAGGCGCGGGTTTCTGGGCCGCGCCTGCGGGTGGTGTGCCCGCGGGATGTCTTGTGCAGCTCAGTGCCCTGAGGCGCCCGAAGCTCCCAGGCCGGTTTCTGAACGCACTTGCTGCGCCGGGAAGGCGGCGCGCTCGCGGGCGGCGTTGGCGCTCTTGTCGGTGATCGAGAACAGCCAGATGCCGATGAAGCCGATGGCCATCGAGAACAGGGCTGGCGAGGTGTAGGGGAACCAGGCAGAGCCAGCCGGGTGGCCCAGTGTGGCTTCCCAGACCGAAGGCGACACGATGGTCAGGCCCACCGACGAGATCAGCCCCAGGAAACCGCCTACCACCGCGCCGCGCGTGGTGCAGTTCTTCCACAGCACCGACAGGAACAGCACCGGGAAGTTGGCCGAGGCTGCCACTGCAAAGGCCAGCGACACCATGAAGGCAATGTTCTGCTTCTCGAAAACAATGCCCAGTACCACGGCCACGATGCCCAGGCACACGGTGGTGATGCGCGAAACACGCAGTTCAGAGGCGCTGTCGGCCTTGCCCTTCTTGACCAGCGTGGCATACAGGTCGTGCGACACGGCCGAGGCGCCCGAGAGCGTCAGGCCGGCCACCACGGCCAGGATGGTGGCAAATGCCACAGCCGAGATGAAGCCGTAGAACACGTTACCGCCCACCGTCTTGGCCACCAGCACCGCGGCCATGTTGGCCGTGCCGGCGCCGCCGTGGATGATGCCCTTGGCCACGTCTGCCATTTCAGGGTTGGTCAGCACCAGGGTGATGGCACCAAAGCCGATGATGAAGATCAGCACGTAGAAGTAGCCAATCCAGGTGGTTGCCCACAGCACCGACTTGCGCGCCTGCTTGGCATCGGGCACGGTGAAGAAGCGCATCAGGATGTGCGGCAGGCCGGCCGTGCCGAACATCAGTGCCATACCGAACGAGATGGCAGAGATCGGGTCCTTGATGAAGCCGCCCGGGCCCATGATGGCCAAGCCTGCCTTCGCAGCCTCTTCAGGTGTTTTGCCGGTGTTGGCTGCGATGGCGGCGCGTACTTGCACGCCCTTGGCGAACAGCGCTTCGGGGCTGAAGCCGTATTGGGCCAGCACCATGTAGGCCATGAAGGTCACGCCCGCCAGCAGCAAACAGGCCTTGATGATCTGCACCCAGGTGGTGGCGGTCATGCCGCCAAACAGCACGTAGACCATCATCAGCACGCCGACGATGACCACGGCCATCCAATACTCCAGGCCAAACAGCAGCTTGATGAGCTGGCCGGCGCCAACCATCTGCGCGATCAGGTAGAAGGCCACGACGATCAGTGTGCCCGAAGCCGCGAACGCGCGGATGGGGCCTTGCTGGAAGCGGTAGCCGGCCACGTCGGCAAAGGTGAACTTGCCCAGGTTGCGCAGGCGTTCGGCCATCAGGAAGGTGATGATGGGCCAGCCCACCAGGAAGCCGATCGAGTAGATCAGGCCGTCGTAGCCCGAGGCCATGACGGCGGCGGAAATACCCAGGAACGACGCGGCCGACATGTAGTCGCCGGCAATCGCCAGGCCGTTCTGGAAGCCCGTGATACCGCCGCCAGCGGTATAGAAGTCAGACGCCGATTTGGTCCTGGACGCGGCCCACTTGGTGATCCACAGCGTGAGCAACACAAAGCCGGCGAACATCGAGATCGCCGTCCAGTTCGTCGCCTGCTTGGCGACGTCACCCAGGTCGGGGCCGGCGGCTTGCGCAGCGCCTGCGGCAGACAGGGCCAGCAGCGCCAGCAGCGCCGCGCGGGAAGTGAAGCGGGCGTTCATTTCGTGGCGTCCTTCAGGATGTCTTTGGTCAGTGCGTCGAATTCGCCATTGGCGCGGCGCACATAGATGCCTGTGATGGCAATGGTGAAGATGATTACCGCCAGCCCGATGGGAATGCCCAGTGAGGTCACGCCAGCGCCGATGGGCTGCGCGAGAAAGGATTTGTCAAAGGCAATCAATGCGATGTAGCCGTAGTAAACGACCAGCATCAGAATGGTGAGCGTGACGCCCAGCCGGTTGCGTTTGTGCTTGAGGAGCGCGTATTTGGGATTGCGCTGGATCTTGTCTATTACCGGGTCGGTCATTGGGTCTCCTTGAGTTGCTCCACGCCTGTGCCGAAATGTTCGGGAGGGTGGCGGATTCTCAGTAGGCCGCCTGACCAAGTTCTTACGGATTTTTGGCTCTGAAAAGCGGCGCAAAACAGCGGCACGAAAATCGTGCGCATTGCCGCCAGAGCATTCCGTCTGATGACATTCAAGCTCAGGGTTTCCCCTTGAGTTGTCAGCGGGGCATCAGCTTGGCGCAAGCTACCGTAAGGCTGGCATCAGCGCGGCGTCAGGTGGCGCCAAAAGCCGTGGAAAAAATATTTTTTGTAAAGATGGTCCGGATGCTCAGCGCCGAAAGTACCCATCAGGCCCGATGATCGACAGGTCGGTAAAGTCCAGGCCCGAGTGGTCGTCCGGGCTGTAGCTCAGTGTCAGGCCGCCGAGGTCGAACTTCTTGAACGATTCCAGCGCCTCGTGCAGGCGCGCACGCGTGGGGTTGGGGCCGGCGCGGCGCAGGCCTTCGACCAGTACCTTGGCATTGGTGAACCCCTCGACCATGGCCGGCGTCAGGGTGATCTTGGCCTCTTGTGCAAGTCCAGTGGCTTCCCGCACCAGTGGGTAGGTGACGGCGCGCTCCGAAGGGAACACCTGCGAAACGACCACCCCCCGCGACTGATCGCCCAGTGCCTTGACGAAGCCGCCCGAGGCGTTGTTGGAGAGCGTGATGATTTGCGCGGTGACCCCCGCCGCGCGCAAGGCCTTGATGCCGTCCACCACGGCAGATCCGGTGCCGAAAATCAGCACGGCCTGCGGGTTCTGCTTGGCGACACGCGGTGCAAGGGCGCTGAAATCGGGCTTCGCGCGGTCGAATTTCTCAACGAACAGGGCCTTGAGCTTGTTCTCATCAAACCCTTCAAGCGCGCCTGCCAACGCATCGGCACCAAAGGTGTCGTCCACGTGCACCACGCCAATGCGCTGCACGCCCAGCGTGCTCAGGTAGGCGATGGCCTTTTTGACCTCGCGCTGGTAGGGGGCGCGCACGTTGAAGATGTTCTTTTTCAACGGCTGGTGCAGCACCATGGCGCCGGTCGATGGCCCCACCAGTGGCACGCCGAATTCGTCCAGCAGCGGGATGATGCCGACCGTGTGCGGGGTGCCCCGGGTCATGAACAACGCCAGCACGCCTTTTTCCTCGATCAGGGTGTGGGCATTGGCCAGCGTGAGCTTGGGGTCGAATTTGTCGTCGAGCGTCAGGACTTGGATCTTTTGGCCGTTCACCCCGCCGCGAGCGTTCACAGCGTCGATGTAGAGCTGCGCACCGCGCATGGATTCCTTGACCGTGGCCGCGGCCGAGCCGGTGACGCCCACCGTCTGACCGACCAGCAATTGCGCATGCGCCAGGCTCTGCAGACACGTGGCGACCAGAAGGGCTGTTGCGAAACTTTTCAAGCGGATCATGGAAGGCTCCCGTGGTTGGGCTGGGCCGGCACACTCTGCGCCCAGCTAGGCTCGCGAATCAGGGACTGTACGCCGCGTCTGCTTGCTTGCAGGGCCCATGGCGTTGCGAGGCCATGGTTTTGTCGGGTCGGTGTGGTGGCCGGTCGGCTTCAGCGCCGGAACTTCCCGTCCGCCGCAATGATGGAAAGGTCGGCGAAGTCCAGCCCGGTGTGGTCGGTGGGCGAATAGCGCACTTCAAGGCCCCCGATGTCATAGCGCAGGCCGTCCAGCGCCTGCAGGAGCTTTTCGCGCGTCGGGTTGGGGCCGGCACGGCGCAGGGCTTCCACCAGCACCTTGGCCCCCGCAAAGCCTTCGAGCATCGCGGGACTGATGTCAGGCAGGTGGGCCGCCTTGGCCAATTCCTGCGCCTCTTTCACCAGCGGGAAGGCGATGGAGTGTTCGTACGGGAACACCTGTGTCACCACCACGCCCCGGCCGTTGCTGCCCAAGTCTTCGATGAATCCGCTGGAGGCATTGTTGGACAGCGTCACCACCTGGGCCGAAGAGCCGGTTTTTCGCAAACCGACCACGCCGTCCGTCACCGCTTTCCCGGATGCGATCCAGAGCACGGATTGGGCATTCGACTTGACCAGTGCCGGCACGATCGAGGCGAAGTCGGGCTTGGCACGGTTGGCGGGAATGACGATGGCGGGCTGAAGCTTGGCGGCAGCGAATCCCTTTTCCGCTCCGGCGAGGGCATCCTTCCCGAAGGAGTCATCGGCATGCACGACGGCGATGCGCGTGACACCTATGGAGGCCAGATAGGTAATGGCCTTTTCCGCCTCGCGCTGGTAGGTGGCCCGCACGTTGAAAACCTGGGGAATCACCGGGTCGTGCAGCACCATGGCGCCGGTGGACGGCGCGATCAGTGGCACGTTGTACTTCTGTATTTCGGGCAGCATGGCCTGCGTGTGGGGGGTGCCCCGTGTGAGGAACAAGGCCACCACCTTGTCGTCTTCGATCAGTTTTTTGGCGTTGTCGCGTGCCAGGTCGGGAACGAACTTGTCGTCCAGCGAGATGAGCTTGACCTGCTGGCCATTGACGCCGCCTTTCTGGTTGACCATATCGATGTACAGCTTGGCGCCATCGGTGGTCTCCTTGACGCCAGCGGCGACCGGGCCTGAGAACCCCGCGGTCTGCCCGACAAGGATCTGCGCGGCAGCAGGAAAGCACGTTGCAAGCGCAAGTCCCAGGGCGATGGCAGGGCGCAGAAATGGCAGATACAAGCTCATCGGTCGGTTCTCCATTGGCTTTTTTGCAGGGAACGAGTTTGCCATGCTGCCGCAGCGAAGCGAGAGGGAAATCCCAGGGCATCCGGCCGCAGGGCGGCGGGTGCTTGCGCGGGGCATGGCCGACGGTTCGCGCACACCTCCGCAGTGGCCAAGACCCTGCACCAACATCGGTCGAAGCCCATCCCTAGAATGTTTCGCCCACGCTCCACGCTTCCTTCCATGACCCACGACGACACCGGTAGCATTCGCATTTTTGGTGCCCGCCAGCACAATCTCAAAAACCTTGACGTGGTGCTGAAAACCGGCGAGCTCACCGTGGTCACTGGCCCCAGCGGCTCGGGCAAGTCCAGCCTGGTGTTCGACACGCTCTACGCCGAAGGACAACGGCGCTATGTGGAAACCTTCAGCGCCTACGCGCGCCAGTTTCTCGACCGCATGGACAAGCCCGCGGTGGACAAGGTGGAGGGCGTGCCCCCCGCAATCGCCATCGACCAGACCAACCCGGTGCGCAGCTCGCGCTCGACCGTGGGCACGATGACCGAGTTGAACGACCACCTGAAACTGTTGTTCGCCCGCGCTGGCCAGTTGTTTGACCGCGAAACGGCGCAGCCCGTGCGGCACGATTCGCCTGAAACCATCTATGCCGAACTGCTGGCGCGCAGCGGTCCCGAGGACCGGTTGGTGGTGACCTTCCCCGTCGAGCTGCCCGCCGACACCAGCGCCGAGCAGGTGACCGAGTGGCTGTCGGCCAGTGGTTTCACCAAGATTCAGGCCGAGCGCGAAGTCGCGGGCGTCAAACTGCTGGATGTGGTGGCAGACCGCTTTCGCATGGCCAGCGTTGAGAAATCTCGTGCCATTGAGGCCATCGAAGTGGCGCTCAAGCGCAGCGGCCGCATGGCGGTCTATCGGCTGGTGGAGAACGCCGAGGCCGAGATCTGGCAGTTCTCCACCGGGCTGCATTGCCCGGACAGCAACCTGCGCTACAGCGAACCGCTGCCGTCGATGTTCTCGTTCAACTCGCCCGCGGGCGCCTGCGAGACCTGCCGGGGCTTTGGGCGGGTGATCGGCGTGGACTACGGCCTGGTGATTCCCGACCCCAAGAAAACGCTGCGGGCTGGCGCCATCAAGACGCTGCAAACCCCCGCCTGGAAGGAGGCGCAGGACGACCTCATGCGCCACGCCGAGGCCGCCGGCATTCCGCGTGACACCGCCTGGAACCGCTTGACGCCCGAGCAGCAGCAGTGGGTGATTGGCGGCTCGCCCAACTGGAACGGCAAATGGAACCAGCAGTGGTACGGCATTGCCCGCTTCTTCGAGTACCTGGAGAGCAAGGCCTACAAGATGCACATCCGTGTGCTGCTGTCCAAGTACCGCAGCTACACGCCGTGCCCGACCTGCGCCGGCGCGCGGCTCAAAACCGAGAGCCTGCTCTGGCGCATCGGCAGCAAGGCGGACGCCGACGCGGTGCTGCCGCCGTCGCCGTGCCGGGCCGCCCCAAGCAGCGACAGCCCCCTTGGAGGGCAGCAAGGACACGACAGTGCCGAGCGTGGGGGCTTCAGGTCCGAGCGTTTCATGCCGCAAGGCGTGGCCTGGAGCCGCGCGCAGCTCGAAGCGCTGCCGGGGCTGTGCCTGCACGATTTGATGCTGCTGCCGCTGAGCCGGGTGCGCAGCTTCTTTGAGCGGCTGTCGAAAAATACTACGAAGTTGATAGCTGATAGCGCAGATGGAATAAGCGCTGGAGGCCAATTTGACCAAAAAATTGAGGCATCAGAGGCGCCTGCACCGTCCGCCAGCGCCGCACGTGAGAGCGGCGACGCCCAGGCGCTCAAGCTCCTGCACGAGGAAATCGGCACGCGCCTCAAATACCTGGACGAAGTCGGCATCGGCTACCTCACGCTCGACCGGCAAAGCCGCACGCTTTCGGGCGGCGAGGTGCAGCGCATCAACCTGACCACGGCGCTCGGCACCTCGCTGGTCAACACGCTGTTCGTGCTCGACGAGCCCAGCATCGGCCTGCACCCGCGCGACATGCACCGCATTACCGAGGCCATGCTGCGTCTGCGCGATGCCGGCAACACGCTGGTGGTGGTGGAGCACGACCCGGCCGTCATGCTGGCGGCCGACCGCGTGCTCGACTTCGGCCCCGGGCCGGGCGAGCGCGGCGGGCAGATCGTGTTTGACGGCACGCCCGACGAACTGCGCTGCGCCGACACGCTCACCGGCCAGTACCTGGGCGGGCGCAAGCACGTGGGCCTGCCGTTTGCCCGCAAGGTAACGGACGCCACGCCGCGCCTCGTCCTGGAGGGCGCGCGCGAGCACAACCTGAAGAACCTCACGGTGGATTTCCCGCTGCAACGGCTGGTCACCGTCACCGGCGTCAGCGGCTCGGGCAAATCCAGTCTCATTCAAGACGTGCTGGCGCCCGCGCTGCTGCGCCACTTCGGCAAGGCGACGGAAACGCCCGGCGCGCACGACCGGCTGCTGGGCGCGGACCACCTCTCGGACGTGGTGTTCGTCGACCAATCGCCCATTGGCAAAACCGCGCGCTCCAACCCGGTGAGCTACGTCGGTGCCTGGGACGCCATCCGCGAACTCTTCGCCGCCGCCCCACTGGCGCGCGAACGCGGCTACACGGCCAGCAAATTCAGCTTCAACAGCGGCGACGGCCGCTGCCCGACCTGCGGCGGCTCGGGCTTCGAGCATGTGGAAATGCAGTTCCTCAGCGACGTCTACCTGCGCTGCCCCGACTGCGACGGCAAGCGCTACCGCCCGGAAATCCTCGAAGTCACCATCACCCGCAAGAAGCCGCAGCAATTGGGACGGCAATTGGAGTCTGACCCCAATTATTCGATTTCACTGTCGGTGGCGGACGTGCTCGCGCTCACAGTGAGCGAAGCGGTGGCACTCTTTGCCAATGACCGCGAGGTGCTGCGGGCGCTGGCGCCCATTGTCGAGGTGGGGCTGGAGTATGTGAAGCTGGGCCAGCCGGTGCCGACGCTCAGCGGGGGCGAGGCGCAGCGGCTCAAGCTGGCGGGTTTTCTGGCGGGCGCGGCGAAAAGCCAGTCGAGCAGCCGCCAGCCGCTGGCGCGCCGCGGCACGCTGTTTCTGTTTGACGAGCCGACCACCGGCCTGCACTTTGACGACATCGCGAAGCTGATGCGCGCGTTTGGGCGCCTGCTCGATGGCGGGCATTCGCTCATCGTCATCGAACACAACCTGGACGTGATCCGCGCCAGCGATTGGCTCATCGACCTCGGGCCGGAAGGCGGCGACGGCGGTGGCGAACTGGTGGCAGAGGGCCCACCGGACGTGGTGCGCGAGCACCCGCGCTCGCACACGGGCGCGGCGCTGCGCGAGTACGTGGATGCGCTGGGGGCGGGTGCCGGCGTGTCGGATGCGATGTCCATGCTCCTGAATCCGAAGCGGCTGGCGCAGGCGCAACGTGCGCTGGCGGCCAAAAACAGCATAGAAATCGTCAACGCGCACGAGCACAACCTGCAAGGCCTGTCGGTGGAGATCCCGCGCGGGCGGTTCAACGTCATTACCGGCGTCAGCGGCTCGGGCAAGTCCACGCTGGCGTTCGACATTTTGTTCAACGAAGGCCAGCGCCGCTACCTCGAATCGCTCAACGCCTACGCCCGCAGCATCGTGCAGCCGGCGGGCCGGCCCGAGGTCGATGCCGTCTACGGCATTCCGCCCACGGTGGCCATTGAGCAGCGGCTCTCGCGCGGCGGGCGCAAGAGCACGGTGGGCACCACCACCGAGGTCTGGCACTTCCTGCGCCTGCTGTACGTCAAGCTCGGCACGCAGCACTGCATCCACGACGGCGCGGCGGTGCAGCCGCAAACGCCCGAGCGGATCGCCGCGCAGCTGATGCGCCAGTTCCGTGGCCGGCACATCGGCCTGCTGGCGCCGCTGGTGGTGGCGCGCAAGGGCGTCTATACCGAGCTGGCGGATTGGGCCCGGCCGCGTGGCTACACGTATCTGCGCGTCGATGGCAACTTCGTTCCCGTCACGCCGTTCGCGCGGCTGGACCGCTTCAAGGAGCACACCATCGAGCTGCCGGTGTGGAGCCTGGATGTCACGCCGAAGAACGAAGCGCTCTTGCGCGAGCAGCTCGCCCGCGCGCTGGACCTGGGCAAAGGTGTGGTGCATGTGCTGAGTGGTCTGGACGGCCTCGCGCAAACGCTGGGCGATGGCCTGCCCACGGCGGGCATCGGCCAGTTGCAGGTGATTTCCACCAAACGCGCCTGCCCGGTCTGCGCCACTTCGTACCCCGAGCTTGACCCGCGCCTGTTCTCGTACAACAGCAAGCACGGCTGGTGCCCGGACTGCGTGGGCACGGGCGTCAAGCTCAGCAAGGAACAGCGCAAGGTCTTTGACGATTCCGTGCAGGCCGACGACCAGAAGGGCCGCGAGCAGACCTTTGCCGAGCCCGACATGGACGATGTGCAAGACCTGGCCTGCCCGACCTGCGCCGGCACGCGCCTGAACCCCACCGCGCGCGCCGTGCAGTTTGCTGGCGTGGCGATCACGGATCTGGCACAGCGCTCGGTGAAGGACATGCACGCCTGGGTGCAGGGGCTGGACGCGGTGGTGGATACCCTTGCCCAAACCCCTCCGGCCTTCGCGCTCAGCACGCGTGAAGCCGCCATTGCCCGCGACCTGCTGCCCGAGATTGCCGGGCGCTTGTCCTTTCTTGAGCAAGTGGGCCTGGGCTACCTCACGCTGGAGCGCGGCGCGCCCACGCTCAGCGGCGGCGAGGCGCAGCGCATTCGCCTGGCGGCGCAGCTCGGCAGCAACCTGCAGGGGGTGTGCTACGTGCTCGACGAGCCCACCATCGGCCTGCACGCACGCGACAACCGGATGCTGCTCGGCGCGCTGCGCCAGCTCAGCAACCACGGCAATACGCTGGTGGTGGTGGAGCACGACGAAGAGACCATCCGCGCGGCCGACCACATCATCGACATCGGCCCCGGCGCGGGCAAGCGCGGCGGCACGCTGGTGGCAGAGGGTACGGTGCAGGACCTTACCGCTGCCGAAGGCTCGCAAACCGGCCGCTACCTGTTGCACGCCATGCGCCACCCGTTGCAGGCGCGCAGAGGGGTGGCGGAGCCGCGCAAGCCAGAGCAGGAGAATGCTCCTATTTCGATAGCTGCTAGCGCAAATGGGATAAGCGCTGGAGGCCAAAAATACTCTAAATCTGAGGCGCCCCTCACGTGGCTGACGGTGCACGGCGCGCAGTTGCACAACCTGCAGAACGTCACCGCCCACGTGCCGCTGGGCCGCCTCGTTGCCATCACCGGCGTCAGCGGCTCGGGCAAATCGACGCTCGCGCGCGACGTGCTGCTGACCAACGTGCAGGCCTGGGTGCAGCAGCGCTCGACCAAGGCCGGGCGCGATGCCATGGACGCGGGCAAGGCGCCAGCGCTGGTGGGCTGCACGGGGCTCTCGGGCTTCGAGACGATCGACCGCGTGCTGGAAGTGGACCAGACGCCGATTGGCAAAACCCCGCGTTCCTGCCCCGCCACCTACATCGGCTTCTGGGACACGGTGCGCAAGCTGTACGCCGAAACACTCGAAGCCAAAGCGCGCGGCTACGCCGCCGGGCGCTTCAGTTTCAACACCGGTGCGGGCCGCTGCGCGGTGTGCGAAGGGCAGGGCGTGCGCACCATCGAGATGAGCTTTCTGCCTGACGTGAAGGTCCCCTGCGAAGCCTGCCACGGCGCGCGCTTCAACCCCGAGACGCTGGCCGTCACCTGGCGCGGCAAGAGCGTGGGCGAGGTGTTGCGCATGGAGGTGGACGAGGCGGTCGATTTCTTCGCTGCCATGCCCGCCATCAGCCACCCGCTGCAATTGCTCAAGGACGTGGGCCTGGGCTACCTGACGCTGGGCCAGCCCAGCCCCACGCTCAGCGGCGGCGAGGCGCAGCGCATCAAGCTCGTCACCGAGTTGACCAAGGTGCGCGACGAGGTAGGTCGGCGGGGGCAAAAGGCGCCACATACGCTGTATGTGCTCGACGAGCCCACGGTCGGGCTGCACATGGCCGATGTGGATCGCCTGATTCGCGTGCTGCACCGCCTGGTGGGCGCGGGCCACAGCGTGGTCGTCATCGAGCACGACCTGGACGTGATTGCCGAAGCCGACTGGGTGCTGGACCTGGGCCCCGAGGGTGGCAGCGGCGGCGGCCACATCGTGGCGGCCGGCACGCCGGAGGACGTGGTGCGCGCCGGAACGCCGACCGGGGTGGCGCTGGCGCCGGTGCTGGCGCGCTGAGACTTTGAACAGGACAACGCTGAACAAGCCCCTCGCGCACGGCCCATCCCGATCCAGGGCGCGCGGCATCGCGCAGACGTATTCAGCGCCGCCTTGAATCATGAGCGCGTTCTAGGCTGTTCCTTCATCCGGGTGGCTCCAGGATGTCTGCAAGGCTGCGCGAAGCGCCCGGAGATTGGTGTTTTCCCTTGACTTGGCCACCGATTCGGCCGATGGGCGCCATTCATCAGTTTTCTGTAAGGATGCACCACAAGAGTGCATTGCGCGCCGGTCTGACCGGACCTGCCGAGTGCGCTTGGGCAGCGGGTTTGCCGCTGTGTTTCTGAACTTACAAAGAGGGGGACTACATGAAGGAAGACAGAAGCAGTCAGGCCTACTGGAAGGCCACGCTAAGCCTGTTGTTCAAGATATTGATTCTCTGGTTTCTTGTGTCGTTCGGCGCCGGCATTTTGTTCGCAGACATGCTGAACAGCATCCATCTGGGGGGCTATCCGCTCGGGTTCTGGTTTGCCCAGCAGGGCTCCATCTACATCTTCATCGCGCTGATTTTTTATTACGCCAAGAAGATGGGTGACATTGACCGCCGCTTCAACGTGCAAGAAGAGTGAGGGCCGAGCCATCATGGATCTCCAAACCACCATCTACGTCTTCGTCGGTCTGAGCTTCGCGCTTTACATCGGCATCGCCGTCTGGGCGCGCGCCGGCTCGACGAGCGAGTTCTACGCCGCGGGCGGCAGCGTTCACCCCATTACCAACGGCATGGCCACGGCCGCCGACTGGATGAGCGCCGCGTCGTTCATTTCCATGGCCGGCCTGATCTCCAACATGGGCTACGGCGGCGCGCTGTTTCTCATGGGCTGGACGGGCGGCTACGTGCTGCTGGCCATGCTGCTGGCGCCCTACCTGCGCAAGTTCGGCAAGTTCACGGTGCCGCAGTTTATTGGTGACCGCTTTTATTCCAAGGGCGCCAGCACCATTGCCGTGGTCTGCCTGCTGATCGCCTCGCTCACCTACATCATTGGACAGATGACGGGCGTCGGCATCGCGTTCGCGCGCTTCCTTGGCGTTTCCAGCGACACCGGCATCTACGTGGGCATGGCCATTGTGTTCGCCTACGCGGTGTTTGGCGGCATGAAGGGCATTACCTACACCCAGGTGGCACAGTACATCGTGCTGATTCTGGCGTTCACGGTGCCGGCGATCTTTATCTCGCTGGCGCTTACCGGGAACGTCCTGCCGCAGATTGGCCTGGGGGGCGATTACCGCGGCACGGATATGACGCTGCTGGCCAAGCTCGACAGCGTGGTGACCGACCTGGGCTTTGGCAAGTACACCACTTCGGTGCCGGGCAGCACGCTGAATATGTTCATGTACACGCTGTCGCTCATGATTGGCACGGCTGGCCTGCCGCACGTCATCATGCGGTTCTTCACCGTGCCTTCGGTGAAGGACGCACGCCTGTCCGCCGGCTGGGCGCTGGTCTTCATCGCCATTCTGTACACCACGGCGCCGGCGGTGGGTGCCATGGCCAAGCTGAACCTGCACGCCACGGTGAACACCGCCGTGAAAGCGGGCGGCGATTTGTTCGCTCCTGAAGCCAGCATCAAGGCCGACTCGCAGCCTGACTGGATGAACCGCTGGGAGAAGACCGGCTTGCTCAAGTGGACGGACAAGAACGGCGATGGCCGCATCCAGTACTACAACGACAAGACCAAAGACAAGGGCGTGCTCGACAAAGCGGCTGCTGCCGGCTGGAAGGGCAACGAGCTGATGGTCAACCCCGACATCATCGTGCTGGCCAACCCCGAAATCGCACTGCTGCCCAATTGGGTGATCGGCTTGGTGGCTGCGGGCGGTCTGGCTGCGGCGCTGTCGACGGCGGCCGGTTTGCTGATGGCAATTTCTTCGGCGGTGTCGCACGACCTGGTGAAGAGCGTCTTCAATCCAGACATCAGCGAGCAGAAAGAGTTGCTGGCGGGCAAGATTTCGATGGCGGTGGCCATCGTTGTTGCCGGCTACCTCGGTCTGAACCCGCCAGGTTTCGCGGCCGGGACGGTGGCGCTGGCTTTTGGTATCGCGGCCAGTTCGCTGTTCCCTGCGATCATGATGGGAATTTTCAGTAAGAAGATGAACAAGGAAGGCGCCATGGCCGGCATGTTGGCGGGCTTGTTCTTCACCCTGTTCTATGTGTTTGCCCACAAGGGTATCTTCTTCATCAAGGGCACCGAGTACCTGGACCTGATCGGCGGCGCCAACAGCTTCTTCGGCATCACGCCGGAAGCCATCGGCGCCGTTGGCGCTGCGGTGAACTTCCTGGTGGCCTTCCTGGTGGACAAGGTGACGGCGCCTCCGCCAGCGCATATCCAGGCCATGGTCGAAGCGGTGCGCATTCCGCGCGGCTCCAAACTGGTCGGCGGGGCACACTAAAAGCGGTGGCCACCCTGTGACTGCCCTGCCGCCGAGGTGGCGCGGCGGCAGCCACAATCCAAGGCCCCGCCAGCGGTGCTGGCAGGGCCTTTTTTATGGATATTCAGGACGGCAGCGCTTTGAACAGGCGCTTACGGTGCACCCGTCCACTCTGGGAGTCCCGCATGGTTTTTGATGTCAGTGTCGCCTTGACCTGGATTCTCTATATCGCCTTGTTCCCGATTGCCTTCTTCTGGTTTCGGCGCGCCTGGCGGATTGCCTTTCGCCGGGATTTTTTGGAGGTGGCGCTCAAGGGGGGTGAGTCACCCCCCAATGCTGAAAAGTATGCCCCCTATGCCATGGCCATCAATCTGGTTGCAGGCAGCGTGGCGGTGGTGGTGATCGCGGGCGTGGCTCTGGGGCAACTCGACTACAACACGTGGACGGCCATGGCGGGCAGCACCATCTGGTGCAAGTTTTTTCTCGATTTCGCCATCTCGCGCCATGCGCACATGCAGCGCGGCCCAAAGCCGCAGCGCCGCGCGGGGAAGTAAGTCACCGGTAAGTGGCCGGGCCACAATGGTGGGCGCCGTGCGCCTGCTGTGCGCTGCCGCCCTTGAACGGAGATTGCCGTGAGCCACACGCTGCGTTCCCAGCGCCTTGGTGCCTTGTTTGCCGCAGGTTGGCTGCTGCTGAACTTTCCGCTGCTGGGTTTGTGGGACAGCGACCTGAGCGTGTTGGGCCTACCGCTGTTTCCGCTGGCGCTGTTCGTGATCTGGGGCGCCATGATTGCCACCGTCGCCTGGTGGATGGAGTCGCGCCCAGGCCTTGAAACGCCTGTGGCGTCCGAGCCCGAGCTGCCGCAGGTGCAGGTGCGGGATTGACCACCATGCTGCCAGCGCCGCTTGTCATTGGCACCTCGCTGGCCTACCTGCTGCTGCTCGTCGGCGTCGCCTACTGGGCCGACCGCCGGGCCGCCGCACGCCGCTCGGTCATTGCCCGGCCCTCTGTGTACGCGCTGTCGATGGCGGTGTATTGCACCGCCTGGACGTATTTCGGCAGTGTCGAGCGCGCCGCAACGGGTGGCATGTGGTTTCTGCCCATCTACCTGGGGCCCACGCTGGCCATGGTGCTGGGCTGGACGGTGCTGCAAAAAATGGTTCGCATCGCCAAGACGCACCGGATCACCTCGATTGCCGACTTCATTGCCAGCCGCTACGGCAAAAGCCAGTTGCTCGCCACGCTCGTGACGCTGGTGGCCGTGGTGGGCATCGTTCCCTACATTGCGCTGCAGCTCAAAGCCGTGTCCTCGGGCTATGCGCTGCTCACGTCCGGCAGCGCGGTGGCGCCGGCGCACCTGCACTGGAGCCAGGACAGCGCCTTTTATGTGGCCCTCTCTCTGGCAGGCTTCGCCATCGTGTTTGGTGCGCGCCACCTCGATACCACCGAGCGCCACGAGGGCATGGTGGCGGCCATTGCCTTTGAGTCGCTGATCAAGCTGGCGGCCTTTCTGTGTGTCGGTGTGTTTGTCGTCTATGGTCTGTTTGGCGGCCTGGGCGACATCTTTGCCCAGGCGCGGGCGCGGCCTGATCTGGCGGCGCTGTTGCACGCCGAACAGGGCGGGGCGTATTCCTGGGCGCGCTGGATGGGGCTGATGGTGCTGGCCCTGTGCGCCGCGCTGGTGCTGCCACGGCAGTTCCAGGTCATGGTGGTGGAGAACGTGCACGAAGACCATGTGCGCCGCGCGAGCTGGCTGTTTCCACTCTACCTCTTGCTAATCAACCTCTTCGTGCTGCCCATTGCCCTGGGCGGTTTGCTGTATTTCAGCAGTGGCGTGCACAACCCCGAGCACTTTGTGCTCTCGCTGCCCATGGCCGCAGGGCAGAACGCGTTGGCGCTGTTTGTCTTCGTCGGCGGGCTGTCGGCCGCCACCGGCATGGTCATCGTCGAAACCGTGGCCGTCTCCACCATGGTCAGCAACGAGCTGGCGCTGCCGCTGCTGCTGCGGCTTCGCCTGCTGGACGCCGCCCACCAGCCGAGCGATTTCACGCGCCCGCTGCTCATGATCCGACGCGCCGCCATCGTGGGCGTGCTGCTGCTGGGCTACGTGTATTTCCAACTGGCGGGGGACGCTTATGCGCTGGCAAGCATTGGCCTCATCAGCTTTGCCGCCGTGGCCCAGTTTGCCCCGGTACTGCTGGGCGGCATGTACTGGCGCGGCGGCACGCGCGCGGGCGCCCTGGCCGGGTTGATCGTGGGTTTTGGCGTGTGGGTCTACACACTCATGCTGCCGTCGATTGCCAAGTCGGGCTGGCTGGACGCGGGTTTCCTCACGGCCGGGCCGTGGGGCATCGCCTGGCTGCGGCCCGAATCGCTGTGGGGCCTGCAGGGCCTCGACAGCCTGACGCACTCGCTGTTCTGGAGCTTGCTGACCAACTGCGCGGCCTATGTGGTGGTGTCGCTCTGGCGCGCGCCGTCCGGCCGCGAAGCCAGCCAGGCGCTGCTGTTTGTCGACGTGTTTCGGCGCGGCACGGCGCAAACACCGGTGTTCTGGCGCGGGCGCGCCGACGCCGCCGAACTCAAGCGCCTTTGCGAGCGTTTTCTCGGCGCGGAAAAAACCCGTGAGCTGTGGCGTGGCTATGCCAAGCAGGCCGGCTTGCCCGCGGACCAGGCTCTGGTCCCGGACGCACGCCTGGTGCAGTTTGTCGAAGCGCAGCTGGCAGGGGCCGTGGGCAGCGCCTCGGCACGGGTGCTGGTGGCTTCGGTCTCTGACGAGGAGACGCTCTCGCAAGGCGACGTGCTGGCCATGCTGGAAGAGGCGTCGCAACTGCGCAGCTACTCGCGTGCGCTGGAAACCAAGTCGCGCTCGCTGGAGAAGGCCACCAGTGAGCTGCGCAGTGCGAACGAGCAGCTCAAGAGCCTGGACCGCTTGAAGGACGATTTCATGTCCTCGGTGACACACGAGCTGCGCACGCCGCTGACGTCGATACGCGCGCTGGCAGAGATTCTGCAGGGCGATGCCGAGGTGCCGCCGCAGCAGCGCCAGCGCTTTGTCGACATCATCGTGCAGGAGACCGAGCGCCTCACCCGGCTGGTCAACCAGGTGCTCGACATGGCCAAAATCGAGTCCGGGCACATCGACTGGCGCTTGGCCGACATCGACGTGCGCGCCCTGCTCGAAAAAGCCGTGGCCACCACGGCGGCGCTGCTGAGTGATCGGGGCGCAGAGATGCAGCTCGACCTTCCTGACGCCTTGCCGCCCCTGCACGCCGACCCGGACCGTTTGCTTCAGGTGCTGCTGAACCTCATTTCCAACGCCGCCAAGTTCGTGCCACCGCAGGGTGGGCGCGTGCAACTGCGCGCGCGCGGCGATGGGCAAGGTCTGACCGTGTGCGTGCAAGACAATGGCCCTGGTGTGCCGGCGGGCCACGAGCGCCTTATTTTTGACCGCTTTCATCAAGCGGGCGGGCCGACGCCGGGCGGCCAGGGCACCGGTCTGGGTCTGCCGATCAGCCAGCACATCGTGGCGCACTTTGGCGGCCGCCTGTGGCTGGAGCCGCCTGCCCCTGGTGCGCCGTCCGGCGCCTGCTTCTGCTTCTGGCTGCCCTGGCACCCCGCGTTTTCTGGAGACACTGCCCCATGACCCAAAAGAAGATTCTGATTGCCGACGACGAACCCAACATCGTGGTGTCGCTTGAATACCTGCTGCAGCGCGAGGGCTACGCCGTGAGCATCGCGCGCGACGGTCAGCAGGCGCTGGACGCCATCGCCCGCGAGGCGCCGGACCTGGTGCTTCTCGATGTGATGATGCCCATCAAATCGGGCTTCGAGGTATGTGCCAGCGTGCGGAGTGATGCGGCATTGGCGCATACGCGCATCCTCATGCTCAGTGCCAAGGGGCGCGACACCGACCTGGTCAAAGGCATGGCCCTGGGCGCGGACGACTACATGACCAAGCCCTTTGCCACGCGCGAACTGGTGGCGCGCGTGGCCGAGCTGCTCGCCAAGGAACGGCCATGAGCCAAGGTGTGCCGACCCGTCGCTCCGCTGAACCGCGCATGGAGCTTGCACCGTGAAACGCAGCGACCCGCGGCTGATCGCCGCCATTGCGCTGGCCGGCCTGGTGATGGCGCTGTGGCTGGTGCTGATGTCGGCCATCGTCTGGTCCACGCTCGGCGCGTCCGAGCGCGAGGCCGTGGGCCAGGTGCTGGCGGGCCGGATCGCGCTGGTGTTTGTCGGCTGGGTGCTGGGGCTGATTGCCGTGGCGGCAGTGTTGCGCGTGCTGCACCAGCGCTATGTCGGCGCGCCGCACCGGTTGCTGGAGGAAGCCCGCGTCGTGCTGGCGGCGCGCCGGCCGCAGCAGCTCAAACCGCGCGGCACGCGCGAGATGCAGGCGCTGGCGGTGGCGGTGAACGAGCTGGCCGCGCAGCGCGACCGCCTGCGTGCCGACATGGACGCGCAGGTCACGCAGGCCAGCGAGCGCGTGCAGCAGGAGAAAGACCGCCTGGCCGCGCTGATGGCCGAACTCCACCAGAGCGTGGTGGTGTGCAACCACGCCGGGCGCATCCTGCTCTACAACCAGCGCGCACGCCAGGCCTTTCGCGCACTCTCGCAGGGGCCGCAACTGGCCGGTGGTGCCGAGTTGCTCGGCATTGGCCGCTCGATTTACGCGGCGCTGGAGCGCCAGGTGCTGGCCCATGCTTTCGAGCGCATCCAGCAGGCCGTGGCCAAGGGCGATGCCCGGCCGACAGCGCAGTTCGTCACCGCAGTGGCGGGCGGGCAGTTGCTGCGCGTGCAGGTGGCGGCGGTGCGCGCCAGCCAGGGCGTGTTGGGCCGAAGCACCGAGGTCACCGGCTTTGTGCTCATGCTCGACAACGTGACCGAGAGCGTGGCAGAGGAATCCGCGCGCGACCAGTTGCTGCATGGCCTGACAGAAGGCAGCCGTGCGTCGCTGGCCAACATTCAGGCGGCGGTGGACATGCTGGGCTACCCCGACATCGAGCCTGCCATGCGCGAGCGCTTTCTGGGCGTGGTGCGCGAAGAGGTGGCGTCCATGGGCAAGCGGGTCACCGACCTTGCGCAGCGCAGCGCCCAGCGCCTCAAGACCCGCTGGCCGCTCGAAGACATGCTGGGCGCCGACTTTGCCGCCGCCGCGCAGCGCCAGCTCGGCGCGCGCTGCGGCTGCCCGGTGACACTGGACGCGATCGACCCGGTGCTCTGGCTCAAGGTGGACAGCTACACGCTGCTGCAGGCGCTCACCTACCTGGGCACGCGCCTGGTGGACGAGTTCGAGGTGCGCTTTCTGCAACTGCGCCTGGCGCGCGCGGGCGCGCACGCCCAGCTTGACCTGGTCTGGGGCGGCCAGGCCATGAGCAACGAAACCGTGATGAGCTGGGAGATGGACGCCATGCGCTTTGGCACCGAGCGCACGCCGCTCTCGGTGCGCGACGTGGTCGAGCGCCATGGCGGCGAGATGTGGTTCGAGCGCGAGCGGGTGCGCCACCAGGCGCTGTTTCGCTTTCTGCTGCCGCTCGCCAGCAGCCAGCCAGCGCCAGGCAGTCTGGCGGCGGCCGACCTGCCCAGTCGCCCGGAGTTCTACGATTTCGACCTGTTCCAGAGCATGGAAGAGGGCCGCGAACTTGAAGACCGGCCGCTCGCCGAACTGGCCTACACCGTGTTCGACACCGAAACCACGGGCCTGAACCCCTCGGGGGGCGACGCCATCATCCAGATCGGCGCGGCGCGCATCGTCAACGGCAAGCTGCTGCGCCAGGAGACCTTCGACCAATTGGTGAACCCGGGCCGCAGTATTTCGGCCGAATCGATTCCGATCCACGGCATCAGCCAGCACATGGTGGAGGGCCAGCCGGGCATTGGTGAGGTGCTGCCGGTGTTCCACGCCTTCGCGCACGACACCGTGCTGGTGGCGCACAACGCTGCCTTCGATATGAAGTTCCTGCAGTTGCAGGAGGAGGCCACGGGCACCGTCTTCCGCCAGCCGGTGCTCGACACCTTGTTGCTCTCGGCCGTGGTGCACCCCCACCAGGAGTCGCACCGGCTCGAAGCCATTGCGGAGCGCTTCAACGTTGCGGTTCTGGGCCGGCACACGGCGCTGGGCGACGCGTTGGTGACGGCAGAGATCTGGCTGCGCCTGATCCCGCTGCTGGCCGAGCAGGGCATCCACACCTTGCGCCAGGCGCGCGAAGCGGCGCAGAAGACGTATTACGCGCGGTTGAAGTATTGAGGTTGCTACTAGATTTATAGCTGGTAGCGATTATGCATCAAGCGCTGGAGGCCAAAAATGGCCTGAATGTGTGCTGTGTCGAGGTCCCCGCGTGCGCTGCGCCCGGCATTCCAGGGTGGAGGTCGGGGCACGGGTTTCGCGGCGCGTGAGGGACTTGTTCGGCATGGTCTAAGATCGTAAACACGTTCTAAAACCGCCCCGCCTGGTAGCGTTGGGCCAGCACGTCCTGCACCGTTTGCACCACCTGGAAGGCCTGCTTCAGGTGGCTGCGCTCGAAGTTCGAGAGTTCCTCCAGCGCCAGGAAGTTGTCGGGCGCCTGGCCCTGGGCCAGTTGCCGCGCCTGGTGTGCGATGCGCAGCTTGGAGATGAATTCCAGCGCCTCGCGCAGGTCGCGGGCGCTTTGCGCGCTGACTTCACCGGAGGGGGCGGCCACTTCCAGCCGGTCGTGCGTGTTCACTTGCGGCATCCCACCGGCCAGGGCGTACAGGCGCGCCAGGTCGACGATGGGCACGATGCCGGTGTGCTTGAGGTCAATGGTGCCCGGGTGCTCGCCGCCGCGGATGCGCGCAATGGTGCCAAACAAGCCCAGCGGCGGGCGGTGCTTGAGCGCGTTGCCCACCATGTGCGCCAGGAACAGGCTGTTGCCGCGCGTGTTCGCCAGCAGCCCGTGGCGCAGGCTGTCGAGCAGCTCGGCGCGGCCGTGGATGGCGCGCAGGTCAAAAAACACGCAGGTCAGCATCAGCGCCATCGGCTCGGGTGTGTCCACCCATTGGCGAAAGTACTCGGCCCAACGTGCGCGCGGCTGGCGCCATTGGTCGGTCATGGCCATCATCTCGCCGGGGCAGTGGATGTAGCCGCACTCGGCCAGGCCGTCGCAGACGAAGCGCGAAAACTCGCGGAACCAGGCGCCGTGCAGCACTTCGTCGTAGTCGTCGCCAAGCACCAGGCAGTTGTCTTGGTCCGACAGCGCCGTTTGCTCGCTGCGCGCCTGCGAGCCTGCCGCCACCCACACATAGTCCACCGGCGCCGGGCCCATGCGTTCCTTGGCAAGCTGGATCAGGCGCACGGTGATGGCGTCGGTGATGGCGGTGACGATGTGGCCCGTGCTGTAGGCGCTGGTGCCCGCATCGACCAGGTGGCGCTGCAAGGCCTTGAGGCGCGTGGTCGCTTTGGCCAGGCCCGCCACCGAGGTCTGCTTGTAAATCTCGCCGGCCAGGACGACGGCCGAGGTGCTTTGCTGCTCGGCCAGGTCGGTTGCCGTGACCATGCCGACGATGCGCGCCCCCTCCAGCACCGGCAGGTGGTGGATATTGGCGCGCGCCATCGTCAGCAGCGCTTCGAACGCCGGGCTTTGCGCCTGCAGCGTATGGGGGTCGAGCGTGGCGATCTCGCGCACCGGCCGCGCGCTGTCCCTGCCGGTGGCCAGCACACGGTTGCGCAGGTCGCGGTCGGTCACCAGGCCCAGCAGCGCAGCGCTGTTGCCACCGCCGTCCTCGATCAGCAGCACGCAAGAGACGCGCTGCGCGTGCATGTGCTCGGCCACGGTGCGGATCGGTGTGTCCATGGGCAGGCACACCGGCGCACGTTGCACCAGGGCACGGACCGGCATG
>Ga0208272_100136_pt1 | contig 49983 bp, 46 predicted proteins | sample LakWasM129_HOW14_2_FD_183939 | JGI IMG/M metagenome (GOLD analysis project Ga0208272, IMG submission 183939) | Freshwater sediment methanotrophic microbial communities from Lake Washington under simulated oxygen tension - Sediment Metagenome... | ecosystem: Environmental > Aquatic > Freshwater >... | reverse complement strand
GTTCAGGCGGTGATCAGCGGTAACCGCTGAACAAGATCGCAATATTGACCATCAGCGCCACACCCCAGACCGTGCTGCGCAGGGTCGCTTTGTCACCCACGTAAAGTGCGATGTAGACGATGCGCAGCAACACGAAGGCAATCGCCAGCATATCCAGGCGGCCTTGCGGGGCGCCAAGCTGGTGCGCAATGATGACCGCGCCGATGAAAAACGGCAGCGCCTCGAAACTGTTGGCCTGCGCCGCATTGGCACGAGCGGCCGCGCCCTCCTGCTTGGCAAGCCAGGCGCGGGGGTTGTGGTTGTCGTAGCCCCCCTCGCTGCGCTTCTTGCCCACGCCGCCGCGCTTGGCAAACAAGCCGCAGAAGAACGGTAGTACGGCCATGATCAGTACGCACCAATAGGCCAGCGTAAACGGGGGAAGTGCAGAAGGGTTCATGGTGGCGGCAGCCCCTGACGGGCATTGTGAAGTTCCGGCGCATTGTGCCGGTTTGCGCGGCTACCTGCTGCGCTATCAGCGCCGGTCGGCCAGCGCATGGGCAATGGTGCCCAGATCGACAAATTCCAATTCACTGCCCACCGGCACACCACGTGCCAGACGCGTCACCGCCAGGCCGCCCTGCCGCAGCGCCTCGCCGATCACGTGCGCGGTCGCCTCGCCTTCGGCGGTGAAGTTGGTGGCAAGAATCACCTCCTGCACCACACCGTCGCGTGCCCGCTCAAGCAGTGCCTTGACGCCGATCTCGGCCGGCCCAATGCCATCGAGCGGGCTGAGCCGCCCCATGAGCACGAAATACAGCCCGCGAAACGCCCCGGTGCGCTCCAGCGCCGCCTGGTCGGCAGGCGTCTCCACCACGCACAAGCGCGTCGCGTCGCGCTCCGGGTCCAGACAGACAGCGCACACCTCAGTCTCGGTGAAGGTATGGCAGCGCGCGCAGTGCCGCACCTGCTCCACCGCGCCCGCCAGCGCACGCGACAGCGCCTGCGCACCCTCGCGGTCGTGCTGCAGCAAATGAAACGCCATCCGCGCCGCAGACTTCGCCCCCACGCCCGGGAGGCGGCGCAGCGCCTGGATCAGCAGTTCAAGGGAATGGGTAGCAGGCATAGGCAATTGGAATTGTCACTTGTATTCCGACCCCGCACGCAAGGGCGTAGCGAGCGGGATGAGCTGCTAGGCGGCCGGAGCACAGGAACCGGAACGTACTGGAGGTACGTGAGGATTCCGAGCACCGCCCAACAACGCAGATCGCCCGCTCGGTAGCCAGTCACCCCCACCCTCAAGGGCGTAGCGGGCGGGATGAGCTGCCAGGCGCGGGTGGCGGGGAACCGGAGCGTACTGGAGGTACGTGAGGATTCCCCGACGGGCCCCGCAACAACGCAGATCGCCCGCCCGGTAGCCAGTCACCCCCCCACCCTCAAGGGCGTAGCGGGCGGGATGAGCTGCTAGGCGCGGGTGGCGGGGAACCGGAGCGTACTGGAGGTACGTGAGGATTCCCCGACGGGCCCCGCAACAACGCAGATCGCCCGCCCGGTAGCCAGTCAACTAAAACGGGAATTTCATGCCGCCGGGGAGGCCGGGCATCCCCGCCGTCAGCTTGCCCATCTTCTCCTGCGACGTATCTTCCGCCTTGCGCACCGCAGCATTAAACGCCGCGGCCACCAGGTCTTCGAGCATGTCTTTGTCTTCGGCCAGCAAGCTGGGGTCGATGGTGATGCGTTTGACGTCGTGCTTGCAGGTCATCACGACCTTGACCAGCCCGGCGCCTGCCTCGCCTTCGACCTCGACATGCGCCAATTCGTCCTGCGCCTTCTTGAGGTTGTCCTGCATGGCCTGGGCCTGCTTCATGAGGCCGGCGAGTTGTCCCTTGTTGAACATGGTGAATCCTTTGTTGATCGATGGGGGGCGGCCTACAAGGGCCGGATGCTTCCAGGAACGATTTTCGCGCCATGGTTCTGCACCATGGCTTGCACGAAGGGGTCGTTCATGACAATGGCGCGGGCGCGCTCCAGGTCGGCATTTTCCTGTGCCGTGTTGCGCCGGGCCGGCGTATCGCTGACGCGGCCCGTTTCAACACTAATACGCTCGGCGTGCCCCGCGGCAGACAGCGCAGCCCGCAGGCGCTCGCGGCTTGCCGGCTGGTTAAGCGATTCGCGCTCCACCCGCAGCAGCCAATGGTCGCCATCGCGCGCGATGAGCTGCGATTGCAGCGCCAGCTCGCGCACCAGGGCGGTGACCGATTCACTGGCAACCAGTTGCTGCACCACCGCGTGCCAGCAATCGCCCTCTTCGCTCCGTTCGGGCTGCGGCGCCTGCCCCTCGGCCCGGGGCTGGAGGCGAGGGCCGGGCTCGGGCATTTCGCGCACGGGGACGGTGAGCACCGCAGGTGCAGGTGCAGGTGCAGACGCCGGGATGGTCACCGGGGCGATGGCTTCGGGAAACGGCTGCGCCACCGCCTCGCCAGACGCCACTGGCGTCGCAAGCGTGCCATTTGCTTCTTTTTCGATAGCTGCTTGCGCAGTCTGCATAAGCGCCAGAGGCTTATTTTCCTCAAAATTCTCGGCTATCGCGGGCGGCACCGCCATTTCTGCCGCCGCGGGTGCGGCCGGCGCTTGGGTCACTGGCGCAGCGGGCTCAGGCGTCAGCGCTGTTTTTTTTTCCGGCGCGCCGCCCGCTGGCTTGAAAGCCAGCAGGCGCAGCAGGACCATGGTGAACGCCGCGTACTCGTCGGGCGCCAGGCCCAGTTCGGTGCGGCCGTGCAGACACATGCTGTAGAGCAGTTGCGTCTCGTCGGGTGGCAGCAGCGTCGCCAGGCGCGCGGTTTCCTGCGCCTCGGCGTCGTCTTCGCCCAATTGGCGGTGGCCGGGCACAGCCTGCAGCACGGCCATGCGCTGCAGCAGGGCGCACATGTCTTCCAGCGCAGCGGCAGCCGACAGGCCGTGCAGGCGCAGCGCCTCGGCGGTCTCCACCACCGTGCGGCCGTCGCCACGCGCCAGTGCATCGACGAGGCGGGTGACGTGCGAGCGGTCCACACTGCCCAGCATCTGGCGCACCGCGGCCTCCTCGATGCTGCCGCTGCCAAAGGCAATGGCCTGGTCGGCAAGCGAGAGCGCATCCCGCATGGAGCCGCGGGCGCCGCGCGCCAGCAGGCGCAGTGCCGCCGGCTCGGCGGCCACCTGCTCGGCGGCGAGCACATGGGCGAGGTGCTCCTGCACGGTATCGGGCGCCATGGGGCGCAGGTTGAACTGCAGGCAGCGCGAGAGCACCGTCACCGGCACCTTCTGCGGGTCGGTCGTGGCGAGCACGAACTTGAGGTACTCGGGCGGCTCTTCCAGCGTCTTGAGCATGGCGTTGAACGCCGTGGTCGTCAGCATGTGGACTTCGTCGATCATGAAGACCTTGAAACGACCCTGCACCGGTTTGTAGACCGCCTGCTCCAACAGGCCCTGCACTTCATCGACGCCCCGGTTCGACGCCGCATCCAGCTCGGTGTAGTCGACAAAACGGCCGGCATCAATCGCCGTGCAGGCCGCGCAGACGCCGCAAGGGGTGGCCGTAATACCGCCCTGCCCGTCTGGCCCCTGGCAATTGAGCGACTTGGCCAAAATGCGCGAGACGGTGGTCTTGCCGACGCCGCGCGTGCCGGTGAACAGATAGGCATGGTGCAGCCGCTGCTGGGTGAGCGCATTGGTCAGCGCCTGTACGACATGCTGCTGGCCGACCATTTCGCCAAAATTGCGCGGACGGTACTTGCGGGCGAGCACGAGGTAGGACATGTGGCAGGATTCTATGTGGCTGCGAACGTGACCCGCTCGCGTTCATGAGATATTCATCTTGCACTGCTAGCATCGGTTTTCTTTGCCCAGGAAAGCACCTATGACCCAAAACACCTTTGTCCATCGCTACAGCCGCTGGTCCATTGCCCTGCACTGGCTGATGGCCGTGTTGCTGGTGGCTACCGCCGCCACCATGGAACTGAAGGGGATATACCCCAAAGACAGTGCTGGGCGGGCGCTACTCAGATCGGTGCATTTCGGCCTCGGCCTCTCGGTATTTGTGCTTGTGTGGCTGCGCCTGCTGGCACGCGCACTGGGCAACACCCCGGTAATTACGCCGACGCCCCCCGCGTGGCAGGCTATGCTGGGCCATCTGGTGCAAGTGGCGTTGTATGCGTTGATGATCTGCCTGCCACTTCTGGGCTGGATGGCACTGAGCGCCAAGGGCGCTCCCGTCACCTTGCCAGGTGGGGTTGGGCTCCCGCTGCTGCCCATCACCGAGAGCAAGGAAACAGCAACCTGGATCAAGGAACTACACGAAACCGGCGCCACGGTGGGCTATGTGCTGGTTGGCCTGCACGCCGCAGCCGCCCTGTTTCACCACTATGTCCAGCGCGATGACACCGTGCTGCGCATGCTGCCTGGCACACGCTGAAGCGCACGCAGCGCGTCGCATACAATCAGCGATGACGGGCCTCCCCGCATGGTGAAGCAGCCAACCGGGTCAGGTGGGGAACCAAGCAGCCCTAACTGTAGAGCCAGTGCCGGGGTAAGGCTCGTCAACTTCTTCTTCGACACTGCGCAACGCAGTGTCTTCACTGCGTGCCGTGCGCCAGCAACGTTGCGACTTCCGGCGCCGAGCGCACGCCCAGCTTGCTGAAAACCCGGGCGCGGTGCACCTCCACGGTGCGCACGGCAATGCCCAGCTCATCGGCAATGACCTTGTTGAGCCGCCCCAGGGCGACGCGCTGCATGACCTCTTGTTCGCGCTCCGTCAGGCTGGCCAAGCGGGCGCGCAGCTCTGCACCGCGAGCCTGGTGGTTGTGCATCGCAGCATCTACCGCCAGCGCCTGCTCCAGGCGGTCCACCAGCGTGTTGTCGCTATAGGGTTTTTCAAGAAAATCAAAGGCCCCTTTCTTCAGGGCCTCCACCGCCATGGGAATATCACCATGGCCAGTCATCAGAAGCACGGGGTTGCGCACGCCGCGAACCAACAGTTCACCGTGCAGCGCCAGGCCTGAGACCGGATCCATGCGCACATCGAGCAGAAAACACCCGCGCAGGCGGTCCGCAGGCGCCAGGTTCTGCAGCAGTTCGGCCGCGCTGGCAAAACTTTGCACCGCCAGATTGCGCGACTGCAGCAGAAAGACCAGCGCGTCGCGCACCGCCGCTTCGTCGTCCACCAGATAGACACAGGGTTGGAGCGCGCCGCTTGCAGTGTTCATATCAAAGCTTTCTCAATGATCTCTGGCGAATCTCCCAACACGGGCACGGCCAGCGGCAAGATGAAACTGATGCGCGCGCCGCCCTGGGGGAGATCCGCCGCATCCATGGAACCGTAATGCGCCTCAATGATCGAGCGGCAAATGGCCATGCCCATGCCCATGCCGTCGGTCTTGGTAGAGAAAAAGGGCTGACACAACTGCTCAATGCCCTGCCCCTTCAGACCAGGGCCATTGTCACAAACATCAAAGCGCACAAACCGCTCCGAGACGACACTAAAACCCAGCGTGATGGTTTTGGGCAAGCGCCCGGAATCCGCGCCTGCAGTCAGCGCGTCGGCGGCGTTGCGGATCAGGTTGATGAGCACCTGCTCCAGCAGCACGCGGTCGCCCTCCACCAGATGCGTACGCACGGGCAGCTGGTTGACTACGCGCACCCGGCGCTGCGACAGGTCGCGCCCCAGCAATTGCACCGCTTGGGTGGCAATATCCGCAAGATCGCAAGGCTCTCGGTGCGGTTCTCTGCGCGACAAAAAATCCCGGATGCGTTGCACGATGGCCGCAGCATGCTCCGTCTGCTCGGCCTGGCGTGCCAGCGCCAAGGTGATGTGTCCATCGGTCACGTTGCGGTTCTTGAGTGCATTTTGCAAACCGGCGTTGTAGCTGGAAATTGCCGCCAGGGGCTGGTTGAGCTCGTGTGCCAAGGTCGAGGCGATTTCGCCCAAGGTGGCCAGCCGAGCCTGGGTCGCCATGGCTTCGGTACGGCGCCGCTCGCTCTCCTGCGCGCGAAGGCGTTCGGTGATATCGAGCACCGACCCCATCCAGCCGATCTGGCTACCGCGCGCATCAATGAGGGGCGCTTCCACGATCAGCACCTCCAGAACGCCTCCATCCCGTTTCCTCCAACGCACCTCATAGCCTTCCGGGGGCGCCCGCCCCGACATGGTGCGGCGATGCAAGACCTGCATCTCATCCATGTTCTCGCTTTCCCAGTAAGGCATGGGCGGAACATGGCCCAAGAGCTCCTGAACACTGTAGCCAACCATATCTGCAAAGGCGCGGTTGACGTAGAGCAGGCGCCCGTGCAGATCGCGGGCACGCAGACCAACACGCAGCGACTCGCCCATGGCCGTGCGCCAGGCTGCCTCGGTGCGCCAGGCCGCCTCGGCACGCCGCACGCCCTGCATCTGGCGGCGCAGCAGCAGCGAGGCCCAGCCGATCATGGCCAGCAAAGCGCCCAACAGCCAAGACGGAAAGGTGCGAAACCAGGGGCGAAAGCGCTCACGCAGAGCCAGTTCCAGGTAGGTCTCGCTCAGCAGGGGCGAGAGGCTGATGCGGTGCGACAGCGGTGGAACCGCAAAGCGCCAGGCGGCGCCAGGCGCGGCAGCCACCACCTGGTCAAAATCATCCATCAGGCGAATGTCGTAGCGCTGCCCCATCCACCAGGGGGTCAACTCTTTGAGCAAGCGCGCCGGCTGCAGCCTGGCAATGAGCATGCCGGTCTGTCTGCCGCCATGGTGGAGCGGCGCGAGCAGATGCACCGAGACACCCGTCGGAATGTCGTCGCGCCCCAGGGCGTGGCGCGGGTCAGGCACCTCCGCCAGAATGCGATTGTTCGGGTCAAGCCATATCAGGCTGACCCAGTACGCCTGTTGCGCACTGCGCACCGCGCTGTCCAGCGCCAGGTTCTCGGGCGTAACCCCGTCGGCCACCAAATGCGCGGCCAAGCCGTCAAGGCGCAGTTGCTCGGACTCAATGCGCGCACTCAGCTTGTCTTGCAGACCCAGTGCATCCACTTCCATGGTGTGGCGCAGCGCCTCCAGGTCGCGCCGATCGCTGGCCTCAAGCACCGCCATCACGGCCAGCACCAGAACCACAGCCAGGCAAAAGGGCAAGACCCACAGCCATGCGCGCAGCTTCTGGTGCGACGGTGATGCGGGCAATGCGGGGGGAATCAGTGGCGACGGCACCAAAACAGTCTAAGGCCTCGGCACTGCGGTTGTCGGGGCGGCGGCTGTGTTGTGGAAATCCACAATGCCGCAAAATCGAGAAATACAGAAGAATCCCCCTGCACAGCGGTGCACTCCTGCCCCGTTTCATCACCGGAGACATCTCATGAAAAAGCGTTCTTTCCTGCTCGCGGTCGCCCTTTCAGCCAGTTTTGGCGCCTATGCCCAGGCGCCCATCGTCATCAAGTTCAGTCATGTGGTGGCAACGGACACCCCAAAAGGAAAGGCAGCAGATTTCTTCGCCAAACGTGCCGCCGAGTTGACCAAGGGCCGCGTCAAGGTTGAGGTGTACCCCAACAGCCAGCTCTACAAGGACAAAGAGGAGATGGAAGCGCTGCAGCTGGGCTCGGTCCAGATGCTGGCGCCGTCGCTGTCGAAGTTTGCACCGCTCGGCGTGCGTGAGTTCGAAGTGTTTGACCTGCCCTACCTGTTCGACAACTACGACGAGCTGCACAAGGTCACTCAGGGCCCCGTCGGCAAGAGCCTGCTGGACAAACTTCAGCCCAAGGGCATCACCGGCCTGGCCTATTGGGACAACGGCTTCAAGTCGTTCTCGGCCAACCGGCCGCTGCACGCGCCGGCAGACTTCAAGGGCCTGAAGATGCGCATCCAATCGTCCAAGGTGCTGGACGCGCAGATGCGTGCCCTGGGCGCCATCCCGCAGGTGATGGCGTTCAGCGAGGTCTACCAGGCCCTGCAGACCGGTGTGGTCGATGGCACAGAAAACCCGCACTCCAACCTCTACACCCAGAAGATGTATGAAGTGCAAAAGGACATGACGCTCTCCAACCACGGCTACCTCGGCTATGCCGTGGTCGTGAACAAGAAGTTCTGGGACGGCCTGCCAGCAGATATCCGCACCGAGCTCAACCAAGCCATGACCGAAGCCACCAAGGTGGCTAACGACGATGCGAAACAGGACAACGACAACGCGCTGGCCAAGGTGAAAGCATCAGGCAAGACCAACGTCTACACACCCACTGATGCGGAAAAATTGGCGCTGAAAAAAGCCCTGATTCCCGTGCACAAGCAGATGGCCTCGCGCATTGGCGAAGACACCATCAAGGCGATCTACAAGGAAACCGGCTTCGATCCGTCGAAGCTCTAAAGCAGCAGCAGCATGAAGCGCCGGGTTGATCGCCGTGTCAGCCCGGCGCTTCGCGCATCCGCAGGCAGATGCCCCTTCCCCGCCTTTTGTCCACGCCGCATCTCGGTAGCGCATACCGAAAACGTTCCGCGGTCGCTTGTGACCGCAAGGAGAAGCTGTTGTGAAATGGCTTGATCATCTTGAAGAGTGGCTCATCACCGTGTTGATGGGGCTGGCCACGCTCATTACTTTTCTGGCGGTGATCCACCGCTACGCCTCGGGCCTGGCGATACCGGGCCTGCAGGACTGGCTGCTGCGGCAGGACGTGTCCTGGGCGCAGGAAGCGACCATCTACCTTTTCGTGTGGATGGCCAAGTTCGGCGCTGCCTACGGCGTGCGGACCGGTATCCACGTCGGCGTTGACGTGGCGATCAACCGATTGCCCGAGCGCACACGCGGAAAAATCATCGTCTTTGGCTTGCTGGCTGGCGCCTTCTTCACCTTCTCGCTCGCCTCCTTCGGCGGAAGTTTTGTTTGGGAAAATGGCGCGCACTACCGCATTTTCAGCATCCTGGGCCTGAGCCTTGACGGCCTCACGCAAGGGCCTGTCACGCCCGACATGGAGATGCCAACCTGGATCGTGTACTCCGCCATTCCGCTGGGTTCCGGCTTGATGTGCTTTCGCTTCCTGCAAGTGGCTTGGAATTTCATCCGTACCGGCGAACTGCCCCACCATGACCACGGCCACGTCGATGGCCTGGAAGAAGGCGTCGAGGAAGACGCCGCCCCCGATTTGCACCCGCAGGAGCACACGCGATGAACGGCCTGATCATTTTTGGGATTTTGCTCACGCTGATGCTCACCGGCATGCCGGTGTCCATCGCTCTGGGCCTGACCGTTCTGAGCTTCATCTTCGGTTTCACCGATGTACCGGCACAGGCCGTGGCATTGAAGCTTTTCACCGGCATCGAGAACTTCGAGATCATGGCGGTGCCGTTTTTCATCCTGGCAGGCAATTTTCTGACGCACGGTGGTGTTGCCAAGCGGATGATCACCTTCGCCGCCTCCATGGTGGGCCATTGGTATGGCGGCCTGGGTCTGGCCGGCGTGCTGGCCTGCGCGCTGTTTGCCGCCGTTTCCGGCTCATCCCCGGCCACCGTGGTAGCCATCGGCTCGATCCTGCTGCCAGCGATGGTCAAGGCAGGCTTTCCCAAGAGCTTCGGTGCCGGCGTTATCACAACCTCGGGCGCGCTGGGCATCCTGATCCCACCCTCGATCGTGATGGTGATGTATTCGGTCTCCACCAACACCTCGCTCGGCGCACTGTTCATGGCCGGCGTGGTCCCTGGCGCCGTGCTGGCGTTTTTGCTGGGGCTGACAACCTGGTACCGGGCGCGCAAAAACAACTACCCGCGTTTGCCCAAAGCCAGCTGGGCCACACGTGGCAAGGCGTTTCGCGAGTCCTTCTGGGGGCTCATGCTGATCGTGATCGTGATGGGCGGTATCTACGCGGGCCTCTTTACGCCAACAGAAGCAGCGGCCATGAGTGCGGTGTACGCGTTCGTCGTGGCGGTCTTTGTCTACAAGGATTTGCGTCTGAGCGAAGTGCCACGGGTGCTCCTGGCATCCGCCAACATGAGCGCCATGCTGCTCTACATCATCACCAACGCGGTGCTGTTCAGCTTTGTTCTCACCAACGAGCAGATCCCGCAGCACCTGGCGGACTGGATGGTGGGGATGGGACTGGGGCCCATCGCCTTCCTGCTGGTATGCAATATCCTGCTGCTGGTGGCAGGCAATTTCATGGAGCCATCGTCCATTGTGCTGATCATGGCGCCTATCCTCTTTCCGGTCGCCGTGAAGATGGGCATCGACCCGGTGCACTTCGGCATCATGATGGTCGTCAACATGGAGGTGGGCATGTGCCATCCGCCGGTGGGGCTCAATCTGTACGTGGCGTCCGGCATCACCCAGATGGGGATTACGGAGCTCACCGTCGCCGTCTGGCCCTGGCTGCTGACGATGTTGGGCTTTCTTGTCGCCGTCACCTACTGGCCGCCAATGACGCTCTGGCTGCCGCACATACTGGGGATGGGCAGGTGAGCCGCTAAACCCTTTATCGCGCCACTTCTGGCCTGCTGCGCCTCCCCGTTCAGCAGTGCCTCAGTGGCGCGAACGGCGCTTGCGGGGCCGCGGCGCGTCGGCGCTTGCGGTGTTTTCTTTGGATTTTCCCAGGCGCGACTCCGTTCCCTTGATCAGACGCGCGATGTTGTCCTTGTGCCGCCAGGTCAGCAAGCTCGACATCACCACGATGGACGCGGCGATGGTGCGCTCGGTATCCCAGACGATGCCGCCCACCATCACGTAGTACACCGGTGCAAACAAGGCGCTGGCCAGCGAGGCGAGCGATGAATAACGGAAGAAAAACGCCACGATGAGCCAGGTGGCGACAGTGGCCAGCCCCAGCCAGGGACTGAAGCCCACCAGCACGCCCAGCGCGGTGGCCACGCCCTTACCGCCCTGAAAACGGAAAAACACCGGCCACAGGTGGCCCGCAAAAGCGGCCAGGCCCACCATCGCCTGCGTGCCGTCCTCCAGCCCATACGGCGCGCCGTACCAGCGCACCAGTACCACCGGCAGCCAGCCCTTGGCGGCGTCGAGCAGCAGCGTGACGATGGCGGCGGCCTTGCTGCCCGAGCGCAGCACGTTGGTGGCTCCAGGGTTCTTGCTGCCAAAGGTACGCGGATCGGCCAGGCCCATGGCGCGGCTGACGACAACGGCAAACGAGAGGGAGCCCAGCAGGTAGGCGGCAAGCACGGCGGCAAAGCTATAGGCAACAGGCACGGAGGCAACTCCAGAAATTCAAATGCAAACGGACAGCAATGGCCCGCACCAGCGAACGGCGGGCCATTGTGCCAGCCACCCGGACCTGGGCGGCGAACACGCGCCTACATCTCTAGTGTCGTGAGTTGGAAGTGCGTCGAAAAATGAAAAGGGGCGAAATCGTCGTCAGGCAAGGCGCAAACCACAGCGATAGCCGGTGCTATCGCGAGGATTTGCAACGCCGCATGGCGGCGATTCTCGGCACTTTTCTGAGACGAATTTCCAACTCATGGCACTAGCGCGCATTGCACCGGCCGAGCACCCAGCAATTGCATGCAGACCTGCGGATCCATCTGCACCAGAAACCCGCGCCGCCCGCCGTTGATGGCGATGCGCGGCAGCGTGAGAATGCTCTCCTCGATGTACACGGGCATCTCGCGGCGCGTGCCAAAGGGCGACGTGCCACCCACCAGGTAGCCGCTGTGGCGGTTGGCGACCTCGGGCTTGCAGGGTTCGACCGATTTGGCACCTATCTGGCGTGCCAGGTTCTTGGTGGACACGGTGCGGTTGCCGTGCATCAGCACCAGTAGGGGTTTGGCGTCCTGGTCCTGCATGACCAGCGTCTTGACCACGGCGTACGGGTCCAGCCCCAGCACCGCCGCGCTGTGCTGGACGCCACCGTGCTCCAGGTACTCGTAGGGGTGGCCGGTGAACGCCACGCCGTGCGCACGCAACATCTGCGTCGCAGGGGTTTCGCTGACGTGCACCGCCTTGCTGTCTTTCTTTGCCATGGTTTGAAAATGATAGCTGGTCGCGCTTACAGCATAAGCGCTAGGGCCTCATTTGACCTCAAATTGCGGGGTCGCCCATTTCCCAGCGCAGCACGTCGATCGCGGCGAGCAGTTCCGGGCTGAGCGTGGCGCCAAAAGCGCCAATATCTTCCTCCAGCTGCGCCAGCGAGGTCACGCCAATGATGGTGCTGGCGACCTGCCACTTGGTAGCGCAAAAGGCCAGCGCCATCTGCGTGGGGCTCAATCCATGGTCGCGTGCCAGCGCGTTGTAGCGGCGCGCGGCCGCCAGCGCCTCGGGCCGGCCCCAGCGCTGCTTGCGCACGCTGGCGTAGCTGGCAATGCGCGCACCAGCGGGCGCATTCGGGCCCTCGATGCCGCTTGCGTCGTACTTGCCGGTAAGCAGACCAAAGCCGAGGGGCGAATAGGCCAGCAAGCCCACCTTCAGCCGATGGCAGGTTTCGTCCAGGGCGTTCTCGTAGCTGCGGTTGATCAAGCAGTACGGGTTTTGCACGCTCACGACGCGGGGCAGCCCGTGTTGCTCGGCCAGCCGCACAAATTCGTGCACGCCATAGGGCGTTTCATTGGACAAACCAATGTGGCGCACCTTGCCAGCGCGCACCAGGCCGGCAAGCGCATCGAGTTGCGCGTGGATGGGCGTTTGCGATGTTTCCTTGGCCGGGTCGTAGTACTGGGTGCCAAAGGCCGGCACATGGCGCTCGGGCCAGTGGATCTGGTAGAGGTCAATGACGTCGGTCTGCAGGCGCCGCAGGCTCGCCTCGCAGGACGCGACGATGTCGGCCGGCGTCATGCCCTTCCCTTCGCGCACCCAGGGCATGCCGCGCGACGGCCCAGCCACCTTGGTGGCCAGCACGGTCTTGGCGCGCAGGCCGGGCCGCGAAGCAAACCAGTTGCCGAGGATGGTCTCGGTCGCGCCAAAAGTTTCGGCACGCGCCGGCACGGCGTACATCTCGGCCGTGTCAAGGAAGTTGATGCCGCGCTCGACCGCACGGTCCAGGATGGCATGGGCGGTGGGCTCGTCCACCTGTTCGCCAAAGGTCATGGTGCCCAGGCAGATGGGGGTGACGTGCAGGTCGCTCTGACCGAGTTGGAGTGTTTTCATGCGGTGCGGGGCTTGTCAAAAGGGAGCGCTGCAGTTTACGGGCGCGGGCGCAATCGTGCAGGCGAGCAAGCGCACAGGTGTTTGTCGCCGCAAGGACAAGCCGCTTGCGCAAGCCATGAATAATTGGCGGATGTATTTCGAACGCTTTCCCGCCCGCACCGAGTTCGTGCGCATCCGCTCACTCGACTACCACGTCTGGCGCTGGGGAGCGCCCGAGGCCGATGCTCCGCCACTTGTTTTGGTGCATGGCTGGATGGACGTGGGCGCTTCCTACCAGTTCATGGTGGACGCCCTGTCCGAGGCCTTCGTGCAAGGCCGGACCATCCTCGCACCCGACTGGCGCGGTTTCGGGCTCACCAAGCCCCCGGTGCCCACCGACCACTACGCCTTTGCGGACTACCTGGCCGACCTGGACCAGTTGCTGGACCACTGCGCCGGCGATCGCCCGGTGGACCTGGTGGGCCACAGCATGGGCGGCAACATCGCCATGATGTACGCGGGGGTGCGGCCGGCGCGGGTGCGGCGCCTGGTGAACCTGGAAGGCTTTGGCCTGCCCGCCTCCCAACCGGAGTCTGCGGTGCGCCGCTATGCGGAGTGGATGGACGAAATCCGCCAACTCGAACGCGGCGAGATGGCGCTCAAAAGCTACGACAGCCTGGACGGCGTGGCGCGGCGGCTCATGAAGACCAACCCACGCCTCTCGCAGGACAAGGCGCAATGGCTGGCACAGCATTGGGCCGCGCAGGACGCGTCAGGCCGCTGGGCCATCCTGGGCGACGCGGCGCACAAGGTGAAGAGCGCGCAGATCTACCGCGTGGACGAGGCGCAAGCGCTCTACGCCGCCATCACCGCGCCCACGCTGGCGGTGGAAGCCAGCGGAGACAGCCTGGGCCAGTGGTGGCAGGGCCGCTACACGCTGGCGCAGTACCACGAGCGCCTGAAAGCCGTGGCGGACTGCCGCACCGCCGTCATCCAGGACGCCGGCCATATGCTGCACCACGACCAGCCCGAGGTGCTGGCACAACTGATAGAAACCTTTTTGCGCGACTGACGTCCGATTTATTTGATGAAAATAGCCATCTAACGCTTATCCTGTAAGCGTTAAAAGCTATCAAGAACATAGTATCAGGCTGCGCGAGCAGCTTCGGCCAAGCGCTCGGCGCAGCGGCTTGCCTGCGCAGCGTCGCGCGCCTCCACCATCACCCGCAGTACCGGCTCGGTGCCGCTGGCGCGAATCAGCACGCGGCCCAGGGCGCCCAGTTCGGCCTGCACGGCTTCGGTTTCCCGCGCCAGATGGGCATTGCTGCGCCAATCGCTGCCGGGCGCCAGCCGGACATTGAGGAGCACCTGCGGGAACAGCGTCACCTCTTCCATCAACTGCGCCAGCGTGCGGCCACTGCGCACCACGCACTGCAGCACCTGCAAGGCGCTCACCAGGCCATCGCCCGTGGTCTGCTTGTCGAGCGCCAGCAGGTGGCCCGAGCCTTCACCGCCCAGCAACCAGCGGTGCTGCGCCAGCTCTTCCAACACGTAGCGGTCACCCACCTTGGCGCGCACGAACTTGACACCGCGTTCGGCCAATGCCAGCTCGACAGCCATGTTGGTCATGAGCGTGCCGACCACGCCCGGCACGAGTTCGTCGCGGCCCATGCGCTCGCGCGCCATGAGGTAGAGCAGTTCGTCGCCGTTGTAGAGGCGGCCAGCGGCGTCCACGACCTGCAGACGGTCGGCATCGCCGTCGAGTGCAATGCCGTAGTTGGCATGGTTGGCGCGCACCGCGAGCACCAGGGCGTCGGGATGCGTGGCACCGACCTCGTGGTTGATGTTGAGGCCGTCCGGCGCGCAGCCCATGGCGATCACGTCAGCACCCAATTCGTGGAACACCTTGGGTGCTACCTGGTAGGCAGCTCCGTGCGCAGCATCCACGACGATTTTGAGCCCTTTGAGCGTGAGGTCGTGGGCAAAGGTGCTCTTGCAAAACTCGATGTAACGCCCCGAGGCATCGTCCAGCCGACGCGCTTTGCCCAAGGAGGCCGAATCCGCCCACACAGGCAGTTCCTGCAGCGCCTCCTCAACGGCCCGCTCCCAGCTGTCCGGCAGCTTGCTGCCTTGGGCACTGAAGAACTTGATGCCGTTGTCTGCAAACGGGTTGTGGCTGGCGCTGATGACCACACCCAGGCTGGCCCGCTGGGCACGCGTCAAGTAGGCAACGGCGGGCGTGGGCAGCGGCCCGAGCAAGACCACATCGACACCAGCAGAATTAAAGCCTGATTCCAGTGCGCTTTCGAGCATGTAGCCCGAAATGCGCGTGTCTTTGCCAATCAGCACCGTAGGGCGCTCTTCGCTGCGCTTGAGCACGCGGCCCACGGCATGGCCGAGGCGCAGCATGAAGTCGGGTGTGATGGGCGGTTGCCCTACCGTGCCGCGGATGCCATCGGTGCCGAAATACTGTCGGTCCATTTTTCCTCCCAAAATTTTCTGGTGAATGCCGTGCGCGCAGGCCACTTATTCGGTTTCTAAATCAATCGGGTACGCGAAGGTGAAGCGCAGACAGTACAGGCGTATGCCAAGCCAAGCCGACAAAGTAACCGTTTGATTTAGAAATGGCATTAGCCGGCCTGCTCGCTGGCCGAGCGCCATACGGCGAGCGCCTGCACGGTCTCACGTACATCGTGTACCCGCACGACACGGGCGCCACGCTCCACCGCCAGCAGTGCCGCGGCAATGCTGGGAATCAGGCGCTCGCCCACTTCCTGCCCCGTCACCGCACCCAGCGATGACTTGCGCGACCAGGCAGCGAGCAGCGGGTAGCCAGCGGCCAGCAGCTCGTGCTGACGCGCCAGCAGGGAAAAATTCTGCGCCACGGTCTTGCCAAAGCCAATTCCAGGATCGAGCAAAATTCGGCTCTTTTCAACGCCTAGCGCTTGCAGAATGGACGCTTGCCGCTTCAAAAAAAGGAGCACTTGTGCAGGCACATCGCCCTCCATGGGCGCTGCCTGCATGGTCTGCGGTTCGCGGTGCATGTGCATCAGGCAGACGCCACAACGCGGGTGCCCGGCCACCACTTGCGCCGCATCGCCGCAGCGCAGGGCCCAGACGTCGTTGATGACGTCGGCGCCCAGGTCAAGGACCGCTCGCATCACCTCAGGCTTGTAGGTATCCACCGAGACCGGCACACCCAGCGCCACAGCACCGCGCACCACTGGCAGCACACGGGCAAGCTCCTCTTCCAGAGGGACGGGAGGACTGCCGGGGCGCGTGGATTCGCCTCCGATGTCAAGCAGATCAGCCCCGTCCTTCAGCAGCACCTCGCAGTGGCGCAGGGCGGCTGCAGCGTTGGCGTGTTTGCCCCCATCGGAGAAAGAGTCTGGCGTGACATTGACGATGCCCATGACCTGCGGGCGGCCGAGGTCTATGGCGAAGCGGCTGGTTTGCCAGAGCATGGGGGTGATGGGTGCAGAAGAATGAACAAACGGGGCTTACGCCCCGTTTGTTCGTTGCAGGAATGCCTGCATCAGGCCGCTGTCGGCGCCGGATCGGGTGCCACGGCGGGTGTGCCGCCGGTCGGGCCATCACCGCCCGACGAGGGCGTGCGCGGCGTCCAGTCCTTGGGCGGGCGCGGCGGCTTGCCGGCCATAATGTCGTCGAGTTGGTCGGTGTCGATGGTCTCCCATTCGAGCAGCGCCTTGGCCATGGCGTGCATCTTGTCGCGGTTGTCCTCGATCAGCTTGCGTGCCTGGGCGTACTGCTCATCGATGATCTTGCGCACTTCCTGATCGACCTTTTGCATGGTCGACTCGCTCATGGTGGTGGTTTTGGTGACCGAACGCCCCAGGAACACTTCACCTTCGTTCTCGGCATAGACCATGGGACCAAGCGCATCGGTCATGCCGTAGCGCGTGACCATGTCGCGGGCAATCGAGGTCGCCCGCTCGAAGTCGTTGCTGGCGCCCGTGGTCATCTGGCCCATGAACACTTCCTCGGCAATGCGGCCGCCAAAGAGCATGCTGATCTGGTTCAGCATGTATTCCTTGTCGTAGCTGTAGCGGTCTTGCGCCGGCAGGCTCATGGTGACACCCAGCGCACGGCCGCGCGGGATGATGGTGACCTTGTGCACTGGATCGCACTTGGGCAGGAGCTTGCCGATCAGCGCGTGACCCGACTCATGGTAGGCCGTGTTGCGGCGCTCTTCCTCGGGCATGACCATGCTCTTGCGCTCAGGGCCCATCAGGATCTTGTCCTTGGCGCGCTCGAAATCCTGCATCTCGACCGTACGCGCGTTGCGGCGCGCGGCCATCAAAGCAGCTTCGTTGCACAGGTTGGCCAGATCGGCGCCGCTCATACCCGGTGTGCCGCGCGCGATGACGCTGGGGTTCACGTCCTGGCTGACCGGGATTTTGCGCATGTGCACGTTGAGGATCTGTTCGCGGCCGCGGATGTCCGGCAGCGTCACATACACCTGCCGGTCGAAGCGGCCGGGGCGCAGCAATGCGGCGTCAAGAATGTCGGGCCGGTTGGTGGCAGCCACCACGATCACACCCAGGTTGGTCTCGAAGCCGTCCATCTCGACCAGCATCTGGTTCAAGGTCTGCTCGCGCTCGTCGTTGCCGCCGCCCAGGCCTGCGCCACGCTGGCGGCCCACGGCGTCGATTTCGTCGATGAAGATGATGCAGGGAGCGTTCTTCTTGGCGTTCTCGAACATGTCGCGCACCCGGGCTGCGCCCACGCCGACGAACATTTCGACGAAATCAGAGCCGGAAATCGAGAAGAACGGCACCTTGGCCTCGCCCGCAATCGACTTGGCCAGCAGTGTCTTGCCGGTGCCCGGAGGGCCGACCAGCAACAGGCCGCGCGGAATGCGGCCGCCGAGCTTCTGAAAGCGTTGCGGGTCTTTCAGGAAATCGACAACTTCCTTGACTTCTTCCTTGGCCTCGTCGCAACCGGCCACATCGGCAAACGTCACCGTGTTGTTGTTCTCGTCCATCATGCGCGCCTTGCTTTTGCCAAAGCTGAAAGCGCCGCCCTTGCCGCCGCCCTGCATCTGGCGCATGAAGTACACCCAGACACCAATCAGGAGCAGCATCGGGCCCCAGCTGACCAGCAGGGTCATGAGCAGCGAACCTTCCTCGCGCGGCTTGACATCGAACTTGACGTTGTTGTTGATGAGATCGCCCACCAGGCCGCGATCAAGGTACGTCGCGGTGGTGCGGATGCGCCGGTCGTCGTTGGTGACAGCGACGATCTCGGTTCCGCCCTGGCCTTCCTGAATGGTGGCGCTCTTGATGCGGTTGTTGCGCACCTCGCTCAGAAACTCGGAGTAGCCCACATGGCCAGCCGACGCACTGACGCGGGTGTCAAATTGTTTGAACACCGTAAAAAGCACCATGGCGATGACAAGCCATACGGCGACTTTCGAAAACCACTGATTGTTCAAGCGGGGCTCCAGAGGGATTGGCAGGGTTGGTTTGACCCAGATAGCGCCAATTTTAGGCCTTTCAAGGTCTGCCGCTCTTGCGCCGTCAGGAAACCGGCCATTGCGCCGGTGCGGTCTCTCAATCTTTGCGGCCTATTCCGACCAGAAAGGTTTCAGAAGACTTGTCGCGCGAGGCCTTGGGTTTCACGGTTTTCACCACACGAAACTGCGCGTGAAAGCCTTGCACCAGCGCGTCGTAGCCCTGGCCGTGAAACAGCTTGGCCACGAGCGCTCCTTGCGGCTGCAGATGGGCACGGGCAAAGTCAAGTGCCAACTCGACCAAGAGCGAAATACGCGCGCCATCGGTTGCTGCAATGCCCGAGAGATTGGGCGCCATGTCCGAGACCACCAGGTCCACCTTGCGCCCCTCAAGCGCGGCTTCCAGTTGTGCCAGCACCGCGTCTTCGCGGAAATCCCCCTGCAGAAAGCGCACGCCTTCGATAGGTTCCATGGGCAGTATGTCGAGCGCCAGAATGGTTCCCGCCAGTTGGCCACCACCGCTGCTTCCCAGGCGCCGGCGCACATACTGGCTCCAGGCCCCAGGCGCACTGCCCAGATCGACCACCACCGCGCCTGGGCGCAGCAGGCCAAACTGCTCGTCAATCTCCTTGAGTTTGTAGGCAGCGCGCGCGCGGTAGCCCTCATGCTGAGCGAGTTTCACGTAGGTGTCGTTGACGTGGTCGTTCAGCCAAGCCTTGTTGACCTTCTTGCTTTGGGTTTTGACTTTCATGGAAGTCCATTGTCGCTCGACATTCGGTAGTGGCGATTGCGTCAAGCACACATGTCGCGCAAGTGCAGTGAAGGCACCCTACGCCGGGCCGCAGACATAATACGTGCCATGCCCCAAATAGAACTCCACTCGGCCGAGCGCCGCGAATTGCGCGCCCAGGCGCACCACCTGAACCCTGTGGTCATGGTAGGCGGCGATGGCCTGACGCCCGCAGTGCGCAAGGAAATCGAAGCTGCGCTCGACGCGCATGGCCTGATCAAGATCCGCGTCTTCAGTGACGACCGCGCGGCGCGCGAACTGATGTACCAGGAACTCGCTGCAGAACTGAATGCCGCACCCATCCAGCACATTGGCAAGCTCCTGGTGCTGTGGCGCCCCCAGCCTGAGAAGCTCAAAACTCCCGACGAGGACCGCATGCCCGGCCCGCGCGATGTCAAGGTGCTCAAGTACAGCAAGCGCGGCGGCCAACGCCCAGAGATCAAGCAACTGCGCGTGCTGGGCAACCAGCGGCTGACGCCAGGCGGCCAGGTCAAGCGCGCCAAGAAACCCAGGCCCATCTCGATCAAGAAACGCCAGGCCCCTTGACGGCGATGCGTGAGGCCAGCCAGGCGCACCCGCGCCACGTCATTTGCATGAAATGGGGCACGAAATACGGCCCCGAGTACGTCAACCGGCTCTACGCCATGGTACGCCGGCACCTGAGGGGAGACTTCAACTTTGTCTGCCTGACGGACGATCCCGCAGGCATCCGCAGCGAAGTGCAGTGCCTGCCAATCCCACCGCTGGACCTGCCCGCTGGTATTCCCGAGCGTGGCTGGAACAAGCTCGCCACCTTCGCCGCCGATCTCCATGGTTTGCAGGGCACGGCGCTGTTCCTGGACGTGGACGTGGTGGTCACCGGCAGCCTGGACGATTTTTTCACCCAGCCGGGTGAATTTCTCATCATCCACGACCACAAGCGGCCCTGGCGCATCACCGGCAACTCGTCGGTGTACCGGTTCGAGCTGGGTGCCCATCCCGATGTGCTCGCTTACTTCCGCACGCATTTCGACGAAATTCGGCGGCGCTTTCGCAACGAGCAGGCGTATCTGTCGGATTTCCTGCACCGCCAGGGCAAGCTCGCCTACTGGCCCGACACCTGGTGCCCGAGCTTCAAATACCACTGCATTCCGCGCTGGCCGACCAATTACTGGCGCCTCCCCTTCGTGCCAGAGGGCGCACGCGTCGTGATCTTCCATGGCGAATGCAACCCGCCCGACGCATTGGCGGGGCGGCGCAACCGACGTTTTCGTTTTATTCGCCCCGCTGCGTGGGTAGCCGAGCACTGGCACGAGTAGCATCGGCGCGGCGGCAGTCGACTCGTGTCTCTACCAGCGAACGCCGCGCAAGCGGCTCAGGGGAATGGTCGCTTATCTGCCGTACACCACAGCACGGCCAGCGCACACAACCACTGCAGGCCAAACATTGCGGAGCCCACGCCGTGCCACAGGCGCAGGTTTTGCCGCGCCTCGATGCGCGGCGCCACACCAAACTGCACCAGCACAGCGAGCAGCATGCCCGCCAGTATGAAAACCATAGCTGCGCGCGCCCATGGGTATTGCGCTACCTCCCCTCTTGGCCTTGAGATCAGGAGCAGAAGCAGGCCACAGCCAATGGACACCCAGGTCTGCGCAGCAAACAAGCGCGCCGCCATATTGCCCGCCATGGCTGGGGTCGCCAGGTGGACGAACAGCATGGGAACGACCAGCGCGCCAAGCGTGGTCAGGCTCCCCCACCACAAGGCGGCGAGGAGGACAGGAAAGCGCTGGCGCAGGGGGCTCATGTGCGCACCCTATCGCTTGCGCCGTGCGCAGCCCGCGACACTGGCGCAACCCACGCCAGCGGCCGCCGTGCAAAGGCTACTTCGCCGCACTGGCGGTGCCTACTAGGGGGTTGTCGCCTCATCAGGCGTAGCTGACTGCCACGATTTCGTAGTGGCGCACGCCACCTGGTGCCTGCACTTCGGCGGTATCGCCTTCGACCTTGCCAATCAAGGCACGTGCAATCGGGCTGCCAATGTTGATCAGCCCTTGCTTGAGGTCGGCCTCGTCTTCTCCCACGATCTGGTAGGTAACGGCTTCGCCAGTGTCTTCTTCCTCCAGCTTGACCGTGGCGCCAAACACCACCCGCCCTTCAGCATCAAGGGTGCTCGGATCGATGATCTGAGCCGCCGAGAGCTTGCCTTCAATTTCCTGGATGCGCCCTTCAATGAAGCCCTGGCGGTCCTTGGCAGCGTCGTATTCGGCGTTTTCGCTCAAATCGCCCTGGGCGCGCGCCTCGGCAATGGCGGCGATAACGGCGGGACGATCCACCGTTTTGAGTCTATGCAGTTCGGCCTTGAGTTTCTCGGCGCCGCGTTTGGTAATGGGAAGAGTGGCCATGGCCCGACGTCTCCGTTGGTGGTGGTGTGCCGCAGAAAAGCGCGGCTTGTCTACGCATGCACAGCCAGAAGGTGGTGTGGCATGCCCCAAAAGCAAACCGCCGCACGTTGCCGCGCGGCGGTGTTGATCTGGCGCTGATTATGCCGTGTTTGCGTTCTCGAAAGAAGCCCCCCCGGGGGGGCCTCAGGCCAGGAGCTGCGCGTGCATCTCCTGCACGGAGATCACGTCGAGCTGGTCCATGTGGCGCATGCCCTCAACAGCGGCTTCGGCGCCAAAAATGGTGGTGAAAGTGGTGACCCGGGCCAGCAAAGAACTGGTGCGAATGGCGCGCGAGTCGGCAATGGCATTGCGGCGCTCTTCCACGGTGTTGATGACCATGACGATTTCGTTGTTCTTGATCATGTCCACGATGTGCGGCCGCCCTTCCGTCACCTTGTTGACCACCTGCACCGGCACCCCGGCAGCGGCAATCGCAGCGGCCGTGCCTTTGGTGGCGACCAGCTCAAAGCCCAGCTCGACCAGCTGGCGCGCAATGTCCACCGCGCGCGGCTTGTCGCTGTTTTTGACCGTAAGAAACACCTTGCCGGACGTCGGCAGGTTGGTGCCGGCTCCGAGCTGGCTCTTCACGAAAGCCTCGCCAAAAGTCTTGCCAACACCCATGACCTCGCCGGTGGATTTCATTTCGGGGCCAAGGATCGTGTCCACACCCGGGAATTTGACGAAGGGGAAAACCGCCTCCTTCACGCTGAAATAGGGCGGCGTCACTTCTTTGGCAATACCCTGGCTTACCAGTGTCTGCCCCGCCATGCAGCGCGCCGCCACCTTGGCCAGCTGAATGCCCGTGGCCTTGCTGACGAAAGGCACGGTGCGGGAGGCCCGCGGGTTCACTTCAAGCACGTAGATGATGTCCTGACCGTCCACCTGCTGGATGGCGAACTGCACGTTCATCAGGCCCACCACGCTGAGCCCCTCCGCCATGGCGGCCGTCTGGCGCTTGATTTCGTCAATGGTGGGCTGCGACAGGTAGTAAGGCGGCAGCGAACAGGCCGAATCGCCACTGTGCACCCCTGCCTGCTCAATGTGCTCCATCACGCCGCCGATGAAGGTGACACCGGCGCAGTCGCGCACGCAGTCCACGTCGCATTCGATGGCGTTGGAGAGAAAGCGGTCCAGCAGCACAGGCGAATCGTGGCTGACCTTCACGGCCTCGCGCATGTAGCGCTCCAGGTCGCGCTGCTCGTGCACGATTTCCATGGCGCGGCCACCCAGCACATAGCTCGGGCGCACCACCAGTGGGTAGCCCAGGGCCTCGGCCTTCTCCAGTGCCTCGGGCTCCGTGCGCGCCGTAGCATTGGGCGGCTGGCGCAAGCCCAGCGCACCCAGCAGCTTCTGGAAGCGTTCGCGGTCTTCGGCGGCGTCGATCATGTCGGGGCTGGTGCCGATGATGGGCACACCCTCGGCGGCGAGTGCCAGCGCCAGTTTGAGCGGCGTCTGGCCACCATACTGCACGATCACGCCTGCGGGCTTTTCTTTGTCCACGATTTCCAGCACATCTTCCAGCGTGACCGGCTCGAAATACAGACGGTCGGAGGTGTCGTAGTCGGTGGACACGGTTTCAGGGTTGCAGTTGACCATGATGGTTTCATAGCCGTCCTCGCGCATGGCGAGGGCAGCGTGCACGCAGCAGTAATCGAACTCAATGCCCTGGCCAATGCGGTTCGGCCCGCCGCCCAGCACCATGATCTTTTTCTTGTCGGTAGGCTCGGCCTCGCACTCTTCCTCGTAGGTCGAATACAGGTAGGCGGTGTTGGTGGCGAACTCGGCCGCGCAGGTGTCAACCCGCTTGTAGACCGGGCGCACATTCAGTGCTCGGCGCTGGTCGCGTACGGCCTTTTCGGTCGTCTTGAGCAGCTTGGCCAAGCGCCGGTCGGAAAAACCTTTTTGCTTCAAAGTGCGCAGCTCACCGGCATCCAGCGCAGCCAAGGCGCCCTCACCTTGCTCGGCGGTCAGTTGGTCGATATCCAGCTCGATCTTCACGATCTGCTCGATCTGCACCAGGAACCAGCGGTCGATCTTGGTGAGCTCGAACACTTCGTCCACGGAGAGTCCCATGGCGAAGGCATCCCCCACGTACCAGATGCGCTCGGGGCCGGGCTCGCCCAGCTCTTTTTCGAGCACTTCACGATCCTGGGTTTTCTCGTTCATGCCGTCCACGCCCACTTCCAGGCCGCGCAGTGCTTTCTGGAAGGATTCCTGGAAGGTGCGGCCCATGGCCATGACCTCACCCACGCTCTTCATCTGCGTAGTCAGGCGGCTATCGGCAGCCGGGAACTTTTCGAAAGCAAAGCGCGGGATCTTGGTGACCACGTAGTCGATCGAGGGTTCGAACGACGCCGGTGTGGCGCCACCCGTGATCTCATTGCGCAATTCATCGAGCGTGTAGCCCACGGCCAGCTTGGCCGCCACCTTGGCAATCGGGAAACCCGTGGCCTTGGAGGCCAGTGCCGACGACCGCGAGACGCGCGGGTTCATCTCGATGACGATCATGCGGCCGTCCTTGGGGTTGACCGAGAACTGCACGTTGGAGCCGCCCGTGTCCACGCCGATCTCGCGCAGCACGGCCAGGCTGGCGTTGCGCATGATCTGGTATTCCTTGTCGGTCAGCGTCTGCGCGGGGGCCACGGTGATGGAATCACCGGTGTGCACGCCCATGGGGTCCAAGTTTTCAATCGAGCAGATGATGATGCAGTTGTCCGCCTTATCGCGCACCACTTCCATCTCGTACTCTTTCCAGCCCAGGAGCGACTCTTCAATCAGCAGCTCGCTGGTGGGCGAAGCTTCAAGGCCACGCTTGCAAATCGTCTCGAATTCTTCCGGGTTGTAGGCAATGCCGCCGCCCGTGCCGCCCAGCGTGAAACTGGGGCGGATGACGGTCGGAAAGCCCAGCGTTTTCTGCACGGCCCAGGCCTCGTCCATGCTGTGGGCGATGCCCGATCGCGCCGAACCCAGGCCGATGCGGGTCATCGCATCCTTGAACTTGAGGCGGTCTTCGGCCTTGTCGATGGCTTCGGGCGTGGCGCCAATCAGTTCGACCTTGTACTTGTTCAAGACGCCGTGGTGCCACAGGTCCAGCGCGCAATTGAGCGCCGTCTGGCCACCCATGGTGGGCAGGATGGCGTCGGGGCGCTCCTTGGCGATGATCTTCTCGACCGTCTGCCAGGTAATGGGCTCGATATAGGTCACATCAGCCGTGGCCGGGTCGGTCATGATCGTCGCGGGGTTGCTGTTGATCAGGATGACTTTGTAGCCTTCTTCGCGCAGCGCCTTGCAGGCCTGCACGCCGGAGTAGTCGAATTCGCAGGCTTGGCCAATCACAATGGGGCCGGCGCCGATGATGAGGATGCTTTTGATGTCTGTGCGTTTTGGCATGGGGTGCAATCAGTCGTTGGATGCGCCTGGGGCATCGGGCCCGGCAGCGGCGCGGCGCTGCTGGAGCTTTTCCAGGAGCTGCGTGGCGCGCTCGGCGGGCAGGTTTTTCTGCATCAGCTGCAGCAGGCCGTCGCCCTGAACGAGTGGGCTCAGCACTTCGGTCTCGGCTTCATAGAAGGTGGCGTCCCACTCCAGCAGCGCCTCGGCGAAGGTGGCGTCGTCCCAGGTCTTGCCTTTGGCCACCAGTGTGACCAGCGGCATGGCCTTGTGTTCAATGAACGCCTTCTTGTAGGGTTTTTGCTGCCAGCGCTCGGCAAACCATTCACGGTGCGGCGGTGGCAGGCTGAGCACGCGTTTGTGGATGGCCTTTTCAAGCGCCGCGGCAGGAAAACTGAACAGCTTCATGCTGCAACGGCTCCAGCTGTCGAACCGGCAGCAACTCGGGCATCGTGCATGGCATCGACAAAGCGGTCGAACAGGCCGGCGATGTCGTGCGGCCCAGGCGAGGCTTCAGGGTGGCCCTGAAAGCTGAAGGCCGGCTTGTTCCGGTAGGCCAGGCCCTGCAAGGTACCGTCGAACAGGCTCACGTGCGTGGCGCGCAGGTGCGCCGGCAGGCTCTCTGTTTTCACGGCAAAACCATGGTTCTGGCTGGTGATGCTCACGCGCCCGGTATCCAGGTCTTTCACGGGATGGTTGCCGCCGTGGTGGCCATGCGCCATCTTGAACGAGCTGGCACCCGCCGCCAACGCCATGATCTGGTGCCCCAGGCAGATGCCGAAAACTGGCATGCCGGAGTCAATGATCTCGCGGGTGGCGGCAATGGCGTAGTCGCAGGGCTGCGGGTCGCCCGGGCCATTGGAGAGGAACACGCCGTCGGGTGCAAGCGCGAACGCCTCGGCAGCCGTGGTCTGCGCCGGTACGACGGTGACGCGGCAGCCGCGCTCGGCAAGCATGCGCAGGATGTTGTACTTGACACCAAAATCGTAGGCCACCACGTGGAATTGCGGCGCCTGCTGCACGCCGTAGCCGGCGCCCAGTTGCCATTCGGTCTGGTTCCACTCGTAGCGGGTTGGCGTGGAAACCACCTTGGCCAGATCCAGACCGGTCATGGAAGCCGCAGCACGGGCTTGCGCCACCGCCTCGTCCCGCAGCGCCTGGGTGACTTCCTGGCCGGGCGCCAACGCCAGAATGGCACCGTTTTGCGCGCCCGTACTGCGCAGCCGCCGGGTGAGCGCACGCGTGTCGATGTTGGCAATACCCACCGTGTTCGCGCGCTTGAGGTAGCACGAGAGGCTTTCGGTACTGCGAAAGTTGCTGACGACAGCGGACAGGTCTTTGATGATCAGGCCAGCGGCATGAATCCTCGCGGCTTCGACATCCTCAGCATTGGCGCCGTAGTTGCCCACATGCGAGACCGTGAGGGTCACGATCTGCTGGCAGTAACTCGGGTCGGTGAGGATTTCCTGGTAGCCGGTCATGGAGGTGTTGAACACCACCTCGCCGACGGTGGAGCCGGGGGCTCCAATCGAATTGCCGATAAAGACCGTGCCGTCTGCGAGCGCCAGAATGGCGGGCGGGAAATTTCCCTTGAGAGACAAAAGCACTGGGTTCTCCGGATGGTTACGGTCGCCCGGCGCCTGCGCACAATCCCGCATGGCATGCGTGGATGGCGGCTCTCGGATAGTTTATTGCTTTGGGTGCGGTCGGGCGACGCTGTTGCGAGAAAAGCCCCCGATTGTAGCCGCAGGCGCCTGTTCATGCAGGCGACGGACCGCGCGAGACCCCGATCCCGATCCGCCTTGGGTGCTTCCAGGCTCAGCGCATGCAGCCGCTGGCGTGCAGACAGATGGCGGCAGCGGCTGCCACGTTGAGGGATTCTTCACCGCCTGGTTGTGCAATCCGAATGCGCTGCGTAGCGTGCGCCTCAATACCGGGTGCAACCCCTTGCCCTTCGTGCCCAAACACCCAGGCGCAAGGCCAGGGAAGCGCTGCCCGGTGCAAAAAATCGCCCTCATGCACATGCGTCACCAAAAGCGGCACCTGCAACGCAGCCAGATCCTCGCTCTCCAGACCTTCTACCAGAGTGAGCCCAAAATGCGCCCCCATACCAGCACGCAGCACCTTGGCCGACCACAGGGCCGCACTGCCCTTCAAGGCCAGCACCTGGCGAAAACCGAACGCCGCGCTGCTGCGCAGGATAGAGCCGACGTTGCCGGCGTCCTGCACGCGGTCGAGCACCACCGTGGGCGCCTGCGGATCGGGCTGCGCGGCGACCGGAAGATCCAGCACGTAGCCCATGCCGGCTGGCGACTCCAACGCACTGATGCTGGCAAACAAAGCATCTGGAAGTACTATGACTTTAATAGCTGAAGGCGCTTTATCCATATGCGCCAGAGGCCAAAAAGACTCTGAAAAAACCGCGATGGCAGGTGCGCGGCCCCGCTGGCGCGCCGCCTCGCACAAATGTTCGCCCTCGATCCACACGCGCCCCTGCTTGCGGTACTGCGTACTGTCTTGCGCCAGGCGCCGCAGGTCCTTGACGAGCGGGTTATCGCGTGAGCTGATGTGCACCACCTGCGGCGCTGTCATGGCGCTGGCTCCCCAGGGGCGCGCCAATGCAAGGCCACGGGTGCAAACGAGCGTCGGTGCAGCGGGCAAGCGCCGTGGGCCCGCAAGGCGTCCATGTGCGCTGCCGTGCCATAACCCTTGTGGCCGGCAAAGCCGTATTGCGGGTACTGCGCATCCACCTGGACGCACCAGCGGTCGCGGTACACCTTGGCCAGGATGGACGCGGCAGAAATGGATGGAACCAGCGCATCGCCCCCCACGATCGCCTCGGCCGCGCAATCGAGCACCGGCAAGCGGTTGCCGTCCACCAGCACCAGGCCCGGGCGCAGGCGCAGACCGGCCACGGCGCGCCGCATGGCCAGCAGGGTCGCCTGCAGGATGTTGAGCCGGTCAATTTCCTCGACGCTGGCCTCGGCAATGGCAAAACACAGGGCGCGGGCGCGAATCTGCTCGAACAGCGCTTCACGCCGCGCCGGTGAGAGTTTTTTGGAATCGTTCAGCCCGGCGATGGGCTGGCGCTCGTCCAGGATCACCGCCGCTGCCACGACGGGGCCCGCCAGAGGCCCGCGCCCAGCCTCATCCACGCCGGCCGTCAGAACCGGACCATGCCAGGGAAGGTGGCCTTGTTCAGGCTTCAATGATTTGGCGGATCGCATCCGAGGCCAGTTCAGAGGTATTGCGCGCGAGTGTGTCGTGCAATGCGGCAAAGCGCTTTTGCAGCGCCGTGACACGGTCAGATCGGGACTGGCAAGCAGCCAACCACTCCAGCACCGCACCGGCCAGCGCCTCGGGCGTGGCGGCATCCTGAATCAGCTCGGGCACGACAAAATCCTCGCACAGGATGTTGGGCAGGCCCACCCAGGGCTGGAGCTGGCGGCGGCGCATCAGGCGCCAGCTCACTGGGTGCATGCGGTAGCCGATGACCATGGGGCGCTTGAAGAGCGCGGCCTCCAGTGTGGCGGTGCCGCTGGCAATCAGCGTGACATCGCAAGCCGCCAATGCCGTATGCGACTGTCCCGTGACGATCTGCATCGCGTCCTGCATGCCGCAGTCGCGCGCGCAGGCGGTGATGCGTTCCTGCAGCGCCGGCACCGCGGGAACTATCATTTTGATAGCTGGAAGCGCTTGTCGGATAAGCGCTGCGGCCTTGAAAAAGGCTGGAGTGATGTACTGCACCTCGGCACTGCGGCTGCCGGGCAGAATGGCCAGCACCGGCCCCTCCTGCGGCAAGCCGAGCCGTGCGCGCGCCGCAGCGCGGTCGGGCTCGCGTGGAATCACGGCAGCGAGTGGGTGGCCCACGTAGGTCGCCGCAATGCCGTGCTTCGCGAGCAAGACCGGTTCAAATGGGAAAATGCACAGCACGTGGTCGGCCGCGCGGCGGATTTTCTCCACCCGATCGGCACGCCAGGCCCAGATGGACGGACAGACAAAATGCACCGTGCGCGTGCCGGCGGCGCGCAGATCAGTCTCCAGCGCCAGATTGAAATCGGGGGCATCCACGCCGATGAAGACCGAGGGCGGCGCAGCCAGCAGCCGCGCGCGCAACTGGCGCCGGATGCGCACCAGTTCCACCAAACGCCGCAGCAGCTCGACGCTGTAGCCGTGCACGGCAAGCCGGTCGCTCGGCCACCACGCATCAAAGCCTTGCGACGCCATTTGCGGCCCGCCGATGCCAAAGGCCTGCAAATCCGGCCACAAACCCCGCATACCGCCCAGCAGCAGGCTGGCCAGAAGGTCACCAGAGGCTTCGCCCGCCACCATGGCGATGCGCGGTTGCGACGGCATCATTCAGCGCACGATGCCGCGCGACGACGCATCCAGCAGGTCGAGCATCATCGCCACGTCCTGCTGCGCGTCCTCGGCCGGCAGTTCTGCAATCGCCGCGCGCGCTGCGGCCAGCGTCAGGCCCTGGCGGTAGAGCAGACGGTGCATCTGCTTGATGACCCGCACGCGCGCTGTCGAAAAGCCGCGGCGGCGCAGGCCGACGATGTTGAGGCCGCGCACGGCCAGCGGATTGCCGTCGACCAGCATGAAGGGGGGCACATCTTGCGACACGGCGCTGGCAAAGCCAACCATTGCGTGGGCGCCGATCGAGACAAACTGATGAATGCCGGTGAGTCCGCCGATCGTGACCCAGTCAGCAAGGTGAACATGACCGGCCAGCGTGGTGTTATTGGCCAGCGTGGTGTGGTTGTCAACGCGGCAGTCGTGCGCGATGTGCGTATACGCCATGATCCAGTTGTCGCTGCCCACGCGCGTGATGCCACCTGCCCCCGGCACACCGATGTTGAAGGTGCAGAACTCGCGGATCACATTGCGGTCGCCGATGACAAGTTCGGTCGGCTCGCCAGCGTATTTCTTGTCCTGCGGCACCGCGCCCAGGGAAGCAAACTGGAAGATGCGGTTGTCGGCGCCAATCGTGGTGCGCCCTTCGATCACGCAGTGTGCCCCCACCGTGCTGCCAGCACCGATGGACACATGCGGGCCAATCACGGCGTAAGGGCCCACCTCGACAGAGGAATCAATCTGCGCCGCCGCATCAATGACGGCGGTGGCGTGTATGCGCGCCGCGACCACTTCTCGCCTCTCTTTAGCCGACGGCGCGCATGGTGCACATGAGTTGCGCCTCGCAGGCAACCTCGTCGCCGACGCTGGCGATCCCCTTGAACTTCCAGATACCGCCACGCACGCGATCGATGGTGATGTCCAGCATCAGCTGGTCGCCCGGCTCCACGGGCCGCTTGAAACGGGCACCGTCGATACCGACGAAGTAGTAAATATTGTTTTCATCAGGCACCTGGCCCATGGCATCAAACGCCAGAAGCCCGGCCGCCTGGGCGAGCGCTTCAAGAATCAAGACGCCCGGCATCACGGGATGCCCGGGGAAATGCCCCATGAAATAGGGCTCGTTGAAGGTGACGTTCTTGACGGCCTTGATGCGCGTGTTGCGCTCGAGTTCGAGCACCCGGTCCACCAGCAGAAAAGGGTAGCGGTGGGGGAGTTGCTTGAGAATTGCGTGGATGTCCATCATGGGCGTTCGGGTGTGTTGTCTTGCAGGCGGCTTTCCAGCGCCTTGATGCGCTCGCGCAAGCGGTGTAACTGCTTGAGCGTAGCGGCGTTTTTTTCCCAGCGCGCATTGTCATCGATAGGGAACATGCCAGTGTAGTGGCCGGGCCGATGGATCGAATGCGTCACGACCGTAGCGGCCGAAACATGGACGTCATCGGCCACACTGAGGTGGCCGAGCACGATGGCCCCGCCCCCAAAAGTGCAGCGTGCACCAATCTTCGCACTGCCGGCAACGCCCACGCAGCCCGCCATGGCGCTGTGGCGTCCGACATGCACGTTGTGGCCGATCTGCACCAGGTTGTCGAGCTTGACACCGTCTTCAATCACCGTGTCGTCCAGGGCGCCGCGATCGATGCAGGTGTTGGCGCCGATCTCTACATCGTCGCCAATGCGCACCGCGCCGAGCTGCTCGATCTTGGTCCAGGCGCCTCGCTCCTGCGCAAAGCCAAAGCCGTCGGCGCCAATCACCACGCCCGAGTGGACGATGCAGCGAGCGCCGATGTGGCAATCCTCGCCCAACGTGACTCGGCTGCGCAGCACAGTGTCCGCGCCGACCTCGGCACCTCGTTCAATGACGCACAGGGGTCCAATGGCGGCCGAGGGATGCACCACGGCGTCCGGGCTGACCACGGCGCTGGGGTGAATTCCGCCCACCCGCGCAGGGCCGATATGTCGCTTCCATAGCTGGGTCGCACGTGCAAAGCAGGCATACGGGTCGTCCGCGACGATACAGGCACCGCGCGCTTTCGCCAGCTCGGCCATGGCGGGTGCCACGATGACGCAAGCCGCTTTGGAAGCGGCAAGCTGCTGCTGGTAACGTGGATTGCTCAGAAAGCTCAGCGCGTCGGGCCCCGCTGTCTCAAGCGGAGCCAGCCGATCAATGCCTAACTGCGCGTCGCCATAAAGATGCGCACCCAAGGCCTCGGCGATTTCCCCCAGGCGAAGACTCACGCCAACACCGCGACTCGCAGGCCGCGCTTACTTGGCAGGCGCCGCATTGAGCGCCTTGATCACTTTGTCCGTGATGTCATTCTTGGGATTGATGTAGACCGCCTGGTCAAGAATGAGGTCGTATTTTTCCTGCTCGGCGATCTGCTTGACGACCTTGTTCACACGGTCACCCATTTGCGTCAGCTCTTCGCTCTTGCGCGCGTTCAGGTCTTCCTGGAATTCGCGGCGCTTGCGCTGGAAATCACGGTCCTGATCCACCAACTGGCGCTGGCGGGCGGCCCGCTGGCTCTCGGAGAGCGTAGGCGCCTCGCGTTCGAACTTGTCGTTGGCGGCCTTGAGAGCATTGCCCTGGTCGAGCAAGTCCTTATCGCGGCGTGAGAACTCCTGCTCAAGCTTGGCCTGTGCCGCCTTGGCGGTGTTGGCCTCACGGAAAACGCGCTCAGTGTGAACGAAGCCCGCTTTGAAATCATCAGCCTGGGCAGGCGTCCAGGCGGCAAACGTCGCCAGCGCCAACGCGCATGCGGCATAACGAGAAATATGTGTCATTAGAACGAGGTTCCGATCTGGAATTGGAGTTGTTGAATTCTATCGCCAGCAAATTTGCGTATCGGCTTGGCGTAGGCCAAGCTCAAAGGCCCAAGCGGCGAGATCCAGCTGATCCCCACACCTGTAGAGGCGCGCATTTCATTCAAACGAATGGGGTCTGAATCGCCATACACATTGCCCATGTCGAGGAAGGTAAACACGCGCAGCGTGCGGTCGTTGCCAGCCCCTGGGAAGGGAGCGATCAGTTCGGCGTTCAGCGTCACCTTCTTCGGTCCACCCAGCGATGCGCCTGTCACATCACGCGGACCCAGGGTGCCCTGATCGAAACCGCGTACCGAGCCCAAGCCGCCAGAATAGAAATTCTTGAACACCGGGAACGGGCGGCCACCAAGCCCCTTGCCCATTCCCAGCTCACCATTGAGGGCCACTGTGAACTTCTTGTTCAATGGGACGTACTGCTGGTACTGGTAGTTGGCGCGCAGATAGCGCGCATCCCCCGCGACCGACCATTCAGAATTCAGGCGCTGGTAACGGCCTGAGTTCGGTGCCAGTGCACTGTCTCGGCTGTCACGCGACCAGCCGATGGTCAGCGGCACGGCCGAGCTGCTGGCGCCATAGCGGTCTGCATAGACCAGGTAGGCCGCCGGAATGTTGGTACCCGCCTTGATGCGCGTCTGCTCCAGGCCACCACCGAAGAACACCGTATCGGTTTCGCTGAACGGCACGCCAAAACGCACACTGGCGCCCGTGGTCACCAATTCGTAGTTACCGCCTTGGTCTTGGTACGGTTTGGCAGTACGGTAATACACGTCGAACGTGCGCGAAATACCATCCTGCGTGAAGTACGGGTTGGTGGTGCTAAGCGTCAGCGTTCGGTTGAATTTACTGGTATTGACATCGATGCCCAGGTAGTTCCCTGAGCCAAAGACATTCTCCTGCTTGACGGCAAACGAGAACGACACCTTTTCGGCACTGGAGAAACCGGCCCCCAGTTGCAGCGAGCCCGTGGGCTTTTCCTTGACTGCGATGACCAGATCCACCTGATCGGGCGCACCTGGAACCTCCACGCTCTCAACGCTGACCTCCGTGAAATAGCCCAGCCGGTCAACGCGGTCACGTGACAGGCGAATCTTCTCACCGTCGTACCATGAAGCTTCAAACTGGCGGAATTCGCGCCGCACCACCTCATCACGCGTGCGGTCGTTGCCTGAAACATTGATGCGCCGCACATAGGCGCGCCGCTGCGGGTCTGCCGTCAAGACCAGCGCCACCCTGCCGTGCTCGCGATCAATCTCCGGAACAGCCTCCACACGGGCAAAGGCAAAACCGAAATTACCAAAATGGTCCGAAAACGCCTTGGTGGTTTCCGTGACCTCGTCGGCGTTGTAGGGCTCACCAGGCCGAATGGCGACCAGGGATTTGAATTCGTCCTCGCGGTTCAGGTAGTTGCCTTCAAGCTTGACGCTGGACACCACGAAACGCTCACCCTCGGTGACGTTGACAGTGATGGAAATGTCTTGCTTGTCAGGTGAAATCGCCACTTGCGTGGAATCGATGCGGAACTCCAGGTAACCGCGCTGCAAGTAGTAGGAGCGCAGGGTTTCCAGATCGGCGTTGAGCTTGGGCCGTGCGTAGCGGTCGGACTTGGTGTACCAGCTTAGCCAGCCACCCGTGTCCTGATCGAAAAGCCCCTTCAGCGTCGAGTCGCTGAACGCCTTGTTGCCAACAATGCGGATGTCCTTGATGCGCGCCGTCTCGCCCTCGGTCACCGTAAAAGTGAGGTTCACACGGTTGCGATCCACCGGCGTGACCGTGGTCACCACTTCGGCCGCATAAAAGCTCTTGTTGATGTATTGGCGCTTGAGCTCCTGCTCGGCGCGGTCAGCCAGCGCCTTGTCGTACGGGCGGCCATCGGTCAGGCCAATGTCGCGCATCACGTTCTTGAGCGTGTCCTTGTCGAATTCGCGCGCCCCGGCAAACTCCACGGCGGCAATCGTGGGTCGCTCCTGCACCACCACGACCAGCACATCGCCAGACGCTTCCAGACGCACATCGGTGAACAGGCCCAGGGCAAACAACGCCCGAATAGCCGCTGCGCCCTTCTCGTCGTTGTAGTCGTCGCCGACATGCACGGGCAGCGACGCAAAAACCGTTCCGGGCTCTACACGCTGCAGACCCTCCACCCGGATATCACGCACCTTGAAAGGCGCAAGCGCCCAGGCCGCCTGCGCTGCGAGAACCAGGGCCGCCACGGCCGCAACGGTCCGCACGCCAAAGCGAGGTAGTTTCTTCATCATGGAGAGAGATCGATGTCGGGTACCGCCGTATGCTTTCGCACGGGCCCGCAAGTTAGCCAAATAGCCGGGTGAAATCGTTGAACAATGCGATGGACATCATAAGCAGCAAGACCGCAATACCGCCACGCTGCAGATTTTCCATCCAGGCTTCGGACACGCCCTTGCCTGTAATGCCCTCCCAAAGATAATACATCAGGTGGCCGCCGTCGAGCACCGGCAGTGGCAGCAGGTTCAGCACCCCGAGACTGACGCTGATCAGGGCCAGAAACGTCAGGTACTGCGTCACGCCCACATGGGCTGAGCGGCCGGCGTAATCGGCAATGGTCAGTGGGCCGCTGATGTTCTTGAGAGAGGCCTGGCCAATCACCATGCGCCCCATCATCTTGAGCGAGAGTGCCGACACCTGCCAGGTGCGCTTGACCCCATTCCACAAGCCTTCCAGCGCTCCATAACGTACCGTGGTAAAGCGGGGGGGCTCGCCCACATACGCGCCAATGCGGCCAATCACCTGGCCTTCGTCGCCCACCGCATCGGGCGCCACCGTGATCTCCAGTACATGACCGCCGCGCTCGACGCTCCAGTTCTGCGCCAACGGGGCACCCGCGCTCACCGAGGCGCGGATACGTTCACGCAGTTGCTGCGCGTCGTCTATTTCCGACGGGCCGATACGCAGCACCAGATCCCCCTTTTGCAGGCCGGCGCGGGCTGCGGCGCCGTCCGCTACCAACTCGCCAATCACGGGCCGGCTCCAGGGGGTAGCAATGCCGACCTTGCGCAGCAGGTCGGCATCGGCTTGCTTGGCATCTATCTCATCGAGCGGCAGCAGCACGCTGCGCGACACGCCAGGACGGGCTTGGACCTCCAGCCGGGCAGGCAGACCATCGAGCGCACCGCGCGTCAACGTCCAGCGAAGATCCTCAAACGAGCGCACTTCGCTGGGCTGGTCGTCTCCCAAGGCAATGCTCTGCACCAACTCACCGCCATGCAGCCCGGCGCGCTGGGCGATGGAGCCCTCTGGTGGGCTTGACAGGTACGCCATAGGCTCTTGCACGCCCGCCCAGTTCACCACGGCGTAGAGCAGTACCGCCAGCAGCAAATTGGCCAGCGGCCCGGCCGCCACCACGGCCGCCCGTGCGCGCAGCGGCTTGTTGTTGAACGCCAGGTGCTTTTCTTCAGGGGCCACGGGCGCCTCGCGCTCGTCGAGCATGCGCACGAAGCCGCCCAGCGGGATGGCGCCCACCACGAATTCAGTGGGCGAGCCCTTGGGCTGCCAACGCAGAATCGGTTTGCCGAAACCCACCGAAAACCGCAGCACCTTGACACCGCAGGCCACCGCCACGCGGTAGTGGCCGTATTCATGCACAGCAATCAGGATGGCAAGTGCGCCAACGAAAGCAATGAAGGTCAGCATGGCTGTTTCCTCGAAACTCAGACAGACATGCGCATGGCATGCTGCTCGGCGCTGCTGCGCGCTTTGGCATCAAGATCGAGCAGGGCGTCGAGTGAATCGGGTTTGGACGAGGGGACCGCGGACAAAGTTTCAAGATTCAAGGCATGAATCTGGTCAAAACGGATACGCCGTTCCAGAAACGCCTGCACCGCCACCTCATTCGCCGCATTGAGCACCACCGTGGTTCCGGGCGCTGCGGCCAGCGACTCCCAGGCCAGGCGCAAGCCTGGGAACCGCTCGGGATGGCCATGGTCGTCGATGGACTCAAAGGTCATGGCACTGAGTGCATGGAAATCGAGCGCTGCGGCGCCCGAGGCGACGCGTTCCGGCCAGGAGAGCCCATAGGCAATCGGCACGCGCATGTCGGGGGTGCCCATTTGTGCCACCACCGACATGTCGCGGTACTGCACCATCGAATGGATGGTGCTCTGCGGGTGGATCACCACATCGAGCTGCGCCGGCGCCAGCCCAAAGAGGTAGCGCGCCTCGATCACCTCCAGCACCTTGTTCATCATGGTGGCCGAATCCACTGAAATCTTGCGCCCCATGACCCAGTTCGGGTGCGCGCAGGCGTCTTCGGGGGTGACATCGCGCAGGCTCGCCGGCGGGCGGGAGCGAAAGGGCCCACCCGAGGCGGTCAAAATAATTTTGTCAACGCGCCCGGCCCAGGTCGCCGGGTCTTCCGGGAGCGACTGGAAAATAGCCGAATGCTCACTGTCGATCGGCAGCAAGGTGGCGCCGCCGCTGCGAACCGCCTGCAAGAAAACCTCGCCGCCCACCACCAACGCTTCCTTGTTGGCCAGCAGCAGGCGCTTGCCAGCACGCGCCGCAGCCAGACAGGGTGCCAGGCCCGCAGCACCGACGATGGCGGCCATGACGCTGTCCACCTCCGGATGAGATGCTATTGTTTCAAGAGCATCATGCGCTTGAATCACCTGCGTCGGAAGCCCATTTGACTTGATTTTTTCAGCCAATTCGCGTGCGTGAACCGCACTTGCCATGACCGCGTAGCGTGGCTGGAACTGGGCACACTGCGCCAGCAGCAGCTCCACCTGCGTGGCGGCACTGAGGGCAAACACCTCGAAACGCTCGGGGTGGCGCGCGACGACGTCGAGGGTGTTTTTGCCGATTGACCCGGTCGAGCCAAGTACCGTGATACGTTGGCGCATCAGGCCACCAACGAGGTCAGCATCATGGCCAGCGGTAGCGTGGGCAACAAGGCGTCCACACGATCGAGCACGCCACCGTGACCAGGGAGCAGATTGCTGCTGTCCTTGGCACCGGCACTGCGCTTGACCAGCGATTCAACCAAATCCCCCACGACACTCATGCAAGCCATGAACAATACGCCAAGCACCAGCAGCCACGGGCCCTGGCTTGCCAGGCGCGAGTAAAGGCTGGGTACGGTGGCGCCCCAATGGCGGTCCAGCACAGACCACGCCAAAGCCAGCAGCAACACTCCGGCAACACCGCCCCACACGCCTTCCCAGCTCTTGCCCGGGCTGATCGAGGGGGCCAGCTTGTTTTTCGTGAAGCGCAGGCCAAAGCTGCGGCCAGTGAAATAGGCGGCGATGTCGGCCATCCAGACCAGCGTCATCACCGACAGGAGAAAGTTGATACCGATCATGCGCGCCCGCACCACCGCCAGCCATGCCAGCCAAAGGGCGAGCACGCCAGCGACAAGCCGCAGCGCCTGTGGAATGCGAGGCCAACCCGCAACCCCCGCGCGCAGCAGCCAGGCCGAGCCCAGCACCCAGGCCCCAGTCGCCACGGTCCACAGCAGCACCAAGGGGCGTAGCAGCCAGCCGGCCTGCCAGGACGCAAGGCACAGAAGCGCACAAAGGGCTGCCAGCACGAGCGATGCGGCAAACGTGCAGCCATTGAGCCGCCCCCACTCCCAGGCTGCTCCCGCCACCAGCACCAGCACCACGGCCGCAAGCGCGATCGGCTGGGGGTAGAAAAGCGCCGGCAACAAAATGGCCAACAAGACCAGGGCCGTGACGATGCGCTGCTTGAGCATGGCGGTCCTTCAGGCACGCGCCAGAGCGTGCGGCTCTTGGGCAAGTTGCTCAGAAATCAGGCCAAAGCGGCGCTCGCGGCCATGGTAGGCCGCTATGGCCGCATCCAGCGCTGCCTCGTCAAACTCCGGCCAGAGCTTGTCGCTGAAAAAAAGTTCGGAATAAGCGCTTTGCCACAGCAGGAAATTGCTCAGCCGCATCTCGCCGCCAGTGCGAATCAAAAGATCGGGGTCGCGCACGTGCGACAGCGCCATGGCGGCGTCCAGACTGTCCGGCGTGATCGCCTCGCCGCGCGCCGCCAGGCTGGCTGCGGCCTGGGCAATGTCCCAGCGGCCGCCATAGTTGAAGCAGATGTTGAGCACCATGCGCGTGCAGTGTGCCGTCTGCGCCTCGGCCTGCTCCAGACCCGCACGCATGGAAGCCGTGAGGTTGGCGCGTTCGCCGACGAAATGCAGGCGAATGCCATCGCGCGCCAATTGCGACACTTCGCGCCCTATGGCCCGTGCCAGCAGCTCCATCAGGCCGGACACTTCGTCGGCCGGGCGATTCCAGTTTTCGGAGGAAAACGCGAATACGGTAAGCACCGACACGCCACGCTCGGCGCAGGCCTTGACGCAGCGGCGCAACGCATCCACGCCCTGCTTGTGGCCCGCGAGACGCGGCAGGAAACGGCGTTTTGCCCAGCGGCCATTGCCATCCATGACGATGGCGATGTGGGTGGGTGCAGCGAGGGATTGGGCCATGCAGACGGGGTGCAGCGGTGCTTTCACACCGCCATGATGTCCTGTTCCTTGGCGACCACCAAGGCGTCGATGTCCGCCACATGGCGGTCGGTGATTTTCTGAATCTCGGCCTCGGAGCGCTTCTGGTCGTCTTCGGACGCCAGCTTGTCCTTGACCATGCGCTTGACGGCTTCGTTGGCGTCGCGGCGCAGGTTGCGCACGGCGATCTTGGCCGACTCGCCCTCGTTGCGCGCCAGCTTGGTCATTTCCTTGCGGCGCTCTTCGCTCATGGGCGGCATGGGAACACGGATCAGATCGCCCAGAGATGCCGGGTTCAGACCCAGGTCGCTCTCGCGGATGGCCTTTTCGATCTTGGCCCCCATGCCCTTTTCCCACGGCTGCACGCTGATGGTGCGGGCGTCGAGCAATTGCACGTTGGCCACCTGGCTGAGTGGCACCATGGAACCGTAGTACTCCACATGGATGGAATCGAGCAGCGCGGGGCTGGCGCGGCCGGTGCGGATCTTCTGCAGGTTGTTCTTGAAGGCAACGATGGACTGGTCCATCTTGCCCTCCATGGTCTTGCGAATATCGGTTGTCATGTTCTTTCTCCTCGAAATCGGGGCCCGCGGTCGCGCAGTGCTTCAGGCATGCACCAGCGTGCCTTCGTCCAGCCCCATCACGACCCGCTTGAGTGCCCCAGGCTTGAAGATGGAAAACACCTTCACCGGAAGCTTCTGGTCGCGGCACAGAGCAAACGCGGTGGCGTCCATGATGCCCAAGTTGCGCACCATGGCCTCGTCAAAGCTCAGTGTCGCATAGCGCGTGGCCGACGGATCCTTGTGCGGGTCAGCGGTGTACACGCCATCCACCTTGGTGGCCTTAAGAACGAGTTCGGCGCCAATCTCGGCGCCGCGCAGCGCCGCTGCCGTGTCGGTGGTGAAAAACGGGTTGCCGGTGCCGGCGGCAAACACCACCACCTTGCCTTCTTCCAGGTACTGCAATGCCTTGGGCCGCACGTAAGGCTCAACCACTTGCTCGATGGAAATGGCCGACATCACGCGCGCCGTCAGCCCCTGCTTGTCCATGGCGTCGGCCAGCGCCAGCGCATTCATCACCGTGGCCAGCATGCCCATGTAGTCGGCTGTGGCCCGGTCCATGCCTTCGGCACCGCCCGCGACGCCGCGAAAGATGTTGCCCCCACCAATCACCACCGCCACCTCGACGCCCATGCGGGTGATTTCTACCACCTCGCCCACCATGCGCACAATGGTGGCGCGGTTGATGCCAAAGGCATCGTCGCCCATCAGCGCCTCACCGGACAGCTTGAGCAAAATGCGCTTGTAGGCCGGTGTGGCAGTCGTCATGGAACGCTCCTTCTTGAGGCTTTGGTTGGTGAACAGACGTATGGACAGTGTTCAGGCGCCGGCCTTGGCAGCGGCGACCTGGGCAGCCACTTCGGCAGCAAAGTCGTCCACCTTCTTCTCGATGCCCTCGCCGACCACGTACAGAGCAAAACCCTTGACGGTGGTGGCGCGCTCTTTGAGCATCTGCTCGACGCTTTGCTTGTCGTTCTTCACGAAGGCCTGGTTGAACAGCGACACCTCCTTCAGGTACTTCTGCACGCCGCCTTCAATGCGCTTGGCCACGATTTCGTCGGACTGCACCGGCTTGCCTTCGGCTTGCGCCTTGGCTTTGTCTTCCGCAGCCTTGGCAGCGGCCACCGAGCGCTCTTTTTCAATCAGCTCGGCAGGCACATCGCTGCTGGCGAGGGCCACAGGCTTCATGGCGGCAATGTGCATCGCCACATCCTTGGCGGCAGTTTCGTCGCCTTCGTACTGCACCACCACGCCAATGCGCGTGCCGTGCAGGTAAGACGCAAGCTTGTCGCCGCCAGCAAAGCGCTGGAAACGGCGGAACGACATGTTCTCGCCAATCTTGCCAATCAGACCCTTGCGCACGTCTTCCAGCGTGGGACCGAAGCTGTCTTGTTCATACGCCAGTGCGCCCAGCGCGGCGATGTCGGCCGGGTTGTGCTTGGCAACAAGCTCGGCGGCGGCATTCGCCATGGCGATGAAACTGTCGTTCTTGCTGACGAAGTCGGTTTCGCTGTTGACTTCAACCAGCGCGCCGGTGTTGCCGTCGATGAAGCTTGCCACCACGCCCTCGGCCGTGATACGCGACGCCGCCTTGCCGGCCTTGGTGCCGAGCTTGACGCGCAGCAGCTCTTCGGCCTTGACCATGTCGCCATTGGCCTCGGTCAGCGCCTTCTTGCATTCCATCATCGGGGCATCCGTCTTGCCACGCAGTTCACCCACCATGCTTGCGGTAATTGCAGCCATTCTCAGTTCTCCAAATTCAATTCAGTCGTATCAAGATAAAAAAAGGGGGCCGATTCAGCCCCGCTTTTTCTTGCGACAAACGTCGCGCGGGCAGGGGACTCTCAGGCCACGGTCTCTTGCACTTCCACGAACTCGTCAGAGCCTTCAGTGGACACCGCCTTCACCACATCGGACACCGCGTTGTTGCGACCCTCAACGACCGCATCGGCCATGGCGCGCACGTACAGGTCAACCGCTTTGGCGGAGTCGTCGTTGCCAGGAATGACGTGGTCAATGCCTTCGGGCGAATGGTTGGTATCAACCACACCAATCAACGGAATGCCGAGCTTCTTGGCTTCGGCAATGGCGATCTTGTGGAAGCCCACGTCAACCACGAAGATGGCATCGGGCAGGGCCGTCATGTCCTGGATGCCGCCGATGTCCTTTTCGAGCTTCTCGATCTCACGCGTGAACATGAGTTGCTCTTTCTTGCTCAGGGATTCAAGGCCAGCCTCCTGCTGCGCCTTCATGTCCTTGAGGCGCTTGATGGAGGTCTTGACGGTCTTGAAGTTGGTCAGCATACCGCCCAGCCAGCGCTGGTTCACGAAAGGCACGCCAGCGCGCTGGGCTTCAGCTGCGATGGTGTCGCGGGCCTGGCGCTTGGTACCGACAAACAGCACGGTGCCGCGGTTGGCGGTGAGCTGCTGAGCGAACTTCGTCGCCTCCTGGAGCATCGGCAGCGACTTTTCCAGGTTGATGATGTGAATCTTGTTGCGGTGGCCGAAGATGTACGGGGCCATCTTGGGGTTCCAGAACCGGGTCTGGTGGCCGAAGTGAACGCCGGCTTCCAGCATTTCGCGCATGGTGACTGCCATAAAAGTACTCCAAAGGTTGGGTCTAAAATCCAGTCCGACATCGCGGCCCGCCATTTCATTCGCTGGCACGGCCGCAACACCTTGGCGGGACTGGTTTGCTATTGTTTTCGCTGAGGTTTAACGCTCTGCAAAACCCAAGGATTCTAGCATAGGCATGGCAAAAGACCTTGACAGCACGCTGCGCCTGCTGCACACAGGCGCCACCAGCGCCAGCGCGGAAATGCAAACCTGCATCGCCCGCGCGCAAGCGCCGGAATGCCACCACGCGTTTTCGCTTCCTTTATTTGATGAGGCGCTGCAGACGGCCGCATCGCCCTCACTGGCGCACCGCCCCCTGGCGGGTTTGGCGGTATCGGTCAAAGACCTGTTTGGCATGCAGGGCATCACCAGCATGGCGGGCTCCACCGTGCTGGCGACCGAGCCGCCCGCCCGGCAAGACGCCCCCGCCGTGGCGCGCCTGCGTGCCGCTGGCGGCGTGGTCGTGGGCCGCACGCACATGGTGGAATTCGCTTTTTCGGGCGTCGGCACCAACCCTCACTACGGCACCCCGGCTGCCTTTGACGGGCGTTTTGGCGCCCTGCCCGGGCCGGCGCGCGTGCCCGGTGGCTCTTCATCGGGGGCCGCTGTGTCGGTGGCGACTGGTGCCGCCTTCATCGGCCTGGGCTCGGACACCGGCGGCTCGATTCGCATCCCCGCAGCGCTGTGCGGCATCGTCGGCTTCAAGAGCACGGCGCGCCTGGTGCCGACCGAAGGCGCCGTGCCGCTCTCCACCACCCTGGACACGGCCTGCGCCATGACCCGTTCGGTCCGGGACGCCGTGCTGGCGCACGAAATTCTGGCGGCCCGGCGCATCACACGCAGTGCGGCGCCGCTGTCGATGTGGCGCCTCGCCGTGCCCGGCGGCGTGTTTCTGGACGGACTGGACGCCACTGTGCGCACGGCGTTTGAACGCAGCATCGCGCAACTGCGCGCCGCCGGCGCCCACATTGAAGCAATTGAGCTGCGGCAAGCCGAGGAACTGTCAGGGCTGCAGGTGCGCGGCAGCTTTGCCGCCGCCGAGGCCTTCGCCTGGCACCGCCACCGCTTGGCCCGGCACGCTGCGGCCTACGACCCGCGGGTGCGCGTGCGCATCGAGCGCGGCGCCACCATGTCTGCCGCCGACTACATTGATCTGTTGCAGGCGCGAGCCGGCTGGATTTCCAGCGTAGAGGCGGCCATCGCCGGCTTCGACGCCCTGCTCTCCCCGACGGTGCCCCTCGTCGCACCGCCTATTGCCAGCGTGGCACCGGCCAATGGCCAGGATGCCGCGCAGGACGCTGTGCGCGACGCCGAGTTCCAGCGCGTCAACGCCTTGCTGCTGCGCAACACCAGCGTCGTCAACATGCTCGACGGCTGCGCCCTGTCGCTGCCCTGCCATGTGCGCGGCGAGTTGCCGGTGGGCCTGATGGTCTGGCACGGCGCACTGCACGACGACGCGGTGCTCAATATTGGCCTTCGTGCCGAAGAATTGCTCCAAAAACAATAGCTATCAGCGCTTACTACATAAGCGCTAGAAGCCAAAAACCCTTAAATTTATGAAGATAGCGATCGTGGGCGCCGGCGTGGTCGGCGTCTCAAGCGCGTACGAACTCGCGCGCGCAGGGCATGCGGTGACGGTGTTCGAGCGCCGCTCCAGCGTGGCCGAAGAATCGAGCTTTGCGCCAGGGGCTGTACTGGGCGCCGGCTTGCTCGCGCCCTGGGCCATGCCAGGCGCCATGGCAGCGCCCAGCCTGGTGGGTTCCGGCATCCGGGTGCGCACGCGCGGCGCCACTGTGGCCGAGCTGCGCTGGCTTTGGAACTGGCGCAGTGCAGCGCGCGCTGCTTTGCGCAGCAGCGAGCCCTCGCCCGCCATGCGTGCGCTGGCAAAGCTCGCGCAGTTCAGCCAGCTTTGCTTTCTGGAGACCACCGAGGCTCTGGAACTTGATCTGGAACGCAGCCAGGGTGCACTGGTACTGCTGCAAGATGAGCAGGGCGCGGCACCCTTGCGCGCGGCCGTGACGGCCCTGCGCGATGCTGGCACGGCGCTGCATGAAATCGGTGCCGAGGCCGCGCGCCACATCGAACCCGGCCTGGCAGAGGCCGAGCACCTGACCATTGCACTGCACCTGCCACAGGCCGAGGCGGCCAACTGCCGCCAGTTCACCAGCGCTCTGCGCCAGGCAGCGCAGCGCCTGGGCGTGGTGTTCGAGTTTCAGGCCGAGGTCGCCCGCTTGAGTCCATCCAGCGCTCGCATGGCGCTGCATCTTCAGGGCGAGACCCAGCCGCGCCCATTTGATGCCGCCGTACTGTGCACCGGCGCCCACACCGCACGTCTGGCGGAGCCGCTCGGCCTGCACCTCGGTCTGGTGGCGCTCTGGGGCAGCTCGCTCACCGCGCCGCTGCGCGAAGACGCCGCCGCGCCGCAAGGTGTCGTGATCGATGTGGCGCGGCAGGTGACGATCGCGCGCCTGGGCCAGCGCGTGCGTGTGGCCGGTGGCGCAGAACTCGGGCAAAGCGACGGCACGCCCCACCCGGCCACCGTGCGCCAGCTCCACGAAGCGCTGGACGCCTGGTTCCCTGGCAGCACGCAGCGCGCTGGCATGCAGCTGTGGCGCGGCGCACGGCCCATGCGCCCAGGCGGCCTGCCTGCGCTGGGGGCTAGCGGCGTGCCCGGTCTCTGGCTCAATTTGGGCCACGGCGGCTATGGGTGGTCGCTCGCCAGCGGCTGCGCACGCCTGCTGTCCGAGATGCTGAGCGGGCAGACGTGCGCATGGGCAGCGAGCGAACTGGCGCATTTTTCCGCCACCAAAGCTTGAGCCGGTAACGCCAAGCGCGCAACCCGCACGCCCATAATGGCGCGCATGCTGCGCATCCTGCCTGACCGGCCCCACGCCCTGCACGACCTTGCCGCCACGCGCCCCCTGGAACAGGCCGCAGCGGCGGGTCTGCCCGAACACACGCTGATGCAGCGCGCAGGCCTGGCCACCGCGCAGCTCGCTCTGGCGCTCGCGCCGCACGCGCGCAAGGTGTGGATCGTCTGCGGGCCAGGCAACAACGGCGGCGACGGGCTGGAAGCCGCCCTGCACCTGCACAACCCCACCCGCCAGGTCACGGTGACCTGGTTGGGCAACGATACCCACGTGCCGCCCGACGCACGCCGCTCGCTTGAGCGCGCGCGCAGCGCCGGCGTGTGCTTTGCCGACGGCCCCGCTACGGCCCTGACCGAGCGCGACTTGTGCATCGACGCGCTGCTGGGCATTGGCCTTGCGCCCGGGGATGCCTCGCGCCCGCCGCCTGAGCGTTGGCGCGCCCTGCTGCGCCAGTTGCGCGCCGGCCCAGCCCCCTTGCTGTGTGTGGATGTGCCCAGCGGCCTGCAGACCGACACCGGCGCCTGGGCAGAAGGATTCGCGCCGGGTATCCCCCCGGGGGCGCTCTGCCACACCCTCTCGCTCCTCACGCTCAAACCCGGCCTTTTCACCGCACAAGGGCGCGATGCCGCTGGCACCGTATGGCTTGATCGATTGGGCGTCTCTCCGGAGGATGCCAGTGCCTGCGCCTGGCTGGCCGGCCCGCCCGAACACAGCCCCCGCCCCCACGCCAGCCACAAGGGCAGCTTTGGCGACGTTGCCATCGTCGGCGGCGAAGGCCTGGCGCGGCGCGGCATGGGCATGGAGGGCGCAGCCCTGCTTGCCGCCACGGCCGCATTGCACGCAGGTGCCGGGCGGGTGCTGGTGGCCCTGTTGGACGGCGGCGCATTGCACGCTGCCAACTCGACCCCTGAACTGATGCAGCGCCACTTCGAGGCCCTGGAACTGGGCCAACTGACGGTGGTCTGCGGCTGCGGCGGCGGCGAAGCGGTGATCGAGGTGCTGCCGCCCGTGCTCGCCCAAGCCGCTCGCCTGGTGCTGGATGCCGATGCGCTCAATGCCATTGCGCGGGACGCCAAACTGCAAACCGCCCTGGCCCAGCGCGCGGCGCGCGGCCTGCCCACCATCCTGACGCCCCACCCGCTGGAAGCTGCCCGCCTGCTGGGCTGCAGCGCTGCCAGCGTGCAGGCCGACCGACTCACTGCAGCGCACACGCTGGCGCAGCGCTTTGGCTGCGTGTGTGTGCTCAAGGGCTCGGGCAGCATCGTGGCGCCCCCCGGGGAAGCCCCCTCTTTCATCAACCCCACGGGAAACGCCCGATTGGCCACGGCGGGCACGGGCGATGTACTGGCCGGCATGGTGGGCACGCGCCTTGCCGCTGGCGACGCCCCGCTCGCCGCGGCGCGCCATGCGGTGTTCGTGCATGGCCGCCTGGCCGACGGCTGGCCCAGCGGCACAAGCTTGGTCGCCAGCGCATTGGCCTGCGCGCCAAATTTTGATTAAAAATAGGCGCTAGCGCTTATCCCATATGCGCTAACAGCTCCTAAAACTATAGCGAAACGCACGCAAACGGCGGTCTGCGCTTCAGCTCCGGCGTGACTTGCCCTTGCCGGTACGCGCCGGTGCCTGGGTCAGCAGCGCAGCCTGCTGCCGCGATTTGCCTCCCGATGCGGGCGCCGAAGATGCGACGCGCCCGGCCTTGCGGCTCATGGGTGGTGCATCGTCCGCATCGCTGCGGGAACGCGCCGGTTTATCGCTTTTTTTGCTGCCGTTTTTCCCGCCGTTTCGGTCGCCTGCGCCGCGCGGCGCCAGCGCCTCGCCTTCATGTACCAAGCGGAAATCGATGCGGCGGCCATCAAGATCGACCCGGCTGACCTGCACGCGTACGCGCGAGCCGATGGCGTAGCGGGTACCGCTGCGCTCGCCGCGCAGTTCCTGGCGCGCCTCGTCGAACTTGAAGTAATCGCCGCCCAGTTCGGTGATGTGCACCAGGCCTTCGACGTACATCGCGTCCAGCGTGACGAAGATGCCGAAGCTGGTGACGGACGACACCACGCCGCCGTATTCCTCGCCCAGGTGCTCGCGCATGTACTTGCACTTGAGCCAGGCCTCGACATCGCGGCTGGCCTCGTCGGCACGGCGTTCGTTGGCGCTGCAGTGCAGGCCGGCGGCTTCCCACGATTGCGTTTCCGCCAGCGCAGCACCGGTTTCCTTCTTGCGCGGCACGGCGCCGGGCCGGGGGACGCGCGCCGCCAGGCGCTTGGCCAACTTGGCATGCGCTTCACCCGGCATCGGCAGCATGGGCAGGCGGTACTTTGTATTGCCCAGAATCGACTTGATGACGCGGTGCACCAGCAGGTCGGGGTAGCGGCGAATCGGGCTCGTGAAGTGGGTGTACGCCTCGAACGCCAGACCAAAGTGGCCGCTGTTGATGGGCGTGTAGATGGCCTGCTGCATGGAGCGCAGCAGCATGGTGTGGATTTGCTGGGCGTCCGGCCGGTCTTTGGTGGCTTCGGCAATCGCCTGGAACTCGGACGGTGCCGGGTTGTCGCTGATGGTCATGCCCACCGCCATGGCCTTCAGGTAGCTGCGCAGGATGTCCTGCTTCTCGGGCGTCGGGCCTTCGTGCACCCGGTACAGGCCATGCTGCTTGCCCTGGGCGATGAAGTCGGCACTGCAAACGTTGGCCGCCAACATGGCCTCTTCGATCAGCTTGTGGGCGTCGTTGCGCGTGCGTGGGATGATTTTCTCGATGCGCCCGTTGTCGTCGCAGACGATCTGCGTCTCGGTGGTTTCAAAGTCCACCGCACCGCGCTCGCGCCGCGCTATCAACAGTGCGCGGTACACATCGTGCAGGTTGAGCAGATCAGGCACGCGCTCTTTGCGTTTCGCCGCCTCTGGGCCGCGCGTGTTCGCCAGAATCGCCGCCACCTCTGTATAGGTGAAGCGGGCGTGGCTGAACATCACCGCCGGGTAGAACTGGTAGGCGTGTACTTCGCCTTTGGCCGTGATCAGCATGTCGCAGACCATGCACAAACGCTCGACCTCGGGGTTCAGCGAGCACAGGCCGTTGGAAAGCTTCTCGGGCAGCATCGGAATGACGCGGCGCGGGAAATACACGCTGGTTGCGCGGTCGTAGGCGTCGATGTCGATGGCGCTGCCGGTCTGCACGTAGTGGCTCACGTCGGCAATCGCAACCAGCAGGCGCCAGCCCTTGGCGCGGCCCACCTTGGCCGGCTCGCAGTACACCGCGTCGTCGAAATCGCGTGCGTCTTCGCCGTCGATGGTGACGAGCGGGACATCGGTCAGGTCGATGCGGTGCTTCTTGTCCTGCGGGCGCACCTTGTCGGGCAGCGCGCCAGCCTCGGCCAGGCACGCCTCTGAAAATTCATGCGGCACGCCGTACTTGCGCACGGCGATTTCGATTTCCATGCCGGGGTCGTCCACCTCGCCGAGCACCTCGGTGATGCGGCCCACAGGCTGGCCATAGAGCGCGGGTGGCTCGGTCAGTTGCACGACCACCACTTGGCCCGGCTGCGCATCGGCAAGCGCCCCCTTGGGGATGAGCACGTCTTGCCCGTAGCGCTTGTCTTCAGGCGCAACGATCCACACGCCGCTTTCTTGCAGCAGCCGCCCGATCAGCGGTTGCGCGGGCCGCTCGATGATTTCAACCACCCGCCCCTCGGGACGGCCACGCCGGTCCTGGCGCACGATACAGACACGCACGCGGTCTTTGTGCAACACCGCGCGCATCTCGTTTGGGGGAAGAAAAATGTCAGACAGGCCATCGTCGCGCAGGACAAAACCGTGGCCATCGCGGTGCCCTTGAACCGTGCCTTCAAATTCGTCGGTAGGCTGGTTTGCGGGCAATTTTTCACTCATTTTTTTGCTATACAATCTCGTTCTTTCCTGAAATGCCCAGGTGGCGGAATTGGTAGACGCACTAGTTTCAGGTACTAGCGAGTAACATCGTGGAGGTTCGAGTCCTCTCCTGGGCACCAAGTTTAACGAGAAGCCGCTGCGTAAGCGGCTTTTTTGTTGTTATTCGCTCCATTGGCGCATGAATCTTGGGTTCATTGCTATAAAATTCAGACATTCGAGTTCAAGCCCAGATGGCGGAATTGGTAGACGCACTAGTTTCAGGTACTAGCGAGTAACATCGTGGAGGTTCGAGTCCTCTTCTGGGCACCAAGCAAAAAGCCGCTGCAATCATTGCAGCGGCTTTTTTTATTAGGCGTCGAGACTACGCGCGCATCAGCGCCTTCAACGCGTTTTGCAGCCGGCGAGCGGCGCCCGCCTCGCTCGGCGTTGCCAGCAGCGCAGCCACATCCTGCGTCCAGGTCTCGGCCGGCGCTGCTTCATTGCGGCGCGTAAGCAGCTGCAATTGCAGCATCCGGCGGGCCGGTAGCTGCTCGGCGGGCGTTGGCACTTCGGCGGCAATTTCAAGCCTGAGCAGCAGATCCGCTGCGGACACCTTGGGCTTGGGTTGCGGCGCTTGCGACAGCGCCTGCACCCAGAGGTTGCGCGCAGCTGCGTTCACGGCGCGGCCAAATTCCTGCGTGGATGGGATCTGCGAGGTATCGCGTGCATCCCAGGCGGCCAGCAAATGCGCCAGCGCTTCGCCATGCGCTTGGGCAGCGAGTTTGCGCAGCGCAGCCTGCGCGTGCTCCAGTGCCTCGCGCTGCGCCCGGAACGCGGCATCACCCAGCCGCGGCCCACGGTCGGCAAATTCTGCACGCTCACCAAAGCGCCCGGATGGCCGGCCCATGCCCGGCGCGCCATCGCGCGGTCCCCGGGCATCGCGGCGTTCGCCCGGCCTGGCGCCTCGGCCTGGTGCTGCCGGCACATCCTTCTTCATACCCGGCCGGTCGTCACCGCGTACGGCCACGACCGGGCGTGGCACGGCCCGTGGTGCTGGCGCAGCAGCTTCTTCACCTTGCGCGCCAGCGTTGAGCTCTGCGGCGGCATCCATCGGAGAAGAGGCTGGAGAAGCGTCTTGCGCCTGTCCTTCTGCGCTGCCAGCACCACTGCCTGAGGCCTTGGTCGGTGCCTCAGGGGCATGCGCGGTAGCCTGTTCGGCGGCATGGGCCGCCTGGCCACGCAAAGCAGCCTCCAAAGCAGCCACGGCAGCGCGAATCGCCTGGACGTCACCGCCAGCGTTGGCGGCTTCCAGAGCCTTGGAGGCT
>Ga0208272_100135_pt1 | contig 49987 bp, 50 predicted proteins | sample LakWasM129_HOW14_2_FD_183939 | JGI IMG/M metagenome (GOLD analysis project Ga0208272, IMG submission 183939) | Freshwater sediment methanotrophic microbial communities from Lake Washington under simulated oxygen tension - Sediment Metagenome... | ecosystem: Environmental > Aquatic > Freshwater >... | reverse complement strand
TGGCGGGCCTGGCGGCTCTGGGTTCCCTGGCCACCAACATCATCCTTCCGGCGTTTCCGGCCATGGCCGCAGATCTGTCCTCCTCGGTCAAGGACCTGAGCGCCACGCTGGCCAGCTTCTTTGTGGCTTTTGCGGTGGGGCAGCTGTTTGTGGGCCCCCTGTCCGACCGCTACGGCCGCAAGCCGCTGCTGTTGGGGGGCCTTGCCGTTTTCGTGGCGGGCAGCGCCCTGTGTGCGTGGTCGGAGAACCTGCCGCAACTCATTGCCGGCCGCATCGTGCAAGCACTGGGTGTCTGCGCCACCTCGGTGCTGTCCCGGGCCATTGCCCGCGACTTGTTTGAAGGCGAGGCACTCGCCCGCGCGCTGTCGCTCATCATGGTGGCCATGGCCGCTGCGCCGGGTTTTTCGCCGCTGCTGGGCGGCGCACTGAGCACCACGCTGGGCTGGCGCTCTACCTTTGGCATGCTCGCGGCCCTGGCGTTGCTGCTGGGCATTCACTTTCTGGTCAGCCTGGGCGAAACCCACGGCCCTGACCGACGTGCACCGCTCTCGGTACCCGAGGTGCTGCGCAATTACGCCGGCTTGCTCGCCGACCGTCGCTTCATTGCACCTGCCTTGTCAGTCAGTCTGGTCATAGGTTCGCTGTACATGTTCTTTTCCATGGCGCCGGCCATCTTGATGACAGGCTTTGGCTTTTCCCCGCTGGGCCTTTCGGTGTTCTTCGCATCCACCGTATTCGTGGTGTTCGCTGCAGGCTTCCTGGCCCCCCGCCTCGCGCGCCGCTGGGGACAAATCCCTGTTGCACGGGGTGGCCTGTGGACAGCCCTGACGGGTGGAGCCGCCCTACTGGTGGGGCCACAAGACGTGGTGTACTTCTCAGGGGCCATGACCGTCTTTCTGCTGGGCATGGGCCTGATAAACCCGCTGGGAACTGCCATCACCTTGCAGCCCTTCGGTCGCCAGGCGGGGGCGGCATCGGCACTGCTGGGCTTCCTGCAAATGATGTGCGCAGCGGCCGCTATCGGCTTGGCTGCGCTGCTTCCGTGGTCTGTCTACGGGGCGTTCTGCGCCGTGCTGACCGCAAACCTGAGCCTGGCGGTGTTGTCTTTCAGAGGTGCAGCGCTTGACCGGCAGCTCATAGATTCCGAGCGCTCAGGGACTGGTACCGCTTGAAGCTGTCATTCGATGGACGAGCCCCCACTGGCCGCAACCAGCCTGAAGCGGCCATCCTCGCTGCCTCACACATTGCCACCGTGACTGCTCGCGACCGGCCGGGGGCCTCCTGTCTCAGACTTTCGCAGCGTTGGCGCAACCACGACTCCGGGTTTTGGCAGCACACCCAATAGCGCATGGGCGGCTAAATATTTGAATGAAATAGGCCTCTAGCGCTTATCTGGTAATCGTTAGCAGCTATTGTTTTGGTATCTCAGTGGCTGCCCGACAGCGATGCCGCCACCATCCGCTTGAACGGCGGAAAGTTCTGCGCCAGCCGCAGCGCCGCGCCGCGCAGCAGGCGGGCGGGCCCGGCGTCGTCGGTGTAGAGGCGCGCGACCAGGTTGGTGGCCAGGTACAGCGGCAGGGTCGCGCGGCGGTGGGCGCGTTCGTAGTCGGCCAGCAGGCGGTGCGCGGCGATGTCGTCCGCATTGAGCTGGGCCGAGCGGATGGCGTCGGACAATGTCGCAATGCCCAGCAAGCCGAAATTGAAGCCGTGCGCCGTCACCGGGTGCATGCCCACCGCGGCGTCGCCCACGCAGGCAAAGCGCTGCGCCACCAGGCGGTGCGGCCGCACGCCGACCAGCGGGTACAAATGGCGCGTGCTGGCCAGTTCCATGCGGCCCAGCCGCTGCGAGAAGCGGGCCGTCAGCGCGTCGCCAAACTCGGGCGCGGGGAGCTTTTCCAGGCCGTCGAGCTGGTGGTGCGGCAGCGTTAATACCACGCAGGAGCGGTGTGCGCCGGTCTCTGGCGCGTCGTTCATGGGCAGCAGGGCGAGCGTCTGTCCGTAGCCGAACCATTCCCAGGCGACATGGTGGTGCGGTGCTTCGTGCGTCATGGTGCACAGCAGCATGGAGCGGCCATAGTCGTGCATGTCGGCGCTGATGCCCATGGCCCGGCGCGTGCCAGAAAACCGGCTGTCGGCCGCCACCAGCAGGCGTGCCGTGAGTTCCTTGCCGCTGGCGAGCGTGGCGTGGGCCGCCTGTTCGTCGGTGTGCGCCTTGGCTACGCTCTCGCCGGCCAGCAGGGTAATGTCGCCGTGCTGCTCTTGCGCCGCACGCATTTCCGCAAAGGCGGCCCGGCGGATCAGGTGGTTGGACACCAGCCAGCCGAGCTCGTCGTGGCGCGAGAGGCCGTGGTCGATGCGCATGGCGTAGCGCGAATGGCCGTCGAGCACCTGGGCGTCGCGCAGCGCCGAGAAGGCGGTGGGCTCGTAGCCCTCGATGCGCTCCCACAGGCCCAGCGCGCGCATTTGCTGCGCCGAGCGCTGGGTGAGCGCGATCTCGCGCCCGTCGTAGGCGGGGGCTTCCAAGGCGGCCAGCGGCTGTGGCTCGACCACGCCAATGGAGAGCCCACAGCCCGAGAGCGAGCGCGCCAGACACAGGCCGGCAGGGCCGGCGCCACTGATGAGAATGTCGTAATCCATGGGGTGCAAGCCTAACCGCTGGCGCGGTCCCACGCGACAATTCGGGTCAATTGGGCTTGCGGCTTGCGGGTGCGTTGGGGCATGGGCTCCCGTGACGTAAGCTTGCCGCCTGCCTGTTCAATGGGCTCTGCTACCTCTGTGAATTCGCCCGTTCCCCTTTCCCCCGCCTCCTGGAGGCTCTGGCTGCGCATGGCGCGGCCCGGTTTTCTCGTTGTCACGGCGGTGGGCTGCGCCGTGGGCATGGCGTCTGCGGCAGCTTGCGGCTGCGGCTTTTCCTGGCCACGCGCCGTGGCCACGTTGGCGCTGGCGCTGCTGGCACACGCCAGCGCCAACATGCACAACGATTTTGCCGACGCCGTGAGCGGGGCGGATGCCGCCAATACCGCCGGGCTGTACCCCTTCACTGGCGGCTCGCGCCTGGTGCAGGGCGGCGTGGTCACGGCGCAGGACATGCGGCAGGTTTCGCTCGGGCTTGGCATGATCGTGGCGCTGGGTGGGCTGCTGCTGGCGTTCCAAAGCGGCGGGGGGCTGCTGCTCATTGGGCTTGCTGGTCTGCTGCTGGCCTGGGCGTATTCCGCGCCGCCCTTGGCGCTGATGTCGCGCGGGCTGGGGGAAATCGCGGTGGCGCTGGCCTGGGCGCTGGTGGTGGTGGGCGCCGACTATGTGCAGCGCGGCCGTTTCTTTGTCATCCCGGCGGTGGCGGCGCTGGGCTATGGTTTGATGATAGGCAACGTGCTGCTGGCCAACGCCTTTCCCGATGCGGTGGCGGACGCCCGCGTGGGCAAGCGCACGCTGGCGGTGCGCCTGGGCCTGGCGCGTGCGGCCTGGCTGTATCTGGCCGTGGCGCTCGCGGCGCAGGTTTGGGTGGTGGCCATGGTGGCGGCACTGGTGCTGCCACTGCCCACGCTCGCGGCGCTGGCAGCGGCGCCCTTGTCGTTGGCCGCTGGCGTGCTGCTGCGGCGCCATGCAGGCCAACCTGGCCGCTTGCGTCCGGCGCTGGTACTGGGGATCGCGGCAGCGCTGGTGTACGGCCTGGGGTTGGCTTGGGGATTCTGGATGGTGCGCGCGTGAGTGCGCCCTGCAAACAAACACGAGGGTGAGGCAGACGGATGGCGATTCAGTGGTTTCCAGGGCACATGCACCTGACAAAGAAGGCGATTGCCGAGCGCATCAAGGACATTGATGTGGTCATCGAGGTGCTCGACGCACGCTTGCCGGGATCGAGCGCGAATCCCTTGCTGGCCGAGCTCACCGGGCACAAGCCAACGCTCAAGGTGCTCAACAAGCAGGACGTGGCCGACCCGCTGCGCACGCCCGAATGGGTGAACTGGTACAACGCCCAGCAGGGCACGCGTGCCATGGGGCTGGATGCGTCCGAGAGCGCGCCGGCGCGCCGGCTCATTGACGCCTGCCATCTGCTGGCGCCCAACCGGGGTGGCATGGCCAAGCCCATGCGGGTGCTTATTTGCGGTGTGCCCAACGTGGGCAAATCGACGCTTATCAACACGCTCTCGAACAAGCGCCAAGCCAAGACGGGCGACGAAGCCGGCATCACCAAGCTGGAGCAGCGCATCACCCTGGCGGACGATTTCTACCTCTGGGACACGCCGGGCATGCTCTGGCCGCGTATCACCGCGCCCGAGAGCGGCTACCACCTGGCGGCAAGCGGGGCCGTGGGGCGCAACGCCTACGATGAGGAGCTTGTCGCCCTGGAACTGCTGCGCCGTCTGCAGGCGCACTACGCGGCGCTGCTCGAAGCGCGCTACCGATTGGGCCTCGCGGAGGCGGCGCTGGCGGACATGCTGGACGAAGACTTGCTGGCTGCGATCGGAAGAAAGCGCGGCGCGGTCATGGCCGGCGGACGTGTCAATGTGCAAAAGGCGGCAGAAATCGTGCTCACCGACTTTCGCAGCGCGGTACTTGGACGCATCACGCTGGAGACGCCCGAAGAATTCGAGGGCTGGCGTGCGGCAGGCGCGCTCGAAGACGCAGCGCGCGAAGCGAAAAAGGCGGCCCGAAAGGGCCGCAAAACCCAAGCAATGGGTGAGTGAGCGAGAAGGGTGAGTTTGAGCGCGAACCTTGTGGTCGCGTGGCACCTCTATGATTCGTGTCTGGTGTTTTGAGAGGACTGGTGCATGCGAGCAGGTTTTTGGGTGCGCTGGGTGCTGTGGCTGGCACTCGCGCTGGGTGGGGTCGCCAGCGCCGTGGCGCAGGATGTGGCGGGGGGACAAGACCACCCGCTGATTCAGCGGTATCCCGGTGCCACGCTGGTGGGGTATGCGCAACTGCACCATGGCAGCATCGATTTTCAGAGCACCAGTTACACCGGCTTTGACCTGGACACAGGCCGGCGCCGCTACGCCGAAGCGCCGCTGACCCTCGATGGCCGCGTCACGCGCCTGTGGTACGAGGCGGCAGGCAAGACCACTTCTGCGCAGATCTACGACTACCAGGCACGGGCGCTTACGGCCCAAGGGTTCAAGGCGCTCTACGATTCCACCAAGGACAGCGGCGCGGGCGCCGGCAAGTGGGTCAATTTTCTGGCCAGCTTTGCCAATGGCAAGCGCGACGCGTTGGTGAACAACCGTTCGTGCCAGGTGTTCTCGTCGGCGCGCACGGCCAGCCTGCGCACCGGCACGTTCCAGAAGGACAACACGACGGTCCGCCTGGTGGCGATCGACTGGCTACAAGGGGATGCGGCGTCCAAGGCCCGCAAAGGGGCTTATATCGCCATCGACATCGTGGAGGCGCGCGTGTTGCAGGAACCTGCGGTGCGCACCCTGGCGGCGCCGGCAGACGATGCCCTGATCCGCACCCTGGCCAGTAGCGGGCGTGTGCTGCTTGCAGGTGCAGGTTTTGGCTCGGGCAGTGCGGTGATGGACGAGACGACGCACGCTGTGCTGGCCCGTGTGGCCACCTACCTCAAGGCCAACCCGGCTGTGCGTCTCTATGTGGTGGGGCATACCGATGGCACGGGCGACCTGGAAGACAACCTCGAACTCTCGCGCCAGCGCGCGCAAGCGGTGGTCGATACGCTGGAACACGACTTCGAGATCGACCACAGCCGCCTGACGGCGCATGGCGTAGGCCCGCTGGCACCTGTTGCCGACAACAACACAGCCGCCGGCCGGGCGAAGAACCGGCGGGTGGAGCTGGTGCGGCACTGAGGCTTGGGGGGCTTTCCCGCACAGCGCAGGTTGGCAGGGCCTCGGTTCAGGGCCGCATTCGGCCCGTGTTCAACGCGTGCTTCTTGAGCTTGTCGTACAGCGTTTTTTTGGGCAGGCCAAGGTGCTCTGCCACTGCCGCCACGTTGCTGTCGTGTGCTGCCAGCGCTTGCGCGATCAGCGAGCGCTCGTAGGCGTCCACTTGCTCGGAGAGCGTGTGTGGGCCACCCGCGCCCCATGCGTCTGAAGGCCGGGCGCTGGTATCGCCTTCCACCACCTTGAGCACCAGACGGTCGGCGAAATTGCGCAGCTCGCGAACGTTGCCGGGCCAGTCGCGCGCTTGCCAGGTGGCCATTTGCTGCGTTGTCCACTGGGGCGCCGGCATCTGGTAGCGCACGGCAGCGCCCTGGACAAAATGTGCCAGCAGCAGGGGGATGTCCTCGCGGCGCTCGGCCAGACTGGGCAAATGCAGGCTGACCACACCGATGCGGTAGTACAGGTCTTCGCGAAAAGCGCCTTGCGCACTCATCTGCAGCAGATCGGCCTTGCTCGCGGCGACGATGCGGCAATCGATGCTGACCGGGTCGTTGCCGCCCAGCCGCTCCAGCCGCCGCTCCTGCAGCACGCGCAGCAGCTTGACCTGCAGGGCCATCGGCATGCTTTCGATCTCGTCGAGAAACACCGTGCCGCCGTTGGCGTATTCGAGCTTGCCGATGCGGCGTTTCTGCGCGCTGGTGAAAGCGCCGGCTTCGTGGCCGAAGATTTCGCTCTCGAAAACCGATTCCGGCAACGCCCCGCAGTTGATGGCGACAAACGGCCCCTTGCGGCCGCTGGCGGCGTGCAACTGGCGCGCGACCACCTCCTTGCCGGTTCCGGTCTGTCCATTGATCAGCACATCGGCCGGGCTCGGGCCGACCGACCCGATCAGGGTGCGCACCCGCTGTATGGCGGCAGACTGGCCGAGCAGCGGGGGAAGATCCGGCTGTTTCAGCCACACCGCCTTTAGCAGGCGGTTCTCCATGATGAGGCGGCGCTTTTCCTGCGCCCGGCTGACGGCCTCCACCAGGCGTTCGGCAGCGAAGGGCTTTTCAATGAAGTCGTAGGCGCCGCGCCGCATCGCATCCACCGCCATGCTGACGTCGCCATGGCCAGTGATGGCAATGACCGGCAAATCTGGGTCCATGGCGACGATCTGGTCCAGCAGTTCGAGGCCGGATTGCTCTGGCAGCCGGACGTCGGTGACGACCACGCCGGTGAATCCGGCATGCAGCCACGGCTGGGCCTGCCTGGCCGTGGCACAGGGGTGCACGGTGAAGCCTCCCAGTTCGAGCGTCTGGGCAATCGCCAGGCGCACCGCCTGCTCGTCTTCCACCAGCACGGCCTGGCACGCGCTTACCGGGGCGTGGTCGTTAGGGACTGTCAACGGTCGCTCCTGGGCTGGGGGGTTTGTCATTGTCACGCAGCGGAAGTCGCAGCGTGAACTCCGCGCCGCCGCCCTCCAGGTTCTGCGCATGCAGTTGCCCTCCCATCGCCTGAACGATGGACGAGGAAATGGCCAGCCCCAGCCCCAGCCCCTTGCCGGAGGCCTTGGTGGTGAAGAAGGGCTCGAACAGGTGCTGTGCTGCATCTATGGCAATACCAGGGCCGGAGTCGCGCACGTTCACCACGGCTTCCTGCGCTTCACGGCGCAGCACCACGTCGACCCGCCGCAGCGGGGCGTCTTCCACGGCATCCAGCGCGTTTCTCAGCAGGTTGATCAGGACTTGCTCGATGCGCAGTGCGTCGCCTGTCACCTGCACCTGCACCTGCTCGCGTGCGTCGATCGCAAGCTGGGTCTGCTGGCGCCGGAAATCACCCTGGAGCAGCATGGCGGACGCTTCAATCGCCTGCGCCAGGTCCACGCTGGCAACGCTGCCGTGGCTCTTGCGCGCGAAGCCCTTGAGCTGGCCAATGATGGCGCCCATGCGCGCAGCCGCAGCACTGATGTGCGCCAGGTTCGCACCGGCCTGTTCCGCCTGGTTGCGCTGCAGGAAGACCACCGCGTTGTCGGCAAAGGCGCGGATCGCTGTCAGGGGTTGGTTCAGCTCGTGCGTGACGCCAGCCGCCATCTGGCCCAGCGTGGCCAGCTTGCCTGCCTGCACCAGCTCGGTTTGCGTGCTGCGCAGCAGACGTTCGGTCTCCTGAAGCTTGGCGTAGCGGGCTTCGAGGTTGTGGTTGGTTTGCAGCAGCTCACCCGTACGCAGTGTGATCTGGCGCTCCAGCTCTTGCGCCGCGTGCTGCAAGGCCTTGCGCGACTCATGCCGCTCTTCCAGCCGCCGGCGCCGCTGGTGCATGGCCCAGAGCGAGACGATCGCCACCGCCAGCACCAAGGCCGCCGCCAGTGCCGAAAGCAGTGCCGAGCGCGCAACCCTTGCGGGGGAGGGGAACAGCATCAAGGACCAGCCCAGGCGGCCCACCGGCTTGCTGACATACCCGCCAAAGCCGGTTTTCTCGTCTTGCGGCAGGGCCGAGATGGCGCCAATCACCTGGCGGGCGTATTGCTGCGTATGGGCCAGGTGGACCTGGGCTTCGCCGCCCAGCACCTGCATGCTGTGGTACTTCCACGGGCTGCGATTGCTGAGAAAGACGACGCCGTTGCGGTCCGCCAGTGCCAGCGGCTCTTCGCTGCTGGCCCAGGCGAGCTCGAACTCCGCCAGACTGATCTTGACCGCGATGACGCCTACCGGCGCCGCGCCGGCCGGTGCGCCCAGCGGGTACACCGGCTGGGCTATGAAATAGCCGGGTTCGCTGGTGGCGTTGCCAATGCCATAAAAGCGCCCGGCGCCGCCTGCCAGGGCGTCACGGAAATAGGGGCGAAAGCCGAAGTTTCTGCCGACGAAACTCAGGGCTTCGTTCCAGTTGCTCGACGCCAGGGTGTTGCCATCCCGGTCCATCAGGTAGATCGCGCTGGCTTTGGCATGCTCCTGAATCGCTTGCAGCGTCAGGTTGAGGCGGTGGATCAGGGCCGCGTCATCGGGTTGCGCCAGTGCTTGTACGACATCCGGGTGGAAGGCAATGGCAAAGGGCAGGGTTTCGAACTTCTCCAGCATCGACTCGAGGTCGAGGGCAATGATCTGCAACTGCCGGTCGGCAGCGGCATGGATATCGTTCGCCGCCTTGTGGGCAGCGACGCGGTAGACCAGAGAGATCAGCGCCACGGCCAAGGCCACGGCCAGCAGCGCCCACCCGATGCGCCGCCGCAGGCGCGGGCGATGCCCCGCCACAGCGGGCGTGGGTTCCTGCGCGGCGGGGTCGTGCGGCATGGCGGTGGCAGTGGTTTCGGCTTGGGTGCGCGCGCTCCAGCGACGACAAGGTTCAGGGAAAGAGCCTCAGTCGATCGCCGCCAGCCGCAATTCGTCATTGTGATGGCGCTGCTGCTCTTCCATCACCAACTGGCCCAGCTCGCGCTTCAACTGGTTGAATTCTGGCGATGCCGGATCGCGCGGTCTGGTCAGTTCGATGCGCATGTCGCGTTTGACGGTGCCGGGCCGGTACGTCATGACGACGATGCGGTCGGCCAGGTAGATGGCTTCCTCGATGCTGTGGGTGACGAAGAGGATGGTCTTCTTCAGCTCGGCCCAGATGCGCAGCAGTTCGTCTTGCAGGTTGCGGCGCGTGAGCGCGTCCAGCGCGCCGAACGGCTCATCCATCAGCATGATGGGCGAGTCGAGCGCAAGCACCCGCGCAATCGCCACCCGCTGGCGCATGCCGCCGGACAAATCCTTGGGAAAGCGGTTGCGAAAATCGCTCAGGCCGAGTTTTTCCAGCAGGGCGCTGACACGCTGGCGCCGCTGCGCGGGCTCCATGCCACCGATTTCCAGGCCGAACGCAATGTTCTGCTCGACCGTCATCCAGGGAAACAGCGCGTATTCCTGAAACACCATGCCGCGGTCTGGCCCGGGGCCCGTCACGCGCTTGCCGTCTGTGGTGATGGTGCCGCTGGTGGGGGGAGAAAAACCGGCGACGGCGTTGAGCAGCGTCGATTTGCCGCAGCCCGACGGCCCCAGCAGGCAGACAAACTCGCCGGCCGAAATATCGAGGTTGATGTCCTTCAGCGCCACCACCTCCTTCTGGTCGGCCTTGAAGGATTTGTTGACACCGCAGACCTTGATTTGCGCAGTACCCATGTCAGTTCTCCAGGCCGCGGTGCCACCGCAGCAAATGGTTGTTCAACCGGTTCATGCCAATGTCGATGGCCAGCCCGAGCAGGCCAATGCTGATCATTCCGGCGATGATCTTGTCGGACCAGAAATATTCGCGTGCTTCGAGAATGCGAAACCCCAGTCCGTTGTTGACGGCAATCATTTCCGACACGATCACCACGATGAAGGCGGTGCCGATGCCGATGCGCACGCCCGTCAGCACGTAGGGAACTGCCGCCGGCAGCATCACGCGCAGAAAAATGGTGCGCTGGCTGGCCCCCAGGTTTCTCGCGGCGCGCAGGTAGATGCCATCGACATGGCGCACGCCTGCGACGGTGTTCATCAGCACCGGGAAGAAGGCCCCCAGCGCAATCAGGAACACGGCGGGCGGGTTGCCCAGGCCAAACCACAGAATCGACAACGGGATGTAGGCAATCGGCGGGATGGGCCGCACCACCTGCACCAGCGGGTTCAGCCACCGGTACACGCGCTCGCTGGCACCCATGGCCAGGCCTATGGGCAGCGCCAGGACGGCGCCGGCCAGAAAACCCATGACCACGCGGTACATGCTGCACAGAGCGTCGTAGGGCAGTTCGCCCGACACGGCCCAGGCCAGCCAGTTGCCGCTGCCCTTGTACGGCTCCAGGGGCAGCAGGTATTCCACCCATTTGCGTACCACGGCCAGGGGGGACGGCAGGATTTGCGGGTTCACCCAGCCCATCGCGGCCACTGCCTGCCAGAGCGCCACAATGGCCACCGGCACCACGAGGCCGGTGCCCACCTCGCGCCATTTGATTTGCAACATGGCGCGCCCTTTACTGGATGTGCAGGCTCGCTTTGGCCTGTTCCAGCAAATCGGTTTTGACCCAGTCCATGGCGCGTGGCGGCTTGGCCATTTTGCCGACACCGTATTTCTGCATCAGGTCCGTGGTGGTCTGGATATGCGCCGGGCCAACGTCGTAGGAATAGGGCGAGTTCGCGATGGCATTGACGAAATCTTCCGGCGTGATCTGGTTCTTGAAGATGGTCTCGCGCACGTACTTTCCGGCCGTAGCGGGTTCGCGGATGAAGGTCGCGGTCGCCTTGACGAAGCACTGCATGAATTTCTCCGCAAGCGGGCGCTGCTCCTTGTAGAACTTCTCGGTCATCACGAGCGTGCGCACCGGCTCGCCGATGGGCGTGTCGTAAGGCTTGATCACTTCCACGCCGTAGCCCTTGTTGATCGCCTGCGACGACTGCGGCTCGCTTTGCATGATGGCGTCCAGGTTCTTGCCAAGGAGCGCCTGGTTGAGGTCGGCAAAGGCCAGGTAAATGATTTGCACGTCCTTGCCCGGCTGCTCCGACATCGTCAGGCCGTTCTTCGCCAGTTCGGCGGCGAGCAGGATTTCATGAATCCCGCCGCGGGTGACGCCGACTTTTTTGCCCTTGAGGTCCTTCACCGATTTGATGCCCGAGTCGGGCCGTGCCACGAGCCGTGCGCCGCCCTTGGCAAAGCCGGCCACCACGTAGATGGGCGCGCCGTTGGCGCGTGCCGAAATCGCCGATTCAGAGGCTGCCGCACCCACATCGAGTTCGCCTGCCATGATGGCCTGCATGATGTCAGGGCCCTTGGCAAACACGTGTTCCTCCACTTTAATGCCGCAACTTGGCGCGATCTCCTTGATGTACGAGACGGCCCCGTAATGGGCAAACTTCAGATTGCCGAGCCGGACGGTGTCCTGGGCGTGCGCCGCCAGGCTGGACGCCAGGGCCATGCAGCCGAGAATCAGATGGGTGCGGGTGATGTGCTTCATGCGTAGTCTCCTTTGGGTTGGGTTGCCTGCTCCATAGAGCAGCCTTCGTGCCAGGGAGAGCCGAATTTGCAAGTAATTGATTTGATTCACATTTGTTCATGCGACATGGAATAGAGGCGCATGTGTCTGCGAAAATCCGGAATGAGATCCCCCAAAATTCCGGTTTTCCGCGCAGCCGCCGTCGGACGGGCGCCGTTGATCGCACGCATGAAGGTTTTGGTCCATGAAGCGAGCTGCCATGCCGTTTGAACTCCTGCCGCGTGACCTCTCTGCGTGGCGTGTCGGCAATACCGGCGTTGACTATGTGCACCGGTTTGACTCTGGCAAGCCTGGCCCACAGGTGCTCATCAACGCGTTGACCCACGGCAACGAGTTCTGCGGCATGGTGGCCGCGCTGCACCTGCTGGAGTCGGGCGTGCGCCCGCGCATTGGCGCGCTCACGGTGAGCTTTGCCAACGTGGCGGCCTACGAAAGCTTTGACCCGGCGCGGCCGTTTGAGAGCCGCCAGCTTGTGCACAACCTCAACCGCGTGTGGTCGGCGGCCGATCTGGATGGCAGCGCCCTGAGCCCGGAGCTGGTGCGCGCACGCGCATTGCGTCCGGTGGTGGCGGCTGCCGACCACATTCTTGACCTGCATTCGACGAGCCAGGACGTCGAGCCCTTCTGGGTTTACCCCGCTTTCGAGCGCAACGCGCGCGCTGCGCTCGCCATTGGCACCCCGGCGGTGCATCTGGTGATGCCCAGGGGCCTGGGCACTGGCGTGCCGCTGATCGAGCACGGCCGCCACGGCCAAGTGGGCGGGAAGGGCGTGGGCCTGGTGGCGGAATGCGGCCAGCACTTTCGCAAGGCCTCGGGGGACACGGCGATTGCGGTCACGCTCGGGTTTCTGGCCCATTTCGGATTGGTAGCACCGCCTGAGCCGCCCCTCGCACTGGCCCCAGCCCGGCGCTTTGAGCTGCTCGATGTCTGCCTGGTGGAGACGGCCAGCTTTGCCTTCGTGCGCCCGCTGGTGGGGTTCGAGACCTTTGCCAGCGGCGAGCTCATCGCCACCGACGGCGCGCGCGAGATTCGTGCGCCGTGTGACCACTGCACAGTGTTCATGCCGACCCGCGAGCCTGTCGTTGGGCGCGAGGGGGTTTACCTCACCCGCCCGCTGGCCGCCTGAGGGCTTGCGTCACACGGTCAGAACGACGACCCCGGCTGCGCCAGGAACGCCAGTTCCTGCGCCGTCGACGTGCGGCCCAGCGCCGCGTTGCGGTGCGGGTAGCGGCCAAAGCGTTGCAGGATTTCCAGGTGCGCGCGCTCGAAGCGCAGGTTGTTCTCCAGCCCGGGCTGGTCGAACAGCACCAGTGCCTGGGCGTGGAGCGCGAGCGATTCGCTGTGCATGAAGGGGAGGTAGGCAAAAGCGCGCTGCTCCACGGGCAACTGGCGGTCGTGCGCCCCTGCCACCAGCTCCTGCGCCAGTGCGAGCGCCAGGGCATCGTTGGCAAAGGCGCTGGCCTGGCCGCGGTAGATGTTGCGCGAGAACTGGTCGAGCACGATGATTTCCGCCAGCCGCCCGCCTGCCGTGGCGCGCCAGGCGGCGAGTTCGCAGCGCTCGGCCGCCCGCAGCAGCGGGCCAAAGCGCTCGGCGATGCGCGCGTCCAGTGCCGCGTCTTTGGCAAAGTGCTGCTCTGCCGTGAGCTCGCCGAACCAGAAGGTGAGAACGTCTTGCGCGCTGGGCAGAAAAATATCAGTCAAATTGGCCTCTAGCGCTTATGTGGATTGCGTAAGCAGCTATCAAAACTGATAGCCATTCAGGTGGGTTTGTCACCAAGCGCAATTTTGCCTTCACTCACATAGCGTTCGAACTCGGTACGCGGTATGGCGGCAGAGCCTGCCGCGTTGTTGTCCGCCGTCCACGATAGCGTGGCGCTGTCTTCGCTGTGTTCGACTTCTACCGGGCCGCGTGGAATGGCAATGGGCGCACCGTCGCCGGGTGTGTAGGTGACGTCGCCGCAAATGGTGGCTTGCTGGGTCATGAACAGATCCTCCGTAACAGCATATTGGAAGCCGTCCGGCCCGCAGGCCTTGTGGGACGAGCGCGCAAAAGGCTGCGCACCCTGTCGCCTTCGGTCATGTCGGCGCGCGCCGCCGCTCGCCGTGTACCAGGTAGATGCCGCTGCCGATGATGATCGCGCCGCCCAGCAGCGTGGCGCCGTCGGGCAGTGCCTGCCACAGCAACCAGTCGAGTCCTACGCCCCAGGCGAGCGCCGTGTATTCAAAAGGCGCAATCACGGCGGCCTGGCCATGGCGGAAGGCCTCGGTAATGGCGGTCTGTCCGAGGAAACCGGTCACGGCAAGGCCCACGACCAGAGGCCAGTGCTCCCTTGACACGGCCACCCAGCCAGGCAACGCCAGGATGCCGGCGCCGATGGCCAGCATGGTGGTGGTCCAGAAGACGATGGTGGCGCTGGAATCGGTGCGCGTCAGCACACGGCCGGCCACCGCGGAGACGGCGTAGCAGGCCGCTGCCGCCAGCACCGCGAGGCCGCCCAGTGTCAGCATCGCGCTCTGCTCGGGCCGAAGCGCTACCAGCACGCCGAGCAAGCCCAGGCCAATGGCCAGCCAGTGGCTGGCCCGCACGCGCTCGCCCAGCACCGGGGCAGAAAGTGCCGTGATCAGCAGCGGGGCAATGAAAAACAGCGTGTAGGCCTCGGCCAACCCCAGGCTCTGCAGCCCGTATGTGAACAGTGCCAGCATCACCACCACCAGCATGCCGCGCAGCAGGTGCAGCCGCCAACGGGCTTGCAGCAGGGTATGCGCTTGGCGCTGCCAGAGAACGTACGCCAGCACGAGCGGCAAGGCGGCAAGCCCGCGCAGCGCGGCTACCTGCATGGGCGGGTAATGGCCTGCCAGGGTTTTCAGCAGCGCGTCCATCAGCGAAAAGCAGCCGACGGCGGCCAGCATGGCGAGCACGCCGCGCAGGTTGCCGTGGCCGTGGATGGGCTGAGACATCAAGAAGATGGGACCGTGGGCGTGCGTGCCAGCGCCAGAAGTGCCAGGGCACGAGCCTTCGATGGCGTTTTGGGGTGCACGCAATGTAGCGCAGGCGCCGAGGTATGGCCTGTCCCGCGCGGGTAGGCTTCAAATCCGTGGCTGCGTTCTGAGGTGCTGCTGGCCGCCAGCGTTTGCCGATACCTGACCCAGTGCAAAAAATCAATGAAAATGGCCGACAACGCTTACGCATGAAGCGTCTGTAGCTATTGTTTTAGATATTCGCTACTCGATATGTGCTGCCGCCTTGGCGCGCATCTTGGCGGCGATGTATTCGCCGTGCGTCACGTACAGCAGCCCGGCGATCTTGCTGATGGTGTGGTTCTCGTTGGCATCGACATGCGCGTCGGCATAGGCCACCTGCCACAGCGCCTCGACCAGGCGCACCTTGTCGTCGTGGTTGAAGGCGTCGTTGATGCGGCCGGTGAACTGCTGGTAGTCGTAGGCGGTTTGCGAGCTGTCCTGGGCGTGCGCCAGCAGCTCGTCCAGCGCCTGGGGCGTGAGGTCAAAGCGTTGGTGCAGTGCGGCGAGCGCGACCGCGCGCTCCTTGGCATCCATGCTGCCGTCGGCACGCACCACTTCCACCAGTAGCACCGCCGTCGCCAGTTGCAGGCGCTGCGCGCGCTCCTCGGGCGTGGGCTCAGTGACAGCGCCGGTGATGTCGGCGAGAAAATCCTTGAAGCTCTGGAACATGGGACGGGTGCGAGGTAGCGAAAAGGGGCAGAAATGGGCTTGATCCGTCCTGGCGCGGCAAGGTTCCCTGCCCTGTATTTCAGGTGGCGGGCGACAATCGGAGGGTCATGAAAACGATACTCCCTTTGCAACTTCTGGTGGCGCCGCGCCACGACGACCCTGCGCCTCTGGTGCTCTACCACGGCCGCAACTGCCCCGACGGCTTTGCCGCGGCGCTTGCTGCCTGGCGCTTCTATGGCGGCCAGGTCGAACTGCGCGGGCTGGACCATGGCGAGGTGAAAACCCTCGCCGACCTGCCGGCACTCGACGGCCGTGCTGTCTATATCCTCGATTTCTCCTTCCCGGCCGAGCTTCTGCGCGCCATCGACGAGCGCGCCGCGCGCCTGGTGCTGCTGGACCACCACAAGAGCGCCGCCGACGCGCTGGACGGTTTTGCCTGCCGCTGCGGCGTGGTGCACTTCGACATGGCCAAATCTGGCGCACGCCTGGCCTGGGAGTTCTTTTTGCCTGAGGCGCCCGTGCCCGACCTAGTGCGCTACGTCGAAGACCGCGACCTGTGGAACTGGCAGTTCCCCGAAAGCCCGGCCTACCTCGCCGCCCTCGATATGGAGCCGCAGGAGCTGGCGCGCTGGAGCGAGTTGGCCGCGTTCACGCCGCAGCAGAGTGCGGAGTTCATGGCGCGTGGCCAGGCCATGGACGATAAATTCAGCAAGTTGGCCGCCGACATTGCCGAAGGCGCCGAGCCGCTGGTGTTCAACGGCGAGGCGGGCTTGATGGTGAACGCGCCCGGCGTGTTCCACAGCCTGGTGGGCGAGCTGCTCTCGCGCCGCTCGGGCACGTTTGCCTTGATGTGGACGGCGGGCAAGGGCGGCGTGGTCAAGGTGGGGCTGCGCTCGCAGCGGGGCTACGACTGCATCCCGCTGGCGCAAAGCATGGGCGGCGGCGGGCACGCGCAGGCTTGCGGTTTCAAGACCAGCGCTGCACGCCTGCCCGAGCTGCTGGGTGGGCGCTTCGACGCGGCCGGGCTGTGATGGCCAGGCTGACAGGGCAAGCGCTGGCCGATAGAGGCGCACCATGCTGAAGGGTGTCATCGCGTCGGTGCTGGCGTCGGTGCTGTTTGGTGTCATCTACTGGATATCGCCGTCTCTGAAACCTCTGACGGGCGAGCAGATTTTTGGCTGGCGCATGATCGCGACACTGCCGTTCACCACCGTGCTGCTGCTCTGGCGCGGCGAATGGTGCCAGGTGCGCGCCATTGCAGCGCGGGTGCGCGCCCGGCCCCTGCTGGGCGCGGCGCTGCTGCTGAGCGCCGCCATGGTCGGTGTGCAGCTGTGGCTGTTCATGTGGGCGCCCATGGCCGGCCGCGCGCTGCCGGTGTCGCTGGGCTACTTTCTGCTGCCGCTGGTGATGGTGCTGGTCGGCCGGGTGCTGTACCGCGAGCGCCTCTCGGGCCCGCACAAGCTGGCGACGGTGCTGGCAAGCGCTGGCGTGGGGGCGGAACTGCTGCGGGCCGGCGGTGTGTCCTGGGAAACCTGGCTGGTGGCGCTGGGCTACCCGCTGTACTTCGCCCTGCGCCGGCGCCTGCGCACCGAGCAGCTCGGCGGCCACTGGGTGGACATGGCCCTGGCCCTGCCCGTGGCGGCGTGGTTCGTGTTGCGTGCGCCGTCCACCGTGCCCACTGTGGCGGGCGATGGCGCCCTGGCCGCGCTGGTGTTGCTGGTCGGCGTGCTCAGCGCGGTGGCGCTGGCGCTCTACATGGCTGCCAGCGGCCTGTTGCCCATGGGGCTGTTTGGCTTGCTAACTTACGTGGAACCTGTGCTGCTGGCGCTGGTCGCATGGTGGCTGGGCGAGCGCCTGGCGCCGGGGCAGTGGCTGCTGTATGGCCTGGTGTTCGCGGCTGTCGGTGTGCTGGTGGCGGATGCGCTGCGCACGATGCTGCGTGCACAAGTGCTTACGAAGAATGTTGGTTAAAAGTGCCATCAGCGCTTATTTGGCCTAGGTTTGTTGCTATTCTTTGAAGAGTTTATTTGCGGTTTGACATGGCTTTCTTTGTTCAATTGCGTGCCGTGCTGGCGGCTCTCCTGTGCGCGGTCTTGCTGGCCGGCTGTGGCTCTCCGGGGCACAGCGCTGCCACGCAGGAGCGCTTTGGTTCGGGCAACATGCATTCGCGCCTGTTCGATGCCACGCCAGCGCGCACCTGCGAGGCTGGGCGGCGTGCCTTGCTCAGCCAGGGCTATTTCGTCAATGTCGCCAGGGCCGATCTGGTCGAAGGCAGCAAGAGCTTCCAGCCGGACGCCGAGTCGCATATGCAGATGACCATCCGCGTGGTCTGCGTGCCCGATGGCGGCCAGGGCAGTGTCTCACTGGGCTTCGTGACGGCGCTGCAGGACAGCTACACCGTCAAGAAGGCCAACAACTCTGCCAGCCTTGGCGTGCCGGCCCTTGGCTCGCTCTCGCTGCCGTTCATGGCGGGCAGCGAGTCGCTGGTGAAAGTGGGGAGCCAGACCATCAATTCAGAAAAGTTTTACGACAGTTTCTTTGACATCGTCAAAGGCTACCTGCGGGATGATCCCGTGGATGAACCCGCTGCCGAGGCGAAATAGGGTTTCCATGGTCCGCAGGCCTGGAAAGCTGGGCCCCAGGCCCGCCATAATGGCCGGATGGACGTGCCTGAGCCTCAGCCCGAAGATTCTGGACAGTGGACCGAGGCGGTAGAAGAGTCTTTGCCCCAGTTGGGCGAGATGCTCGATCTGCTGCGGCGGCTCTGCGGGATCGATTTTGCCGGCTACAAGACGACTACGCTGACCCGCCGGGTGCGCCAGCGCATGGTCCGGCTGGGCGTTGAAAACCCCAGTGACTATCTCGATCTCCTGCACCAGCAGGCCGCTGAGCGCGAAGTGCTCAGCGCCGAGCTGCTGGTGAACGTCACCGAGTTTTTCCGCGACCCCGAGGTGTTCGAACAACTGGCCAGCGCAGTGCTGCCGGATTTGCTGCGCGGGCGCAACCCGGGCGAGGATCTGCGCATCTGGTGTGCCGGCTGCGCCAGCGGCGAGGAGGCGTATTCGATCGCCATGCTGGCCCTCGACGCTGCAGGGCGCCTGGGGTTTCATGGCAATGTGAAGGTCTTCGCCACCGATCTGGCGCCAGAAGTTCTGGCACAGGCCTCGCGTGGGCGCTACGCCGCCGACGCCCTCGCCTCGGTGCCGGAGGACTTGCAGCGCCGCTTCCTGCAGGCCGACTCTGCAGGCAGCCTGCGCGCTGATACCAGCCTGCGCCGCCACCTGGTGTTTGCCCGCCACAACCTGCTCTCAGATCCACCATTCACCAACATTGATCTGGCGCTGTGCCGCAATTTGCTGATTTACCTCAAGCCCGAGGCGCAGTTCCGGGCTTTGTCGCAGTTGCATTTCGCGCTCAAGCAACAGGGTCTTCTGCTGCTGGGTGCCAGCGAGAACGTTGGCGCGTTTGAGTCCAGCGCGTTTTCGGTCGTGGACCGCACGCACAAGCTGTTTCGCAAACAACCGGCGGTGCTGCACCGCAATTTTGATGCCCACACGGTCAATGCCCAGGCGGTTCCGGCGATTCCGTCCATGCCGCCTTTGGAGTCCGCGCAAACGCCTGAAGGGCTGGCCGCCGAGCTGGACGCGACGCGCGAGCGCCTGCACGAGATGGTGCTGGAACTGCAAGCCAGCCACGAGCGCCTGGACCTGGGCAACGAGGAACTCACGGCGTCCAACGAGGAGCTGCAGAGCACCAATGAAGAGCTCAAATCCGTGAACGAGGACTTGTACGCACTCAATACGGAACTGGAGAAGCGCAACGACGAACTCGATGCTCTCAACCGCGATTACGACCACCTGCTTGACAGCACCGAGATTGGCACCGTCTTCCTTGACATGAACCTGTGCGTACGGCGCTTCAGTCCCGGCGTGAACGACTTCCTGGCGCTGCGGGCCAGTGACATCGGCCGCTCGGTGGGGGATATCCGCTACCGCCTGGGTGCGCAGGAGGCATTCCTGGACGATCTGCGCCGCTGCGCCAGCGGCGAACAGCGCGTAGAGCGCGAAGCCATGCTGCCCGACGGGCGCTGGGTGTTCGAGCGCATGCTGCCCATTTTCAACGCCGACCGCCAGGGCGATGGAGTGGTCCTGACCTGGACCGAAATCAGCAAGATCAAGCACATCGAGTCGCTTGCAGAAAAGCTCGCCGCCGAGCGCCAGCGCCTGCTCGGTATTCTGGATGCCTTGCCCGACGGGGTGTACATCGTCAATGCCGAGTACGAGATCGAATACATCAACCCGGTGTTGCTGCGCGAATTTGGCGACGTGATGGGGCGCAAGTGCCACGATTATTTTCACCAGAATGCCTCGCCATGCACCTGGTGCAAGAACCCCGAGGTGCTCGCCGGCAAGATGGTGCAATGGCAATGGGTGTCTCCCAAGGGGCGCACCTACGATCTTTTTGACATTCCGCTGAAAAATGCGGACGGCAGCATCAGCAAGCTGGAGCTGTTCCATGACATCACCGAGATGCAGGAAGCCCGGCGCGGCATGCGCGAAGCAGCCCGCATTGCACGCGTGGGGCACTGGGAATGGAACATCGTCACCCAGGAGTTGCACTGGAGCGACGAAACCTTTGCTTGCTTTGGCTATACACCAGGCCAAGTGAAACCAAGTTTCGAGGGTTTTCTCAGCCATGTCGAGCCTGCGGACCGGTCGCGGGTGCGCAAGGCCGTGGACGATGCGCTGGCGGGTGACGCCGCCTACGAAATCGAGTTTCGCTTTCGCCGTGTCGACGGCAGCCTCAGCGTTGGCTTTGCCAGCGGCAGCCTGCAGCGCGACGCCGAAGGCCAGCCGCTGTCGTTGGGCGGAGCGCTCCAGGACATCACCAGCCTGCGCGAGAGCGAGATGCGCTTCAAGGTGGCTTTCCGCGCCAGCCCGCTGGCCGCCTCCATTTCACGCGTGCGCGACGGCATGTTCGTGGAAGTGAACGATCGCTACACCACCTGGTTTGGCTGGTCGCCCGCCGAGCTGGTGGGGCGCACCATCTTGGAGGTGGGTTTGTGGGCCGATCTGGGGGTGCGCGAGGCTTGGCGCGAGGAATTGTGGCGCAAAGGCTCCACCTTGGAGTTCGAGGCCGTATGGGTCTGCAAGAGTGGCGAGCACCGGCAGGTCAGCCTGTCGGCGGAACTCATTGAGGTCGACGAAGAGCAGCACGTGGTTGTCTTTGTGCAGGACATTACCGAACGCAAGGAAAATGCCGCCCGCATTGAATTTCTGGCGCACCACGACCCGCTCACCCATTTGCCCAACCGCGTGTTGTTTCGCGACAGGTTTGACCTGGCCAAGGCATGGTCCGAACGCAGTGGCAGCAAGCTGGCACTGATGTACCTGGACCTGGACCATTTCAAGACCATCAACGACACCTTGGGCCACCCGGTGGGAGACCTGCTGCTGCAGCAGGTGGCCGAGCGGCTCACCACCACCTTGCGCGACACCGACACCATCAGCCGCCAGGGCGGCGATGAGTTCCTGATTGCGCTTACCGACGTGCAGGACGTGGAATCGGTCGGGCGCATTGCCGACAAGGTGATCGAAGCGCTCGCCCGACCTTTTCATATTGAAGGCCACGAGCTGGCGGCGACGCTCTCCATGGGCATTGCACTCTGGCCCGACGATGGGGCCGACTTCGATACCCTGCTGCAACGTGCCGACACGGCGATGTACCGCGCCAAGGACGCCGGACGCAACACCTACGTGTTCTACACCGGCGAGATGAATGTCCAGGCGCTGGAAAACCTCAAGATGCGCTCGGCCCTGCACTGGGCGCTGGACCAGCGGGAATTTGTGCTGCATTACCAACCGCAGATCGACCTGGCGAGCGGGGTGGTGGTGGGTTTTGAAGCTTTGCTGCGTTGGCAGCGCAGCGACGGCGAGCTGATTCCGCCCGGCCGTTTCATCCCGGCGGCCGAAGACAGCGGCCAGATCGTGCCAATTGGTGAGTGGGTGCTGCGCGAAGCCTGCGCGCAGGCCATGCGCTGGCAGCAGGCGGGCCTGCCCGAGTTGACCATGGCAGTCAACCTCTCGGTCGTGCAGTTCAAGCGCGGCGACCTGCTGGCCAGCGTCACGCAGGCGCTGGAGGAATCGGGCCTGGACCCCGGCCGGCTGGAGCTGGAACTGACCGAATCGCTGCTGCTCGACGACGCCGACCACAACCTGGAGACGGTGCGCCGCCTCAAGGCGCTGGGGGTGTGCCTGTCGATCGATGACTTCGGCACCGGGTATTCGAGCCTGGCCTACCTGCGCCGTTTTTCGGTGGACAAGCTCAAGATCGACCAATCCTTCGTGCGCGACATCGTCAGCGATCCGGAAGACGCTGCCATCGTGCGCGCCATCATCAGCATGGCGCGCAGCCTGAAACTGCGCGTCATTGCCGAAGGTGTCGAGAGTGAGGAGGTCGCGCGCATCCTGGGCCTCTACCACTGCCATGAAGCGCAGGGTTACCATTTCGCCCGCCCCATGCCTGAGCAGGCCGTGACCGACTGGATGTTTGCGCGTGAGGGCGGCCCTGAGGTAGTTTCAGGTCGAAATTCCACGCGGACCTGATCCTGCCAGACGCAGCAGTGCCCAAGACTTTGTCCGGGCGAAGCAAGCGCTGTTCTTTTTTATGCCCCGCCCGCAATGCCCAGCATGACCAGCCCCAACGAATTTCGCATCCTATCGCTCAGCGGGGGAGGGTATCTGGGCCTGTATACCGCCGTGGTTCTTGCTGACCTGGAAGCCCGGGCGGGGGAACCGCTGGGCCGGCGTTTTGACCTGATTGCCGGCACTTCCGTTGGCGGCCTGCTGGCGATGGCCTTGGCCTTCGAAGTGCCGATGGCGCAGATCGTGCGGCTCTTTGTCGAGCGTGGCGAAGAGGTGTTTTCCTCACGCCGCCTGCCCGGTGGCACGGTCACGCGCCTGCTGGACATGACGCGTTCGGTGCTTGGCCCCAAGTACACCGGAGAAGCCCTGCGGCGCGAACTGGCGAAACATTTTGGCGACCGCACCATGGGCGACGCCCAACACGCCGTGGTGGTTCCGGCGGTGGACGTCAGCCGCAGTGTCACCAAGGTGTTCAAGACGCCCCATACCCAGGGCTCGCTGGGCGACGAGGCACTGTCCGCGGTAGACGTGACGCTCGCCACCTGCGCTGCGCCGGCGTATTTTCCGTGCGTCAAGGTGGGAGAGCGCTTGTACGCCGATGGCGGGCTTTTTGCCGTGGCGCCAGATCAGGTGGCGCTGCACGAGGCGCAGCACTTCATGGGCGCCAAGCAGGCCAAGGTGCGCATGCTCGCCGTAGGCACCGCCACCATGGGCTACCAGCCCGCCGACAATGTGGAGGCCGACGCCGGAGCCGTCGGTTGGCTAAGCGAGGGGCGTTTGATCTTGACCTTGATCTCGGTGCAGCAACAGCATGTGGAGGCAGTCATGGAAGACCTGTTGGAAGAGCGCTACCTGCGCATCGACGCGCACTGGCCGGCGCAGGCAGGCCTGGGGATTGACGTTGCCACGCCAGAAGCCACCAAGACCCTGATGGCACTGGGGCAGAAAACCCTGAGCGAACTGGACCGGGATCGCCTGGCGATGTTTCTCTGATGCCCGCGTCAAGCTGGCAGAAACAGCGCAGGGTCCACCATGCAGCGGTTGAGCATCACGCCCCAATGCAGGTGTGGCCCCGTCACGCGGCCGGTGGCGCCGACAGCGCCCACACGCTGACCTGCGTCCACGGTGTCTCCCACTTGCACGTCGATGGCGCTCAGGTGGCAGTCCATGGTGAGCAGGCCGCCTCCATGGTCCAGCCACACGGTGTTGCCGTTGAAAAAGTAGTTGCCCGTGTCGATGACGCGTGCCGGGAGCGGCGCTAGCACCGGCGTTCCGGTAGCAGCGGCGATGTCCATGCCGCTGTGCGGATTGCGCGCCTGGCCATTGAACACCCGGCGCAGCCCAAATGAGCTGGAGCGCCGGCCCGGCACCGGCACTTGTAAGGCCAGGCTGCGCGGCAGCGGCGTGCTGAACGTGGCCATCACACCGGCCTGGTGCGCGCGCTCGCGTTCCCAGCGGGCTTCGTCCTCGGGTGACAAATCCACCGTGCGCGGTGCCACCGTCAGCCGCTGCTCGCGGTACTGCTTGGGCGCGATGGTGTAGGCAATGGTGCGGCTGCTGCCGCCTGCGTCCTCCACGCGAATCTGCGCCGCGCCGGTACTGGCCGAGAGGGCAATGCCCAGCAGTGCCGTCCAGCCCCTAGGGTTCCCCAGCACCAGCAGAGGCACTTCGCTGGCACCGTCCGTGGCAGCCGTGAAGGCGCGTGGGCGTGTAGCCGCCGGACCGAGCGCCAGGCGCGCCACGCCGCCGGGCACCTGCAGCGTGCGCGGCAGCGGGCCGTCAGTGCGTTTGGCGGGGGCTGCCCAGGCAGATCGCAGTGTCGGCCAGGTCACCGCTGTGAGCGCACCGGCCAGTGCCCAGCGACGGGACGGCATACCAAGCGTGGGGGATGAATCGGGGGTGTAGCGCAGTGCAGGCATGGTTGGCAAGCCTACCAGTGTGCGCACGCGGGCGCTGGCTGGCTAGGCTATGTGCTTCAGTGCGTTACGAATTCGTAGCGCACGAGCTCGCTGTCCACCATGTCCAGCAAATCGTTCAGTACTTCGTCATCGTCGGCGCTGGCCCAGGTGTCTTCCGGGTTGGCGGCAAACAGGGGTTCGATGGTCAGATCGAGGTAGGTGCCATCGGGCAGCTTGAGCACGGGCGTGCCCTCGGAGGTGTCGGCCAGTTCCCAATCGTCGGGAACGGACATTTCGAGTTCGATGGTGACGTGGAGTTTTTTCATGGTGGGATGGTGCGGGTTTCGGCACGAGGAGCATACCCGGCGCGTCGGGCTTGGAGCAGTGCGCTAAAGTGCCTTATACCCTTTGTGTGCCCGATGTGAAAAGCTTGCATCACGGTGGGCACCAACCCTTGAATGTTGCGCCCCTCATGTCTTCCCTCGAACTCAAAATTCCTCCGCCACTGGTCGCTGCCATTACGGCTGCAGCCATGGTGTCTGCGTCGCTCTGGCTCGGGCCTGTACTGGCGCTGCCGGCAGGTGTACGCGTAGGCGGCGCTCTGGTCCTTGCTGCAGTGGGTGTCGGCTGTGACCTGGCGGGCCTGGTCGCCTTCAGGCGGGCAAAAACGACCGTCAACCCCATGGCGCCGCACACCAGCACGCATGTCGTGACGACAGGCATCTACCGCATCACGCGCAACCCCATGTACCTCGGACTGATGTTCATCCTGCTGGGCCTGGCGCTGTACCTGGCCGCACCCTGGGCCTTGCTCGGGCCGCCAGCGTTTGCGGCCTACATCACACGTTTTCAGATCTTGCCGGAGGAGCGCGTGCTCACCGAGCGCTTCGGCGCCGCCTACACCGCCTACCGCAGCCAGGTGCGCCGGTGGCTGTAGTGCAGAAAACTGGGGTCTGACCCCAATTTACCAATTTATTGGTGCCTGGCGCGCAGGCCCTGGGCCAGGGCGCCGAGGGCAATGCCGGCCAGTGCCCACAAGAGCGTCCAGTTGCCAGTGCCCAGACCCGCAATGGCCGGGCCGGGGCAGACGCCGCACAGGCCCCAGCCGATGCCGAACAGGGCAGCGCCGCGCACGGTGTCGCGGTTCCACACGCTGGCGTGGTGGTGAAAGCGCTCTCCGATCAGTGGGCGCGAGAGCATGCGCGGCGCCAACTGGTAGGCGACCAGCGTGACCCCCATGGCGCCGCCCATCACGAGCATCAGCCCGAAATCCTGAAAGCGCAGGAAACCCAGTACCACTTCGGGCCGAACCATGGTGGAGACGGCCAGGCCAAAGCCAAACAGCGCGCCGGCCACCAGCACGGTGACAAAGCGTGGCAGGTTCATGCGTTGCGCGCTCATGCCAGCCACCTTGCGGCCAAATTGGCGGTGAGGAAGGCCGTGGCCATGAAGGTCAGCACGGCCAGAAGCGAGGGCCACTGCAGCGAGCCCAGCCCGCAAATGCCATGGCCTGAGGTACAGCCATTGCCCAGCCGTGCGCCGTAGCCCACCAGGACACCCCCGAGCAGCAAACGCCATGCCGGCAGGCCCGTGGTTTGGGGTGCGCCATGGGCAAGGACCAGCCACCACAGCAAGGCGCCGAGCACCAGTCCCAGCGCAAAGACCAACCGCCAACCGCGCGAATCGGTGAATCTGGCTTGCTGAAAGAATGGCCGCTGGACCACGAACGACCAGGTGGATGAGAACACCGTGCTCATGCCGCCCACCAGGCCGGTGAGCACAAACAACAGCGCCACGCCGGTGCCAATGAGTACGCCGCCGAGCAGGTAGTGCTGCCAGCCCAGAGGAAAGAGGGAATGCGCCAGGTCCATGGGCTGCATTATCTGGGCGGGTCTGCACGCTGTCTGCGGGGAGCATGGAAAATGCTGGCATGAGCCTCATTCACCTGTTGCAGCGCCACGCCCGCCTGTCCCCCGATCGCCCCGCCATCTTCGAAGGCCGCAAGCCCTGGGCGAGCTACGGCGAATGGGCCGCGCGCAGTGCCGCGCTGGCCGGGCGCATGCGCGCCGCGGGTCTGGTGCCCGGCGACCGGGTGCTGGTCTTCATGCGCAACCACCCGCGCTACCTGGAGGTGCTGTGCGCCGCCTGGTGGGCCGGCCTGGTGGTGGTACCGGTCAACGCCAAGCTGCACCCGCGCGAAACCGAATGGATCGTGGACAACGCCCAGGCGCGCTGGGGTTTTGTGACCGGCGACGTGGCGCCCGGGGCGCTGGCCGGGCTGGAGCGGCAAATCGACGTGGAGTCGCCCGAGGCCGACGCCTTGCTGGCGCCGGTGGATGATCCGTGGGCCGTGCCCACCGCCGAGCGTGCCCCGGACGACGTCGCCTGGCTGTTCTACACCAGCGGCACCACCGGCCGGCCCAAGGGCGTGATGCTCACGCACCGCAACCTCATGACCATGGGGCTGACGTACTTCATCGACGTGGACCCGGTGGCCGCGCAGGACGCCATCGTTTACGCCGCGCCCATGTCGCACGGCGCCGGGCTGTATGCCATCCCGCATTTGATGGCGGGTGCGCGCCACGTGGTGCCCCAGTCCGGCGGGGTGGACCCGGCCGAGCTGTTTGCGCTGGGCTGGGAACTGGGCGGCCTCTCCACCTTTGCTGCACCCACCATCGTCAATCGCCTGGTGGACCACGCGCAGCAGGCGGGACTGGACCAGCAGGCCTGTGCCCGCGCCTTCAAGACCATTGTCTACGGTGGTGCGCCCATGTACGTGGCGGACATCCAGCGTGCGCTCCAGGTCATGGGGCCCCGCTTTGTCCAGATCTATGGCCAGGGCGAAACGCCCATGGTCGCCACAGCGCTCTCGCGTGCGCAACTGGCGGACGCCGCGCATCCGCGCTACCTGGAACGTCTCGCTTCGGTGGGCGTCGCCCAGACACCGGTGCAGTTGTGCGTGGCCGACGAACACGGCGCTGAGCTGCCGCTGGGCGAGGTCGGTGAGGTGCTGGTGCGGGGCGACAGCGTCATGGCCGGCTACTGGCGCAATCCCGAGGCCACGGCGGCGGCCTTGCGCGGTGGCTGGCTGTTTACCGGCGATGTCGGCTGTCTGGATGCCGAGGGCTTTCTTACGCTCAAAGACCGCAGCAAAGACCTCATCATCAGCGGCGGCTCCAACATCTACCCGCGCGAGGTGGAAGAAGTCCTGCTCACCGCCCCCGGCGTGGCAGAAGTGGCCGTAGTGGGCGCGCCGGACCCGGCCTGGGGCGAAGTGGTCGTCGCTTTCGTGGTGTTGCAGTCTGGCGCCGCGACCACCACCGAAACGCTCGACCAGCACTGCCTGGCGCAGATGGCGCGCTTCAAGCGGCCCAAGCACTACCGCGTCGTGCAGGTGCTGCCCAAGAACAACTACGGCAAGGTGCTCAAGACGGCGCTGCGCGAGCAGTGGCGCATATCTATCGAGGCGGTTTCAGGCAGAAGCTGACGGCATTCGCTTCGTTCGCCGGCCACGGCGCGGCAGTGCTTTCAGGGTTTCGGCAGGGGCGCGAGAGGCGCAGCACATGCCATACTTCACAGAGATATTTGGTCAGCCGCAACTCCCATGAAAACCCACATCGGTCGTTTTGAGCTCAAGCGAATGTTGGGGCAGGGGGCACAGGCACAGGTCTGGCTGGCATTTGACCCGCGCCTGGAGCGCGAGGTCGCCATCAAGCAGATGAAACCGGTGCCCCCGCAGGAGGCATCCGCCGTCCAGCAATGGCTGCAGGAAGCGCGCAGCGTCAGCCGCCTGACGCACGCCAACATCGTGCCGGTGTTTGAAGCCGATGTGCACGAGCACCAGCCCTATCTGGTGTTTGAATACGTGGCAGGGCAGACCTTGGCCCAGCGCCTGGCAGGGCAAGGCGCAATCCCCGCTAACGCGGCGGTACCCATCTTGCAGGACGTGCTCAGTGCCCTGGTGGTAGCGCACGCCGGTGGCGTGGTGCACCGCGATCTCAAGCCCTCCAACGTGCTGCTCGATACCAATGGGCGGGCCAGAGTCATGGATTTCGGCATTGCCGCCCGCATGGGCCGCGCGCAGGCAGGCGCCAAGGGGCAGGATGCGGCCGGAAGCCCCGGCTACATGGCGCCCGAAGCGATTCGGGGCGAAGCCATTTCCCCGTTGATGGACGTGTATGGCGCCGGGCTCCTGCTGGCCGAAGTGCTGTGGGGCAAGCCCATCAGAACCGGGACGGATGCCATGAAAGCCCTGCAGCGTGCTGCCCGCGAGCCACTGCAGCTGCCCGCAGGGCTGCTCGAAGGGCTGGACGATGCCCTGCGGGCCATCGTGCTGCGCGCCACGGCCTTTGATCCCCAGCAGCGCTACGCAGGCGCACAGGCATTTCTCGATGCCTTGCGCAAGTGGTCCGGCGCACACACGGATGAGGCGCAAGCGCCCAGCTCCGCCACGCAGAACAGCACCCTCGAATTTCTGCTGCGCCGCATGCGCAGCAAGAGCGATTTCCCGGCGCTGTCCGAGTCGATTGGCAAGATTCAAAGCATGGCGTCTTCCGACAAGGAAAGCGTCAGCAGCGTTACCAACGAAATCCTGAAAGATGTGGCGCTGACCAACAAGCTGCTGCGCCTGGTCAACAGCGCGCACTATGCACGCGGCACCAGCATCGGCACGGTCTCGCGCGCGGTGAGCCTGGTGGGCCTGAACAACATTCGCAACATGGCGCTCAGCCTGGTGCTGCTTGAGCACATGCAGGACAAATCCAACGCGCATCTGCTCAAGGAGGAATTCCTGCGTGCCCTGATGGCCGGGTCGGTCGCGGGCGAGATGGGTCGCTCTACCAAAGAAGGCGAAGAGGCCTTCATTGGTGCTTTGTTTCAGAACCTTGGACGTATGCTGGCGCAGTTCTACTTCCCGGAAGAGGCGGCCAATGTCCGCAAGCTGGTCACCGCGTCGCGCGAGCCCGTCGATGAGGATGTCGCCTCCACCCGTGTGCTGGGCATTACCTACGAGGCGCTCGGTCTGGGGATCGCCAAGGCCTGGGGCCTGCCCGAGAGCATCCAGCGCTGCATCGTGCGGCCGCCCGGCGAGCCCCCCGGCCGGGTTCCAGCCGACGCGCTGGAACGTTTGCGCTGGAGCGCACGCGCCGCCAACGACATGGCCGATGCCATGCTGCACACCGATCCACGAGACGTCGACGCACGTCTCACCCAGGCCGCCAAGACCTACGAGAAAACCCTGGGGCTGAGCGTGGACGCTATGCAGGCTGCCACGGCTACGGCGCGCAAGAAGCTCGTTGAGTTGGCGCAGGCCATGGCCATTACCGTGCGCGCCAATTCCCGCGCGGCGCAGTTGCTCCAGGGAGCCGGCGACGCACCAGTGCCAGTGCCGGCAACGTCCACCGGGGGGCAGGATGCCCTTGCCGCGACCGAGCTACAGGCCACCCAGAAACTGCCCGCCTCGCCGGAGGCGGACCCGCAAGGCAACGAGCAAGTCTCGGAAATCCTGGCCGCCGGTATTCAGGACATCACCAATGCGATGGTGGAAGAGTTCAAGCTCAGCGACGTGCTGCGCATGATTCTGGAGACCATGTTCCGCGCGCTGGACTTCCACCGCATCGTGTTCTGCATGCGCGACGCCAAAAACGATACCCTGACGGGCCGCTTTGGGCTGGGCATGGGCGTGGAGGGCGCCGTCAAGCAGTTTCGCGTGCCGATGGCGGTCGAGGGTGACAAGCCCGACCTGTTTGCCACCATCTGTGCCAAGGGGGCGGACACCCTCATCAGCGACGCCAGTGCACCCCGCATCGCCGAGCGCCTGCCCGATTGGTACCGCAAGGCTGTCGACGCCCCCACTTTTCTGATCCTGCCGTTGCTGCTCAAGGGGCGTGCGTTCGGCATGATCTATGCCGACAAGGCAGAGCTGGGCAGCCTGGTGGTCGATGAAAAAGAGCTGGCCATGCTGCGCACCCTGCGCAACCAGGCAGTGATGGCGTTTCGGCAGTCGTCGGGCTAGCGATTGATGTACAAGCGCGAGGGAGCCTCTGCACGAATCGTCGCGCCGTGTGCATCTGCGGCCTCGGGCGATCTGCAGCGTTGCAAATCCTCGCGATAGCTACGGCTATCGCTGCGGTTTGCGCCTTGCAGCTCATCCCGATCCGCAGCGCCCACTTGCCACGCGATTCCTGCAGAGGCTCCCTAGAGGACGATTCGGCCGCTATTGTTTGAACCCGAAGCGCCGGTGCTTTCACGCGTATTGGATGTGTGGGCGCTGAGCCACTCCACTGCGCGCACGCTTGGCCCGCAGGGCCGGGCAGCGCGATGGCCGCCAGATGCCCTCGCTATGATTTCCGTCCCATGCCCCACTACCTCACCGCCGCCCTCTACCAATTCGTCGATCTGCCCGACTACGCCGCACTGGTCGCGCCGCTGCAGGCCTGCTGCGATACGCACGGCGTCAAAGGCACCTTGCTGCTGGCAGAAGAAGGTATCAACGGCACCATTGCCGGCTCGCCTGAGGGGGTGCACGCCGTGCTGGCCTGGCTGCGCGCAGACCCAAGGCTGGCGGGCCTGCAGCACAAGGAAGCCACTGCCGAGGTTCTGCCTTTTTACCGGATGAAGGTGCGGCCGAAACGTGAAATCGTCACGCTGGGCGTGCCAGGGCTCAACCCCTCGCAAAACGCCGGCACCTACGTCAAACCCGCCGACTGGAACGCGCTGATCGACCAGCCCGACGTGGTGCTGATCGATGTGCGCAACGACTACGAAGTGAAAATCGGCAGCTTCGACGGCGCCATTGATCCGCTGACCAAAACCTTCTCCGAACTGCCCGGTTGGGTCGAGCGCGAGGCCCAGCCCGGCGGTGCGCTCGCTGGCGCTGGTGGCCAAAAGCCCCGCGTGGCCATGTTTTGCACCGGCGGCATTCGCTGCGAAAAATCAACCGCCTACCTGCGTACGCAGGGCTTCGACGAGGTGTACCACCTCGAAGGCGGCATCCTCAAATACCTCGAAACTGTTCCGGCCGAGCACAGCCGTTGGCACGGCGATTGTTTTGTCTTCGACGAGCGAGTCTCCGTTGGCCACGGCCTCGCGCCCGGCCACCATGAGCTGTGCCGCGCATGCCGTTGGCCGCTCGGGCCCGACGAGATCGCCTCGCCGCTGTTCGAGCGCGGCATCAGTTGCCCTTACTGCCACGGCACGCGCAGCGCGCAAGCGTTGGCGGGCCTGGCCGAGCGGCAAAGACAGGTGGATTTGGCGCGCCAGCGGGCGCAGCCGCACATCGGTGCGCGCATGCCGGAAAAAACCGGTCCTGGCGCCAAGAGTGACGGGCAGACGCAGTGCGAGTCGCCGCTCGATAACGGTGGCGATTGAGCGCGCTGGCGTCAGACGAGCAGCGCAGGCATGGGGGTCGGATCACGATTTCGCGCAGCGAAACGCGTGCTCTGACCCCCATCCCGGAACCTTGGGCGCGGCGCTGGCAAGCCGAAAGCGCAACGGCCTTCCCAGCCCTCACGCCTGCCACACCCCAAACCCCGCAGAGCGCAAGTCGATCCCCACCTCGATCTCCTTGTCCACGGCGTCCTCGTAGCCCATGGGGTTGAAGCCTTCGTACAAGTCTGGCAGCAGGCGCAGGCCGTACCGCGTGACGTAGCGGTTGGCCTGAATGCCGGCCTTGTGCTTGTCGAAGCGCACGTCCGGGTCCAGGCCCGTCATGCCCACGTAAACACAAGGTTTGCCGTCGATATAGCCTGGGTTGCTCTTGCGGAACCTGGTCTCCAGCAACACGTCCGGGTGCAGTTCGACCACATAGACATGGTGGTGGGCGCGGCGGCGGCGGGGCATGCGGCGCAGTGTAATCGTCCGCGCATTTATTAGGTCAAATCGGCCTCTGGCGCTTACGCAGCAAGCGCAAGCAGCTACCAATTTTGAACTTTTAACAGCAGGCGGTTCGCTTGGCTTGCGGCGACGGGCCGCGCGCCGTGCAACCCACGCGCCGCATCAACCGCCAGCCCGCCGGCAAATAATGGGTGTGGCGCCCCGCCATTAAGCCTTTCAGCAAGAGGGGGCGGGGCGAACCGCCTACGGCGCTGCTATTTGTCGTCGTCCGCATGGCCATCGCCGAGCAGACGGCGGTCCAGCCGGCCGCGCAGCGCCTGGGTTTCCTGCAGAAACTGCGGAATAGGGACAGCCGGCGCAACCCGCAGGCTTGGCGGGAAAAGGCCGCTCATGTAGAGCTCGTTCGACAGGCGCATGCGGTCCAGCCACTGCGTCCCGAGCCACGCCGGCACGGTCAGCAGCACCATTGTGCCCACGGCCCACGCCAGGCCGGCACGGCGGCGCGGCAGTACGGCGGCCAGGTGCGCATAGATACCAGCCGCCAGGACCAGCGATGTCAGCAGGTAGTCGAAGCGCGAAAGCGCCTCCCACGAGAAGGCAAAAGCCGCCAGACTGGCCGCCCCATCCACCGCCTCGACCGCCAAGACCATCGTGCAGGCGATGCGCACGTGGCGCCAGAACTGCAAGCGGTGGTCGAACACCTTGTTCGCAAGCGCCCACAGGCCACACCAGGCGCCCAGCACCACCACCAAGGTGAGCAGCAAGCCGGGCAGCGATTGGAGGTATTTCGAAACGTCGTTGGCCTCCAGCCACGACGAGCCAAGGGCTGCGGCCACGGTTAGCGCCACCAGGAGCACCGTGGCAGCCACGTTGTGCCGCGAGGATGGGGGCAAGGCTTGCTCGGCGGCAACCGGTGCGTCGGCCAGACGCAGCGCAAGGCGGGTGCGGCCGATTTCCAGCGGTACGCCGCCGGGCCAGTCAAACCACTTGCCGCTGCCATAGCGCTTGCCCCTCAGCGTGGCACCGTTCACGGTCTGGCCCACCTGAATACTCACCAGGCGCGGGGCTTCCATCGGGCGATCGGCGCGCAGGTGCACGGGCGCAATGTGCGGGTCGTCCAGCACCAGGTCGCAGTCCAGGCTTCGGCCCACGGTGAAGGGCCAGCGCGTGACGGGCGCGCGCGCCAGCAGGGTGCCGTGGCGGTCAAAGGCTTCAATGAGTGCGAGTAGCTGCGTCATGGCGCTGCCTCCCAGCGAAACGCCTGCAGGTAGTGGTCTGCCAGCTTGAGGTTGTTGTCGAAAGCGACACCACGCACGTCCAGGCGGCCGAGCACGCCTCGCGTCGGTTGGTTGACGGTCGCGACCAACACGGTCATGTCGTACAGGCTGCGCAGCTTGCGGTAGGCCGACATGCAGATCACCGCCCGCAGCGGCAGGCTGCCCTGGTCCACATAGCGCTCGGTGCATTCAACAGCGGTCTGGCGGCCGTTGCCGCGCTTGAGAAAGGGCTCGTTGCCAAAGCTCTGCGAATAGGTGCGGGCGAAACGCGCGGCGCCCAGGGTTGGCGCGTCGTAGGCTTCGTAGCTCAGCCGCACCATGCCCGTGCTGAAGTCGCCGGCGACCACGTCGCTATCGACCTGGCACTTGGTGCGCTCCAGGTTCAGCGCATGAAAGTCCGGGTCGCGCCCCGAGCCCCAGCAGCGCGCAAGCGTATCGTCTGGCACCGGCACCAGGTAACTGCCGTGGCGTTGCTCCTTGAACGGCGTTTGCAAGAAGCGCTCGGTCAGCAACTGCTGGTGCACCAGCAACTGCCGCGTCACCTCGGCGTAGGCCGGTTGGGCGATGGGCTGGGCGTGGGCAGCGCGCTGCACCAGCGCCTCGGCGAACTCGGCGGGTATCAGAAAGCTCACCTGCTCGCCATCGAGCCGCTTGGCCACGTTGACGCCCAGCACCCGCCCCGCATCGTCCACCGCCGGCCCGCCGCTCATGCCGGGGTTGAGCGTGCCGCCAAAGAAGATGCGCGGGTAAAAGCTGCGCCGCACCAGCCCGTTGTAGGTGCCCTCGGTCACGGCAAAACCGATGTCCAGCGGGTTGCCCAGTGAATAAATGCGCTCGCCCTGGGCCATGGCGTCGGCCGCAGGCCGAAAACTCAGCACCGGCGCGGCTGCGGTCCGGGTTTTGGCGCGCAGAACGGCCAGGTCGTGCTGAACGTCAAACGCCAGCAGCTCGACCGCGCCTTGCTGCCCATCAATCGTGACGTACACGCCGCTGTAGCGCTCGGGCTCCAGCGCGAGCTGGCTCGCCACATGGAAGTTGGTGACGATCAGCCCATCGGCCGACACGAAAAAGCCCGAGCCGGTGGACGCCTGGGTGTTGGAGTTGCGCAGCAGCGTGCGGATTTGCACCAGCTTGTCGCGCGACAGCTCATAAATGCGCCGGGCGTTGCCTGACAGCGCCTCTGCAGGGGCCGGCGCTGAAGGCACTGCTGCGGGTGCAGGCGGTGCGGTGCCCGGTGCGACGGCCGGTGCGATGGCGGGTGCGATGACTGGCGTGGGCGCCGCACCCGCTTCGGTTGCGCCCGGCGGCACAGCGGCCTGCTCGCGAACCACCGGAGCACCCGTAGAGGCCTCGTTTGGAGCGTTTTGGGCGCTTGCCAGACCGCAGGCCAGCAAAAGAAGGGGGGCGACAAACTGGAGCGGCCAGCGGGTGAGGGAGGGCATCGCGGCATTTTAAGAACGTCCTGCGACAAGCCCTTTGGCCTCGTCGGGCCTGTCTACCCCGTCAGTCGCGGGTTTGCCCATTCACCAGCCACTCCATCCCACGCACCCATGCCATCGACCGCCCACTATTCCATCGGCACCCCCGGCCAACTCTGGGGCGCCGCAGAACGCGACCAGTGGCGCGCACGCCAGGTGCGCCAGCGCAGCTACGCCGATGCGGGGCCGGTTGGATGTGGAGATGTACGGCGATGTGATTTATGCCGACGCACAGCACCCGGCAGAGCGCTTTCCCCTGCGGGCCCTGCGCAGCCGCCACTGGCAACCCGGCCTGCCCAGCGTGCTCGTCACCGGTGGGGTGCACGCCTATGAGACGAGTGGCGTGCACAGCGCGCTGCGGTTTGTGGACACGCAGGCCGAGCGCTTTGCAGTCCGCGCCAACCTGCTGGTGGTGCCCTGCGTCAGCCCCTGGGTGTACGAGCGGTTTCAGCGCTGGAACTTCGACGCCATCGACCCCAACCGGTCGTTCCGCGATGGCTCTCCCGCGCAGGAGTCAGCCGCCCTCATGCACCTGCACCGCCGCAGGGCCAGTTCGCCGCCCACATTAACCTGCACGAGACCACTGATACCGACGAATCCGAATACCGCCCCGCCGTGGCCGCGCGCGACGACAAGGTGTTCGAGCCCGGCAGCATCCCCGACGGCTTCTACCTGGTGGACGACACTGAAAACCCCCAGCCCACGTTTCAGCAGGCCATCATTGAAGCCGTGAGCCGTGAGCCGTGAGCCGTGAGCCGCGTGACGCACATCGCCCCTGCGGATGAGAAGAACGAAATCATCGGCTCGCTCGTGGTGGCGCCGGGCGTGATCCGCTACGCGCTAAAGGAGCTGGGCCTGTGCGCTGGCATCAGCGGCGCGCGCTACACGACCACGACGGAGGTGTACCCCGACAGCCCGAGCGCCTCGTCAGCGTAGTGCATCGAGGCGCAGGTGGCGGCCGTGCAAGCAGCGGTGGAGTTCGTGTGCACCGCGGGCGTGGGGCGGTCGTTCATGGAAAAATAAGTGCCAAAATGACCGCTAGCGCTTATTTGGTAAGCACTAACAGCTCTCAAAAAGATAGTGACTGCCTTGACGAAATGGCCGCAGGGACGGGCCAGGCACTGCCTGCGAGCGCCGTCGGAAGCAACGGCAGTGGCAGCGCTGCACGAACCTACAGGTGGAAATGGCCCGCAGCTTCGGGCTGGTAGAGCACCTTGGCAATCCGAATGTGGCAGGTGCGATTGTGAATCCGCCAGTTGAACGCATCGCCCTCCTTGTAGCCCAGGATAGCCGTGCCGATGTCCGAGCACACCGAGAGCTTCCGGGCCCGGTCGTCGGCCTCTTCCGGGTACACAAGGGCCACTTCCAGCTCCGCATCGTCCACCTGCAGCAGGGCCTTGGAGTTCATCGTGACGACATCCTCGGCCACCTGCCGTGGGTCGACCACGATGGCGCGCTCGATCTCATGTTCGAGCTCAAAAATGGTCGAGCCCTGTTCCTGCTCCACCAGGCTCCTGAGCCGGGTCTTGTCGAATTCGGTGATGTAGATGTCGGTGGTGTCGGCCGCAGGGCTTTCGCGCAAGAGCCGGAGGTAGCGCTCCGAGTGCATGACAAAGGACTTCATCGCAGGTGTTTCGCTTTCCAGCACGAACCCGCTGCGCAGGAACGCCTTGAGCGAGCGCGCGTTGTCCGGGTGGATCTTGGCGATGAGTTTCTCGGCCCGCATGTCGAAGAAGGCGAGCTTCAGGCCTTCGCGGATCGCGCTGGCGCCAAGCTTGCGGCCCCAGTTGTCGCGGTTGCCGATGACCAGGACCATTTCGCATTCCGTGCCCTTCTTGACCAGACGAACGAACCCGACGGGAACGTCATGCCGGTCGAAGGCCATGAAGAATCGGCCGCCCCGGTTGAAGAGATGCGTCAGGATCGGCAACTGGACGCGGCCGATGGCCTGCGCAATGAACCGCGAGACATTGCTCGAATCGCTCAGGTACTGCGTGACACCCTCGTCTTCGAGCCAGTCCATCAAAGTGAATGCGTTGGCCCGCGTGATCTCCGGGCACAGGGAAATGAAAGGCTTGTCCATCTTCACCCCAATCGGGTTTCAAGTATGAAAGCCTTTCATGGACGCGGCCACGACGGTTCTTTCGGCTAACGCGCCATTTTAAAACACACCCCAGCCACGGGGCCGATGCATGGCGGATTCGGCACCGTCGCGCAGGGCAATAGGCCCATCGCTTTTTTTCCCCCACGGCGTGGCGGCCCGCCCAGGCCCGCCAGCTTCTTTGGTGCTTTCTTCTCTCAGGGGGCTTCCCAAGGCGCCCAGCAACCGGGCGCTCACCTCGGCTGCATCGGGCGTGGCGAACGCCATGTTGTGCTGCTCCGTCAGCGGCCCATGGCCCGGCTCCATGCGCCCGGCAGCGTCGTGGCCCATGGCCTTGAACTTCCAGACCCCGCCAACCAGCTTGAGCGAGCCCACATGCGCGCCATCGGCGGTGTGCACAGACACCAGGGCGGCGTTGATGGGCACCAGTTGCAATGGCCCTGCCACCGGGCCAGGTGGCACATGGGCGAAGGCGGGGGTGAACGGAGGCGTCATGGATGGGTCTTGGTGATGCTGCAGTTCTTTGAACGAAATTTGCCTCTAGCGCTTGATGGATAAGCGCAAGCAGCTATCAATATAGGAGTTTCTCAGGTGGAGGTGTGGCCTCACGCTCAACCACGCCGATTCTTCCAATAATCAGGCTTGCGGTGCTGGTGCGCTATGGCGAGCACCAGAATGCCTGGGCCATCCTGCGTATAGACCACGCTGAAGGGAAAACGCCGCAACCGGCAGCGCCGAACCTGTGGGGTCAGCGGGTGCCACGCCTGGGGAAACTGCTCAATGAGCCGCAGCGTTTTGAGCGCCTCGATCAGAAAGGCATCGCCCAGCCCGGGCGCCTGTTTTGCGTACCAGGCAATAGCTTCGTCCAGCTCCGTTTGTGCTGACTCCAGCAGCCGGATGCTCATGTGCGTTGGGCGGCAGCTTGGTATTTGGCAATCACATTGGACAAGGCCACCGCCTTGATCTCACCGCGCCGGTAGGCTGCGAGCCGGTCGCTGGCCTCTGTTGCCCAGAGCGCATCTAGTGCAGCGTCGGGCTGGTCCAGGCTGTCGAGGATGCGCTCTACCACTTCCATGCGCTCTGCGGGCGGCAACTGGGCGGCTTGGGCGCTGAGGGTTTCGGCGGTGGTGGTCATGGCGGCTCCAGGGGCGTCGGTACAAAGCGTCACTATAACGAGGCTAAGACGCCTGCCAGACCACACCTGGTGCACTAGGCTTATACGGCCATCGCGTCGCGTAGCACCTGGGCCCGAAAGCTGGTGGGCAGGCTGTTAGGGGTGAGCACATCCACCTCCATGCCCAGCAACTGCTTCAGTTCAAACCGGATCGCGCCAATGTCCATCAGCGTGGTTTGCTCTGTGGGCTCTACCAACAGGTCCAGGTCGCTGTCGGCTGTGTCGTCCCCATGCAGCGCCGAGCCAAACACCCGCACGCTGCTCACGCGGTGGCGCAGCGCAATCTCGCGGATTTGTGAGCGCGGTGAAGGGATAGGGCTTCGGAGGGGCGCATGGTTTTGAGTTTAGCGGTGCTGCGTGTTTACATGCCAGATTGGCCGATGGTGCTTTCGAAGATTGCAAAAGCAGCTACTAAAGCTCTGCGCCCGGCTCCGCAAGTCCGGAGTGAAATAGGCAAAAGGCAAGACCTGACCCCGTTGCTGCGCCCTGAGACCTGACCCCGTTGCATGTGTAGCAAGTCCAGTTTGAAGTGTGGTGTTGCTTTGGTGTCAAACACCGCAACGACACTACTCCACCGGCAGGTCTTTGCTTTGCTCTCCCGTGGAACCTTCTATTAATCCAAGTCGTTTTATTAGCCCCGGGTGGACTTTCAAAAGGCCTTCGTCGACAAATCCTTGATTTGGGTAAAAACACTTATAGCGCCACTGCTTCGATTCGCCGATTGTTATGCCGAGAATAGAGTTATCAAAAAGAAATCTTACGATTTTTCTGAATTCGGCATGGTCGTTTGCTAGGCCCTTTTTTTGCAGTTGAGTATGCAAATCAACTGGAGTGAAAATGGCATATCTAATATTCTCTATTGCTGCAAGATAATCTGAAAAGCTTACATTTTGCGTGCGCCACTCGTCGCTTAATTCATCGTACAAATAATCGCTATAGCCAGGCTCCGCGTTATAGATTGCTCTTGTCAGAAGTTTGTTTTTTTGGTCATTCACAAGATCTTCGTCGCGAGCCGCTTGTATTGTTCTTTTTAAAAAGGCGACCATATCTCTCGGCCTGCACATGGTTCTATTGAACAGGTGTTTAACGGGAGGGGTGCGACTTCGCATTTCTTTTTCGTGAAATAGCTCCTGAAGTGTGTGCACCAGTGGTTGTGAGTGTAATTCGCCATAATAATTAATTCTTTCAAGAATTAATTTTTCGATGGATTCGGTGTTCCATTTGAGACTATCGCTGCAATCTTCTCTTAATTTATTTCTGTCGTTGATATCAAATGTCCAAAAAATATCTTCTCTAAGAAAAATTATCGGACGCATCCTCCCGGAAAATTTTATCAAACTGTATTCTGCGGCGTGTAGCAATCCGGAAATAATGGTTTTTGATTGTTCGTAAAACGATGCGACCCATGCCTCGTCTAGTCTGTCAAATATCAAAAATATCTTAATTTCTGGCGGTGTTTCCTCAAGACATTTCTCGAGCCAATTCGTCAGGGTGCTGATGTTTCTATTCATCAACGATCGAAGATCTTTTTTGTCCTTGATTTCTTCAAAGGAGATGCTGCCAGCAGTCGCCGTAATCTCATCCTCTGACAGTCCTACGCTGGGCAACTCCAGCCCACCCAATGAAAATAATTTTTCTCCCAATAAATCTGTCCAAGAAGGAATGGGGGTGGAGAATAATTTCTCAAGAACTTTTAAAGCGGATTTAATTGTTTTTGGAACGGACTTCCCAGTTGCTTCCAAGGACGTTGCAACTGATTTTATCGATTCGATGCAAAGCACAAAACGCCAAGAGTCTCTGTGCTGAAAGCCACCTTCCTTTTGGCCATCTATTAAAAGCTCGTGAGCCTGCCAATTATAACTTTGTAAAGACAGTGGTACAACAATATCGTTTACTCCAAACAGACTGTTTGGTCTACTGGTGAGATGTAGAAAAACTGCTGTTTTTCCTGCTCCTTTACGACCAAGCAATAAATATTGTTTGGGATTGTTGATTATATTTTTCGACACGCCGGCATCGTAAAAATATTCAGCAAGATTGTTGTCTCTTTCAGCGGATACGTCGCCGACATTTATCCAGTCTAGAATATTGATCATGAATTTTTGCCTTTGGTATTTTGAATAACCGGTGCTTTTTGGCGTGGTAGCTTAACCGCCACCGGGTGTGTCGCAATTTAACCGACTTGTCATATGCGCCATCAGGTCTTGTCTTCGCATGACGGCTCGCGAGGCGACTACCAACTTTTATGTTGGTTGTAGCCGGATCCCGTAATTCTTTGCAGCCCGCGTCGGACGAGTCTTTTGAGCAGGCTGTCGTGACAGCTCACGCCGCCGGATTCTTTACAGCCGTTCCCGTCCAGCTTTGCGTTGGCAACTTGAGCCCGTTGGCGATGAGTTGCTTCTTCGCCTGCTTGGAGGCCTGTTTGAGAGCGTCTTCCACCCGGTCCTGCATGGATGCAGCGGGCTTGCTGGGGGCGGTGCGTTTTACTGCCCGAGTTGTTGAAGATTCAGCCATTTGTCCGGGTCCTCTACATAGGTGCGGTGTGCAGTGCCGCGTGCGATGGATGTTAGCGCGCCGGTGGCGTTATTCAGTACGCGCCAGCGGTCTGCCAAGGGTAAATACAGGGCAAACAGGTTGTGCAGGCTGCGCTGGAAGCGGCGGGCAATGTCCTCGGTCGGGATGTTGTGGCCGCCCAGCTTGACGCGCAGTGCAACGCGTTGGGTGGCCAGCTTGGCGCTGGGCAGTGCCAGGTAATAGATGTGCACGTGGTAGCCCTGCGTTTTGCAGCGGGCCAGAAGCAGTGCGAAGGTACGGCTGGACAGTGTGGATTCGAACGCGAAGCTGACCTGTGCCGCAGCCAGGGTGCGCAGGCGTTGCAGCATGATGCGCCCGGCCTCAAACGCCACGGTTTCAGGGGCGTAGGCCGAGAGCCCTGCCGCAATTTGGTCGGCGTTCACAAACTCCAGAATGCCCAATGCGTCTTTGAGCAAATAGGGCGCCGCAGTGGATTTGCCCGCGCCGTTGGGCCCGGCAATTACCACCACGGTGGGCTGCTTGGGCTTGGGGGCGCGGGCGGGCATGCCTACTTGCCCCAACTGTCTTTCAACCCCACCGCCAAGTTGAACACCGGCTTCCCCGCCGCATGATCCACCCGATCCGCCACAAAGTACCCATGCCGCTCAAACTGAAACTTGTCGTCCGGCTTGGCCTGCGCCAATGAAGGCTCGACGATGGCTGTCACCACTTTCAAACTGTCCGGGTTCAGGCTCTCAATGAAGTCTTTGCCGCCTGCGTCGGGCTGGGCGTCCAGAAACAGCCGGTCGTACATGCGCACTTCGGCCTGCACGCCATCCGCCACGCCCACCCAGGTGATGGCGGCTTTGGCTTTCACACTGTCGGCGCCGGGGGTGCTGCTTTTGGTGCCGGGGATGACGGTGGCGAGCACTTCGGTGATGTGGCCGTTGGCATCCTTATGGGCGCCGGTGCATTCGATGACGTAGCCGCCCTTCAAGCGCACCTTGTTGCCGGGAAACAAGCGCTTGTAGCCCTTGGGCGGCACTTCTTCGTAGTCGGTGCGTTCGATCCACACCTCTTTGCCGATGGTGAAGTGGCGTGTGGGCGATTCGACTCCCTCGGGCGGGTGTGGCAGAGCGGGCAGGCTGCAGGGTTCCAGGTGGCCGGCGCCCATTACGTCGTCCCAGTTGGTCAGCACCAGCTTGACGGGGTTGAGCACGGCCATGCCGCGGTGGGCTTTCAGCTCCAGGTCTTCGCGCAGGCAGCCTTCCAGGGTGCTGTAGTCGATCCAGCTGTCGGACTTGGTGACGCCAATGCGTTCGGCAAAGGTCTGGATTGAGGCGGGCGTGTAGCCACGGCGGCGCAGGCCGACGATGGTGGGCATGCGGGGGTCGTCCCAGCCGTTGACTTTGTGGTCGTACACCAGTTGCGCGAGTTTGCGTTTGCTGGTGATGACGTAGGTGAGGTTCAAGCGGGCGAACTCGTACTGGCGCGGGGGCGGGGCGCTGAGCAGTTTTCCTTCGATGAGGCGCTCCAGCAGCCAGTCGTAGAAGGGGCGCTGGTCTTCAAATTCGAGCGTGCACAGGCTGTGGGTGATTTGCTCCAACGCGTCTTCAATCGGGTGCGCGTAGGTGTACATCGGGTAGATGCACCATTTGTCACCCGTGTGGTGGTGCGTGGCGCGGCGGATGCGGTAGATGGCCGGGTCGCGCAGGTTGATGTTGGCGCTGGCCATGTCGATCTTGGCGCGCAGCACCATGCTGCCGTCTTCGTGCTGGCCGCCCTGCATTTCACGAAAGCGCGCCAGGTTCTCGGCGGGGGTGCGGCTGCGAAAGGGGCTGTCCACGCCGGGTTTGCTGAAGTCGCCCCGGCTGAGGCGCATCTGCTCGGCCGTTTGTTCGTCGACATAGGCGTAGCCGGCTTCGATCAAGTACTCGGCAGCGCGGTACATGAAGTCGAAGTAGTCGCTGGCCTGGTAGGGTTTGTCGTTGCCCGGCTGGCTCCAGTCAAAGCCCAGCCATTTCACGGATTCGACAATGCTGTTGACGTACTCGGTGTCTTCTTTTTCCGGATTGGTGTCGTCAAAGCGCAGGTGGCATACGCCGCCATAGTCGTGTGCCAAGCCGAAGTTGATGCAGATGCTCTTGGCGTGGCCAATGTGCAGGTAGCCATTGGGCTCGGGCGGGAAGCGGGTGCGGATTTTGGCTGGGTCGGGCGCGCCTGCGGCCTGGTGCGCGGCGTCGCCGGGGCTGCCGGCCCAGCGGCGGCTGGCGTAGCTGCCTTTTTCGAGATCGCTCTCGATAATCTGGCGCAGGAAATTGCTGGTTTTGGTGGCGTCCGCAGCATTTGCGGCGGGCGTGAAGGCAGGGGCGGTGGCGGTCATAGCGGGCATTTTAGGTGGCGCGTTCGTGCGGTTTTACGCATGGAAACAAGCAGTTGTACGCACAGACACACTTTAGGCGGGCATTTGTGCCATCCTTTGAGGCATGTGGCGCGTTATAGCGTCTAAGGGTTGGCAAAGCGGTCAGCCCGTTTAACCAGGAGATGCATATGTTCAAGACCGTTTTCAGCAAGCTGGCCGTTGTGGGCTTTGGCGTTGCGCTGGCGGCCTCGGCCGGTGTGGCGCAGGCGCGCGACAACGTGAATTGGTCGATAGGGATTGGCGTTCCAGGCGTGGTGGTGGGGGCCAGCAATGGCTACTATGGGTACAGTGCCCCGGCCCCGGTGTATTACGCACCGCCCCCGACGTACTATGTCCCGCCGCGCCCGGTGTACTACGCCCCGCCGGTGGTGTATTCGCCGCCGCCCCCGTATTACTACCGTGGCCGTGGCTACTACCGTGACCACGACGACTACCGCGGCCATGGCCACCGCCACTGGCGCGATCGCGACTGATGTCGCCTGCCGCGTGCGCTGCCATTCGGTGGGGCGGCGCGCGCCGCATAATTTGCGCTTCATCCGCTTGCGCGCCGGTTTGCCTTGAGCCGTGCCGGGCGTTCCCAGTCTGAAAGCGCTTCTGTGTCCACTCTTTTCGTTCTCAACGGCCCCAACCTCAACCTGCTTGGCTCGCGTGAGCCGGCGGTGTATGGGCGCCACACGCTTGCTGATGTCGAGGCCCTGTGCGCAGCGGCCTGCCAAAAGGCCGGTTTCGCGCTGCGGTTTCACCAAAGCAACCACGAAGGCGCGTTGCTCGACTGGCTGCACGAGGCCGGGCGTCTGCACCAGCAGGGCGAGCTGGCCGGCGTGGTGCTGAACGCCGGCGCCTACACCCACACCAGCATTGCGCTGCACGACGCCATCAAGGGCACGGGCGTGCCGCTCATCGAGCTGCACATCAGCAACGTGTTTGCGCGCGAAGCCTTTCGCCACCACTCGACGATTTCGCCCGTGGCGCGCGCCGTGATGTGCGGCCTGGGCGTGGATGGCTATGCCCTGGCCATCGACGCGCTGGCGCGCATGCAGGCGCAGGCCTGAGCCGACCTGAGCCGACCTGAGCCCATCGCTGCATGGCAGACCCTGCGCCGCTGATCGCTGTTCCCGAGTCTGAGGTGGAGATCACCGCCATCCGTGCGCAAGGGGCGGGCGGGCAGAACGTGAACAAGGTGTCGAGCGCTGTGCATCTGCGCTTTGATATTCATGCCTCGTCTCTGCCCGACGACGTGCGTGAGCGCCTGCTTTCGCTGCGCGATGCGCGCATTACCGACCAGGGCGTGGTGGTCATCAAGGCGCAGCAGTTTCGCACCCAGTTGCAAAACCGCGCCGATGCGCTGGAGCGCCTGAACGCCTTGGTCAACAGCATTGCCGTGCCGCCCAAGGCCCGCCGCGCCACGCGGCCCAGCTATGGTTCCAAGATGCGCCGCCTGGAAGGCAAGAGCCAGCGCAGCGACACCAAAGCGCTGCGCGGCCCGGTGCGCGACTGACGCACCATCGGCTGGCGTGGCGGCCGGCACTGGCACCACCTGTGCAACGCTGTATCCGCTGGCGCGGGGCTTGTCGGGCGGCAACAGAGGTCTAAAGTGGGAGGCTGCTTTGAAAGCCCACCATGTCCACTTCTTCCCAAGACATTTCTCTGTCCCGCAGCATCGTTCCCGCACTGTTTGTGTCCCACGGTGCGCCGCTGTTTGCGCTGGATGCAGGCGAGACCGGCCCGGCACTGACACGCTGGGGCGCCGCGCTGCGCACGCAGTTCCCTGGCTTGCGCGGCGTGCTCATCATGTCGCCACACTGGATGGCGCCGGGCGTGCGCGTCGGCACCGGTGCGCAGCCGACCACGTGGCACGATTTCGGCGGTTTTCCGCCCGCGCTGTACCAGTTGCACTACCCGGCGCCCGGTTCGCCCGCGCTGGCGGGCGAGGTGCTTGCATTGCTGCAACAGGCCGGCATCGAGGCCGAGGGTGATGCCAAGCGGCCGTTCGACCATGGCGCCTGGGTGCCGCTCATGCACCTGTTTCCGCAGGCCGATGTGCCCGTGGTGCAAATCGCTTTGCCAGAGCACGCTGGCCCGGCCGAGGTCTATGCGCTGGGCGCTGCCGTGCAAAGCCTGCGCAGCCAGGGCGTGCTCGTCATCGGCTCGGGCAGCATGACGCACAACCTGGGTGAGTTTTTTGGCGGCGCACGCGAACCGGCGCCCTACGTGCTCGCGTTCAGCCGCTGGATCGAGGCGGCGCTGGCGCGTGGCGACATGGCCGCCTTGCTGGACTACCGCCGCCAGGCCCCAGAGGCCACACGCGCCCACCCGACGGAGGACCATTTCCTGCCGCTCTTCTTTGCGCTGGGTGCTGCCGGCAAAGATTTGCACGCCAACTACTTGAGTCGCGAGGTGATGTACAGCATGCTGGCGATGGACGCATTCGAACTGCAGCCGCAAGCCTGAGCTAGAGGGGTTGCAGATATTTGGTTAAAACTGCCACTGGCGCTTATCCATGCTTGATTTACCGCTCACATTTTTGAAGCGACCCGCCTTGCCCAGCGTGCCGCAGCCCTGGCTGCTAGTGTTGCTGCATGGGGTAGGCAGCAACGAGCAGGACCTGTATTCCCTCTGTGCGCAGTTGCCCGAACGCTACTACGTGCTCAGCCTGCGAGCGCCCTACCGCATGGGGCCGGGTGCGTTCGCCTGGTTCGACTATTCCATTGAGCCTGGCGGTGTGCGCACCATTGATGAGGCGCAAGAGGCCGCCAGCCGCGCACTGTTGGCGCAGACCTTGGCCGGCGCTTCGAAGCAGTTGGGCATTCCACCCGATCGCACCGTGGTGGCGGGCTTTAGCCAGGGGGGCGCCATGGCGCTGGGCCTGCTGCTGACACAACCCGCGCTGATGCGTGCCGCCATCGTCTGGCATGGGCGCCTGTTGGACCAACCGCTGGCGGCACTGGCCCCGGCCGACGCATTCCATGGCCGGGCCCTCTGGGTCAGCCATGGCACGCACGACGGGGTGATTCCGCTGGCGCACGCCCAGGCCATTGCGCACCATGTGGCACCGTTGCCGCTGGCCTTGACTTACCGCGAATTCCCCAGCGAGCACGAAATCCGCCCCTCCGAGCTGGCAGCCACGCTGACTTGGCTCGAAGCCTTGAGCACGACGCCGAACGCGTTTTAGAGCGCGCCCACCGGCAGCGCCACGGTGCGCTTGACCTCCTTGAGCGAAAAGCTGGTGGATATTTCGCGCACGCCGGGCAGGCTGCGAATGCGCGTGCGCACATAGGCGGCAAACATCTCCAGGTCGGGCGCCACCAGCTCGATCTGGTAGTCGTAGCGGCCCGAGAGGTTGTGGCACGACAGCACCTGCGGCAGCGCCAGCACCTCGCGCTCGAACGCCGCCGTCACCTCGGCCGTGTGGTTGTGCAGGCCCAGTTGCACAAACCCCAACACGCCGTAGCCCACGCGGTGGCGGTCGAGGTGCGCGTGGTAGCCGCTGATGACACCCGATTCCTCCAGTTGCCGTACGCGCCGCCAGCAGGGGGAGGTGGAGAGCGAAACCCGCTCGGCCAGCTCGCCCACGGTGGCACGGCCGTCTTTTTGCAGTGCGTCGAGCAGGCTGCGGTCCACGGCGTCCAGCGTGGCGGTAGTGTGAAGCATAAATTGCCTTTAACTCTATATAAAAAGGTGAATACTTCCAATGTAGCGTCTTTGTATGGGTCAGATAGCGAATTTTTACCCAGTGATTTGGCAAAGAATTCAGTCACCAAACACGCTATTTCAGGAGACACCCCATGGGCAAGGCCAACACGCACACCGGCGGCTTCAGCACCCGCGCCATCCACTTTGGGTACAACCCCGCCGACCACCAGGGCGCGCTGGTGCCGCCGATCTACACCTCGGCCACGTTTGCCTTTCCCGATGTGGGCTACGGCGGGCGCTGCTTTACCGGCGAAGAAAACGGCTACTTCTACACCCGCATTGCCAACCCCACGCTGGCGCTGCTTGAAGGCCGGTTGGCCAGTCTGGAGCAGGGCGCGGGCGCGGTGGTGTTTGGTTCGGGCATGGGCGCCATCACGGCCACGCTGTGGTCCATGCTGGAGCCGGGCGACGAGGTGCTGGCCGACATGACGCTCTACGGCTGCACGTTTTCGTTCCTGAACCACGGGCTCGCGCGCTTTGGCGTCAGCGTGCGCCATGTGGACATGACCAACCCGGCCAATGTCGCGGCGGCCCTCGGCGACAAGACGCGCGTGGTCTATCTCGAATCGCCCGCCAACCCCAATATGCGCCTGGTGGACATCGCCGCCGTCTCGGCGCTGGCCCACGCGAGTGGCGCAAAAGTGGTGGTGGACAACACCTACTGCACACCCTACCTGCAGCAGCCGCTGCTGCTGGGCGCGGATGTGAGCGTGCACTCCATGACCAAATACCTGGGCGGCCACGGCGACCTGACGGCCGGCGCTGCCATCTTTGCCGACGCCGAGCTGGCCCAGCGCGTGCGCCTCTATGGCCTGAAAGACATGACCGGCGCGGTGATGTCGGCGCAGGACGCCCACTTGGTGATGCGCGGCCTCAAGACGCTGGCGCTGCGCATGGACCGCCACTGCCAGAGCGCGCAGACCTTGGCCGACTTCATTGCCGCCCACCCGGCCACCGCCGTGGTGCATTACCCCGGTCTGCCCAGCTTCCCGCAGCATGCACTGGCCAAGCAGCAGATGCGCCAGATGGGCGGCATGATCGCCTTTGAACTACAAGGTGGCCTGGAGGCCGGCGTGTGCTTCATGGACGCGCTGCAGCTCGTCACGCGCGCCGTGAGCCTGGGCGATGCCGAGACCCTGGCCCAGCACCCGGCCAGCATGACGCATTCGGTTTACACACCTGAGGAGCGCGCCGCACACGGCATTTCGGAAGGCCTGGTGCGCATGTCGGTGGGGCTGGAGGATGTGACTGACCTGCTGGACGACATCGGACAGGCGTTGGACCTTGCCCACGCGAAAGCGCTCAGGAGCGCGCCGAAAGCGCAGACAGCGGCAGCGCCGTCTTGTAGCGAACCTGCTTGAGGGCAAAGCTGGAGCGGATCTTTTCAATACCTGGAATCGGCGAGAGCTGCTCCAGGATGAAGCGCTCCAGCGCCGCCATGTCGGCCACCGCGACGCGGATCAGGTAGTCGCTGTCGCCGGTCATCAGGTAGCACTCCATGACTTCGTCCTGCTCGGCAATGCGGCGCTCGAAGTCAGCCAGCGCCGCTTTGTTCTGCGCCTTGAGGCTGATGCTGATGAACACGTTGAGCCCCAGGCCCAGCGCCGCTGCATTGGCCAGCGCCACATAGCGGCTGATGACGCCAGCAGCCTCCAGCGCCTTGACGCGCGCCAGACAGGGCGAGGGCGAGAGGTGCACGCGCCGCGCCAGCTCCACGTTCGAGAGCGAGCCATCGGCTTGCAGCTCGTGCAGGATGCGCAAGTCGACGGTGTCCAGCTTCATATGCTTCAAAAATAGCTTTTAGCAGCGTATTGTGCCGCTCATGTTTCATGCCGCAGCGCAATCAGCACCACATTTTCCCATGAACCGCCTAGAGTCCAAGCCATGAACGCCCTTACGCCCCACGCCATGCTGCAAGCCCCTGACCCGCTTGATGCCGATCCCGAAGAAACCGCCGAGTGGCGCGAGGCCTTTCTGGCCCTGGTCGCCACGCAGGGGCCGGAGCGCGCGCGCCACATGCTGCAGGAACTCGCACGCTTGGCGCGAAGCGAGCGTGTCGGTTGGCAGCCCGGTCTGAACACGCCTTATGTGAACACGGTGGGTGTGGAACAGCAGGGCGTGTTTCCCGGTGACCTGGCCATCGAAGAGCGGCTGGGCTCCATCATCCGCTGGAACGCGCTCGCCATGGTGGTGCGCGCCAACCAGGCCTATGGCGAGCTGGGCGGCCATATCGCCAGCTACGCCAGCGCGGCCGATTTGTTCGAGAGCGGCTTCAACCACTTCTTCCGTGCCCGCGAAGGCCTGGGCGAAGGGCAGCACCGGGGCGATCTGGTGTTCTTCCAGCCGCACAGCGCGCCGGGCGTGTATGCGCGCGCCTTCCTCGAAGGCAAGCTCTCTGAGCAGGATCTGATGCACTTTCGCCAGGAGCTGACGGCACCGGCCGCAGGCGCGCGCGGCCTGTCGAGCTACCCGCACCCCTGGCTGATGCCCGATTTCTGGCAGTTCCCCACAGGCTCGATGGGCATAGGGCCGATCAGCAGCATCTACCACGCGCGCTTCATGCGCTACCTCACGCACCGCAACCTGCTCGATTGCGGCGGCCGGAAAGTGTGGGGCGTGTTTGGCGACGGCGAGATGGACGAGCCCGAGAGCACCAGCGCGCTCACCCTGGCCTCGCGGGAAGGCCTGGACAACCTGGTCTGGGTCGTCAACTGCAACCTGCAGCGGCTCGACGGCCCGGTGCGCGGCAACGGCCGCATCATCGACGAGCTGGAACGTCTGTTTGCCGGTGCCGGCTGGAATGTTATCAAACTCGTCTGGGGCAGCGACTGGGACGGCTTGTTTGCCCGCGACTTGACTGGCGCCCTTGCACGTGCGCTGGAGGGCACGGTGGACGGCCAGATGCAGACTTTTGCCGCCAAGGATGGGCGCTTCAACCGCGACAACTTCTTTGGCCAGAACCCCGCGCTGGCTGCGCTGGCCCAGGGCATGACGGACGAGCAGATCGACCACTTGAAGCGCGGCGGGCATGACCTGGTGAAGATTCACGCCGCCTACGCCGCCGCAGCGGCGCACAAGGGCCAGCCCACCGTCATCCTTGCCCACACCAAAAAAGGCTACGGCATGGGCACCTCGGGCCAGGGCAAGATGACCACGCACAGCCAGAAGAAGCTTGACGGTGCCGATCTGATCGAGTTTCGCAACCGATTCAATCTGCCGCTCACCGATGAACAGGCCACCAGTCTGGCCTTCTACAAGCCCGCCGAGGACAGTGCCGAGATGCAGTACCTGCGCAGCCACCGCCAGCAGCTCGGCGGCTACCTGCCGCGCCGCGAAACCGCGTGCGAGGCGCTGCCCGTGCCGCCCATTGCCAGCTACGCCCAGTTCGCGCTGCAGGCCGCTGGCAAAGAGATGAGCACCACCATGGCCTTCGTGCGCATGCTGACGGG
>Ga0208272_100133_pt1 | contig 50421 bp, 43 predicted proteins | sample LakWasM129_HOW14_2_FD_183939 | JGI IMG/M metagenome (GOLD analysis project Ga0208272, IMG submission 183939) | Freshwater sediment methanotrophic microbial communities from Lake Washington under simulated oxygen tension - Sediment Metagenome... | ecosystem: Environmental > Aquatic > Freshwater >... | reverse complement strand
GGAAATTCCTTCGCCCGCCGCTGGCGTGCTCAAGGAGCTCAAGGTCAAGGTCGGCGACAAGATCAATATTGGCGATTTCGTCGCCGTGCTCGAAGGGGCAGCTCCCGCAGCACCGGCCGCTGCCGCTCCTGCCCCGGCAACTGCGTCGGCCCCGGCAGCGCAGGCCGCTGTGGCCCCAGTACCCGCTGGCGCGCAAGCCTCAGTTCCCGCGCCCGTGGTGGCCGCGGCCGCCCACCAGCCGGGCGCGGCCGTGCTGGGCCTGCCGCACGCATCGCCCTCGGTGCGCAAGTTTGCGCGCGAACTGGGCGTACCGCTGGCCGAAGTCAAGGGCAGCGGCGCCAAGGGCCGCATCACGCAGGAAGACGTGCAGAACTTCACCCGCGCCGTCATGGCCGGCAGCCAGCGCACGCAAGCGCAGGGCGCTGCGCCCGTCGCCGCGTCCGGTGGCGGCGAGCTGGGCCTCATCGCCTGGCCCAAGGTGGACTTTGCCAAGTTCGGCCCCATCGAACGCAAGGAGATCGGCCGCATCAAGAAGATCAGCGGCGCCAACCTGCTGCGCAACGCCGTGATGATCCCGGCCGTCACCAACCACGACGACGCCGACATCACCGAGCTCGAAGCCTTCCGCGTGCAGCTCAACAAGGAAGCGGAGAAGAGCAAGAGCGGTGTCAAGGTCACCATGCTGGCCTTCCTCATCAAGGCCTGCGTCGCGGCGCTCAAGAAGTTCCCCGACTTCAACAGCAGCCTGGACGGCGATGCGCTGGTGATGAAAAACTTCTGGCACATCGGCTTTGCCGCCGACACGCCCAATGGCCTGATGGTGCCGGTGCTCAAGGATGCCGACAAGAAAGGCATCTTCCAGATCAGCCAGGAAATGGGCGAGCTGGCCAAGAAGGCACGCGAGGGCAAGTTGAGCCCGGCCGAGATGAGCGGCGCCAGCTTCACCATCTCCAGCCTGGGCGGCATTGGCGGGCGCTACTTCACGCCCATCATCAACGCGCCCGAGGTGGCCATCCTCGGCGTGTGCAAGAGCCAGATGGAACCGGTGTGGAACGGCACGGCTTTCGCGCCGCGCCTGATGCTGCCGCTCTCGCTCACCTGGGACCACCGCGTGATCGACGGCGCCTCTGCGGCGCGCTTCAACGTCTATCTGGGCGAGATCCTGGGCGACTTCCGCCGCGTGCTTCTCTAAGGCAGGGGTCAGATATGGCAATCATCGACATCAAAGTACCCGACATCGGCGACTTCGCCGAAGTGGCCATCATCGAAGTGATGGTCCAGCCCGGCGACACCATCAAGGCCGAGCAAAGCCTGATTACCGTGGAGTCCGACAAGGCCTCGATGGAAATCCCGTCGAGCCACGCTGGCGTCGTCAAGGAATTGAAGGTCAAACTCGGCGACAAGATCCATGAGGGCAGCGTGGTGCTCACGTTGGAGACGCAGAACGCTGGCGCTGCGCCAGCACCCGTTGCCGCCCCGGCATCTGCCCCTGCTTCTGCACAGAATTCAGAGCCAAAACAGGCTCTAGCGCAGGCACCACAAGCACAAGCAGCTACGAATCCAATAGCATTCGCCTTCTCGGGAAATGCCGATCTGGACTGCGACCTGCTCGTGCTCGGCGGTGGCCCCGGCGGCTACTCGGCCGCCTTCCGCGCGGCCGACCTGGGCCTCAAGGTGGTACTGGTCGAGCGTTACGCGACATTGGGCGGCGTCTGCCTGAACGTCGGCTGCATTCCGTCCAAGGCGCTGCTGCACGTCGCGGCCGTCATGGACGAAGTGGGCCACCTGGCTGCTGCAGGCATCGAATTCGGCGCGCCCAAGGTTAGCGTCGACGGCTTGCGTGGCCACAAGGAAAAGGTCGTCGGCAAACTCACCGGCGGCCTCGCCGCCATGGCCAAGATGCGCAAGGTCACCACCGTGCGCGGCTATGGCAGCTTCGTCGGCGCCAACCATCTGGAGGTTGAGGAAACCACCGGTACGGCGCAGGACAAAACCGGCAGCAAGAAGACCATTGCCTTCAAGCGCGCCATCATCGCCGCAGGCAGCCAGGCCGTGCGCCTGCCCTTCATGCCCGACGATCCACGCGTGGTTGATTCCACCGGTGCCCTGGCGCTGGCCAGTGTTCCCAAGCGCATGCTCATCCTGGGCGGCGGCATCATCGGCCTGGAAATGGGCACCGTGTACAGCACGCTGGGCGCACGCCTGGATGTGGTGGAAATGATGGACGGTCTGATGCAGGGCGCCGACCGCGACCTGGTCAAGATCTGGCAGAAGATGAATGCCAAGCGCTTCGACAACATCATGCTCAAGACCAAGACGGTGGGGGCTGAAGCCACGCCGGAGGGCATCAAGGTGACGTTTGCCGCAGCGGAAGAGGGCGGCCAAGCTCCCGAACCACAAACCTACGACCTGGTGCTGCAGGCGGTAGGCCGCACACCCAACGGCAAGAAGATCGCCGCCGACAAGGCCGGCGTGGCCGTCACGGACCGTGGCTTCATCAACGTCGATATCCAGATGCGCACCAACGTGCCGCACATCTTCGCCATCGGCGACATCGTGGGCCAGCCCATGCTGGCGCACAAGGCGGTGCACGAGGCGCATGTGGCGGCCGAGGTCATCGCCGGGGAACTGCAGGGCAACCAGGAGCTGGCCAGCGCCGCCTTCAACGCCCGCGTCATTCCCAGCGTGGCCTACACCGACCCCGAAGTGGCCTGGGTGGGCCTGACCGAAGACCAGGCCAAGGCCCAGGGCATCAAGGTCAAGAAGGGCCTGTTCCCTTGGACGGCCTCCGGCCGTGCCATCGCCAATGGCCGCGACGAGGGCGTCACCAAGCTGCTGTTCGACGACTCGCCCGAGGCGCATGGCCACGGCAAGATTCTCGGCGGCGGCATCGTCGGCACCCATGCGGGCGACATGATCGGCGAGATCGCCCTGGCCATCGAGATGGGCGCCGACGCGGTGGACATCGGCAAGACCATCCACCCGCACCCTACGCTGGGCGAGAGCATCGGCATGGCGGCTGAGGTGGCGCACGGCAGCTGCACGGACGTGCCGCCGGCACGCAAGTAGGCGGGAGCGCACCCCCTCACCGAGCGCAACCGTGGCAGCCAAGAAGTTTCCCAAGGCCCCAGCGCACCCCGAACGGGTGTGCTGGGGCTGCGACCTGTACTGCCCTGTGGGCGACATGCGCTGCGGCAACGGCTCGGACCGCACGCCGCACCCGGCGGAGCTGTTCGGGGAAGACTGGGCCGAGTGGGGCTCGGAGAACGACGGCGAAACCCAGGCGCCCACAACCACCTGCCATCCTGGCGCTGAACGCCCCACGCATTGACCGCGCCGCTCCTGCGCATCATTGCCCGAACAGGCCGGCCAGGTCGTGCCCATCGTCACGCTGAGCTCCGACATCCTAGCCCGGTGATGTAGAGCCTGCCTTAAGGCGATGCTGAACAAGTCACCGCGATGACGCGCGCCGTGCATCGGGATGGGAGGCAAGGCGCAAGCCGCAGCCATCGCCGCAGTGATGGCGAGGATTGGCAACGCCGCAGACCGCCCGAGGGACGGATGCGCGGCGCGTGAGGGACTTGTTCAGCATTGCCTGAAGGTCGGTTCATCTCGCGCGGGGCGGCCCTCCTGGTGCCAACAGGCCACTGGGCGTGCTGCGGCAGCACAAGCACGCCTTTGCCGTCCGATGGCCAGGCCCGAACCTTCATGGGGGTTCGGGCTTTTTTGTTTTCCGGGTTCGAATGGCCAAGGGTTTTCACCAGATCGTATTTCGGGATGACCGTCCTATTATTCGGGACGTTATCCCGATTTATGAGCAAGCCCATGTCCACTCCCAGCCCCCTTGCGCGCTACCACCAGGTGCTGTTGGCGGTGTCCAAAAGTTCCGTGGGACTCACCCTCGGTGAACTGACCCGCGATACACGGTTGCCCCGCAGCAGTGCGCACCGCATTGCCACGGCGCTGTCCGGAGTGGGGTACCTGCAAACCGATGCCGCAGGGTCGTACCTGCTCGGGCCGGCTTTCAAGGAGCTGCTGCGGCGCAGTCTCACGGCGGACAACCGGACCAAGGCCTTTCAGCCTGCCCTGCAGTTCCTGGTTGCGGAACTGAAGGAGACCGCATTTTTTGCGCGCTTTGTCAACGGTGCGGTCACCCTTGTCCACGCCGTCACCCCGGCGCAGGCCGAGCGTTCGTACATCCATCCCGGCACTGGCGAGCGCCCGCTGGACACCTGCTCATCGAGCAAGGCCATCCTCGCGTACGCCGACCAGCAATTGGTAGAGAACATGTACGAGGCCGGCAGCCTGCCCTTCGAAGGCAACCAGAGCCTGCGCAGCTTCATGACGACGCTGCGCAAGGTCAGCCATGACGGCTACGCGGTGTGCGACGGCGAAATCGACGAAGGCGCCTACAGCCTGGCCTGCCCGGTGCCCGTGGGCCCCATGCTGGGCTTGTTCAGCATCGGTGTGGTGGGCCCGTCCAGCCGCATGAAATCGGTGGGCGTGGAGCATTTGGCGCAGGTTGTGCAAACCGCCGCCGCCATGGCTTCGGCCCACCTGCTAGAGGATTCGGCCCCCGCCGCCTGACCGCGGCGCGAGGCAGTCTAGGTGCATGGGAGCGTTGGAAACGTCCAGCACACCATGCGAAAAGCTTCCATTTTTCAGGAGACCCACATGCAAACGCCTTACTCCTTGTGCCGCCGTACCGCTTTGAATGCCCCTTTGCACCACACTCTGAGAGCCGGCGCCGCCGCCGCCGTATTGCTGGCCCTGGCGCTGCAGGGCGCGCCGGTGCATGCCCAGGAGGCCGTCAAGCTCAAGTTCGCCGATTGGATGCCCGTGTCGCACTACACGGTGACCAATGCCGCATACCCCTTCATGAAGAAGGCGACCGAGCTGTCCAAAGGGAAGATCGAATTCCAGTACTTTCCCGCGGAGCAGCTGGGCAAGGGGAAGGACTTGCTGACGCTGCTGCAGACCGGGGTGGCCGACATCGCGGACATCTCCCCTTCCTACATCAGCGACAAGTTCCCGATGTCCTCGGTCGCCGAACTGCCGGCCATGTTCAACAACGCCTGCCAGGGAACCTATGCCTATGCCTCGCTGGTCAAGGCCGGGGGCGTGCTTGCGGAAAAGGAATTCAAGCCCAATGGGGTGCGCGTCCTGGTGTCGGTGGCCTACGCACCCTACAAGGTGCTGACCACAAAGAACAAGATCGAAAGCATCCAGGACTTCTCCGGGCTCAAGCTGCGCACTGCGGGCGGTGCGATGGATATCACGGCCAATGTGGTCGACGCGGTGCCGGTGCGCATGCCTGGTCCGGACATCCTGCCTTCGCTCAGCCGCGGCACGCTCGATGGCACGCTGGCCCCGCTGCAAAGCGTAAAAGTCTTCGACATGCAGACGCAGCTCAGGCACATGACGACAGACGTCAGCCTGGGCAGCTTCATCACGGTGTACGCGATCAGCGACCGCGCCTGGAAGCGGCTGCCGCAAGAGCTGCGTGCAACCTTGGTCGAAGCCGGCGATTTCGCCACCAAGAACCACTGCGAGTACGTCGATGCGCAGGAAGTCAAGGTGGTGCAAGAGCTCGAAAAAGACGGTGTGAAGGGCAACACCATGGCCCCTGGCCAACTGGCTGCGCTGAACACGAAACTTCAAAATGTCTCAGCCGAATGGGCCACTTCCCTTGACAAGCGCAACAAGCCGGGCACCGCCGTGCTGAGCGACTTCCGCAAGGCTGTCGCCCAATGAAAGCCCTGCTGTTCAGGTCCGACCGCTGGCTCTGGAAGATGGACTTCGCGTTCATCGCCATTGCCGGTCTGGCGGTGCTGACCATGATGGGCATAACAGCTGCGGACGTGGTGATGCGCTACGCTTTTCACCACCCAATCCGCTGGGCTTTCGATCTGGTCACGCAGTACCTGCTGATCGGTTCGTTCTTCTTCGCGTTCTCGTACACGCTGCGCACCAACGAAAACGTGGCCGTGGACTACTTCGCGCGCCACATCCCGCTGAACGTCTACCACCCGGTGATGGGGGCGGGGTTTCTTGTGGCGGCGGTCATATTTGCCGGCATCTGCTGGCTCAGCGCGTGGGATGCCTACGAAGCCTGGGACAACAACGATGCGCTCATGGGCGCTCTGATCTGGCCGACCTGGAGTGCCAAGATCATCGTGCCCATCGGTGCCGCGTCGCTGTCGCTGCGCCTGCTGCACCGCGCCCTTGCGCACTGGTGCAGCGTTGCGGACGAGGAATTCCGGGAAGCCATCGGCCTGGAAAACTCCCGCCAAATCCTCGTGAAGGACTGACATGACGCTCACTCTGGTTGTTGTGTTGCTGCTGGCGCTGCTGGCGGTCGGCTTGCCCGTGGCCTTTGCACTGGGCATTGCCGGCTCGATTGGCCTGGTCTTCTTCGGCGGAACCGACTTGCTGACCGGCATCCTCGCGACGGCACCGGCCTCGGCCGTCGGTAGCTACGAGTTCATGACCATCCCGATGTTCCTGCTGATGGCCGAGTTCATGGTTGCCAGCCGGATCTCCGATTCGCTGTTCATGGCGATTGCCGCCTGGGTGGGCCGCCTGCCGGGCGGGCTCGGCGTGGCGACGGCCCTGACCGGCGCGGCCTTCGGTGCGATTTCGGGTTCCAGCACGGCGGCGGCCGCCACACTGTCCAAATCCAGCATTCCGTCGATGATCGCGCAGGGCTACGAGCCGCGTTTTGCCAAGGGCATCGTGGCGATTTCCGGCACGCTGGCCATGCTGATTCCCCCCAGTGTCGCCCTGATCTTCTACGGCCTTCTGAGCGGCACCAGCGTGGCCAAGCTGCTGGTCGCCGGCATCATTCCCGGGGCGCTCGTCACCCTGGTCATCGTCTTCACCATCTGGCTGCTGCTATGGCGCGAACCGTCGCGTGCGGGCGAAAGCCGGGCCTACAGCTGGAAGGAAAAGATCGACTCCATCAAGGTGGCGGGGCCGTTCTGCGCACTCTTCCTGCTGGTGACGGGCCTGATCTACCTGGGTATCGCCACGCCGGTCGAGTCCTCAGCGCTGGGCGCACTTGGCGCTCTGGTCTTCACCGTGACCTCGGGCCGTATGACGCGCAAGGTATTCCTGAGCGCAGTCTCGCGCGCCTGTGCCACCAGCGCCATGATCGGCCTGATCGTCATCTGCGCGCAGATGTTTGGCTACTTCATCACCATGACCGAAGCGACGCAGCGGCTGGTGGATTTCGTCGGCAGCTCGGGCGTGTCGCCCTACACCGTGCTGGCGTTCCTGGTAGTGCTGTACCTGATGCTCGGCTGCTTCCTGGACCAGCTCTCCATCCTCATCCTCACGATTCCCATCGTGCTGCCGTTGGTCGTCAAGCTGGGCTTCGACCCGGTGTGGTTCGGCATCCTGGTGATCCTGTTGGCCGAAGTCGGCATGGTCACGCCGCCGGTGGGGCTGAACGTGTTCGTGGTCGCCAAGAGCACCAACACGCCGGTGGGCGAGGTGTTCGCCGGGGTCTGGCCGCATGTGGTGGCCCACGTGCTGCTGATCATCGTGCTGATCCTGTTCCCGCAAATCATTCTTTGGCTGCCTTCTGGCATGAACCAATGACGACGACCAATCCCTCCGGCAACACGATGCGGGCCCTGCTGGTACGCGAAACCGGCTGGCCCAACGGCATGCAGGTGACCGAAGTGCCGCGCCCGCAAGCGCAGGCGCTGGACGTGGACAGCGTGTTGGTGCGGGTGCGCGCAGCCGGTCTCAACTTCGCCGATACCTTGAGCATTGGCGGCAGCTACCAGGAAAAGCAGGCGCTGCCGTTCGTGCCGGGGGCCGAGCTCTGCGGCGAAGTGGTGGCTGTGGGTGCGGGCGTGCAGGGCCTGACAGCCGGCGAGCGGGTCATGGGGCAGGTCGGCGCCGGCGCCTATGCCGAATGGGCCGTGATGCACCAGCACCGGCTCGCACGCGTGCCCACAGCCATGCCCGACGATGAGGCCGCCGGTTTCTACATTCCCTACGGCACCGCGCTCTGCGCCTTGCGCGAACGCGGCCGCCTGGCGCCCGGCGAAACGCTGCTGGTGCTCGGTGCCGCCGGGGCGGTGGGCCTGGCCGCCGTGCAAGTGGGCAAGGCGCTTGGCGCCCGGGTGATCGGGGTCTCGCGCAGCGAATCCAAGCGTGGTGCCGTCATGCAGGCCGGCGCCGATGTGTTTGTGGCGTGGTCGGCGGGCGACTTGAAGCGCGCGCTGCAGCAAGCGGGCGTGGGCGCTGGCGTGAATGTCGTGCTCGACATGGTCGGTGGAGACGCGACCGTCGCCGCCATGCGCTGCCTGCAGTTCGAGGGCCGGCTGGTCGTCGTGGGCTTCACCAGCGGGCAGGCGCCGACGCTGCGCGCCAACCATATCCTCGTCAAGAACATCGACATCGTCGGCTGTTACTGGGGGCCCTACCAGCAACTGCGCCCCGCGCAGACCCGCCAGTCCTTTCAAACGCTGTTCGATTGGTACCGCCAAGGCCGCCTGAATCCGCGGATCGCAGCCACCGTACCACTCGAAGGCGTCGCCCATGCCCTGGAGCAGCTGGCCTGCGGCGCGTATGCCGGCAAGGTCGTTGCCACCCTTTCCATTCCCTCTGGAGTCACCGAATGACGCACCCCCTTGTAAGCATCGAGAAACCGGCCACCGGTATCGCCCTGGTGACGCTGCAGCGCCAGGACAAGCGCAATGCGCTCAACGACGCGCTGATCAGCGCCCTCATCGACGCCGCGCAAACGCTGCGCGACGACGTATCGGTCAAGGCCATCGTCCTGACCGGCGGCCCCGATGCGTTTTCCGCAGGGGCCGACATCAGCACCTTCGAGGCCATCGGGCAGGAGCCGGACGTGAACCAGGTGCGCCGCATGACGGACAAAGGCGCGCGCATGGCCGAGCTGTGGCAATCCATGCCGGCGGTGACGATTGCCGCGGTCGAAGGCGGCGCGGTGGGCGGCGGCTTCGGGTTGGCACTGGCGTGCGACTGGCGCGTGTTTGCGCGCAATGCCTTTGCCTATGTGCCGGAAGTCCGCCTCGGCCTGAATTACGGCTGGAGCACGTTGCCCCGCCTGGCCGCGCTGGCGGGCCCGGGCCGTGCGAAGTGGATCTCCATCCTCTGCCGGCGCCATGGCGCCGAAGAGCTGGCGGCATGGAACATTGCCGAACACGTGGCCGAGCCCGGCGGCGCGGTGGCCGCCGCCATGGAGCTGGCCCAGGAAGTGGCGGCGCTGCCCGCGCTGGCGGCGCAAATCATCAAGCGCTCGGTCAACGCCTACAGCCTGGCGCTGGCAAAAACCGCCAGCTACAGCGATATGGACGACATGCTGGTCTGCATGACCGACGACGAAGGCCGGCGCGCGCGCGAAAGCTTCACGCAGCAACTGACGGGAAAGGCCGGTCATGCTTGAAACCCCACTCCAATCTCCGCAGAGCGACCCGTCCGCCTACCGGGTACTGGCCGACTGGCTGGACGCGCACGCCGCGCAGCACCCCGAGCGCGATGCCATCCTGTTCGGTGCCACGCGCATCACCTATGCAGAGCTGCGCCGCAAGGTGGACCAGTGCGCGCGGGCCTACCTGGCCCATGGCCTCCAGGGCGGCGACTGCGTCGCCATGCTGTGCCCGCCGCGCCCCGAGGCCTTCATCAGCTTTCTTGCCGCTGCGAAAATCGGCGTGTTGTGGCTGGGTCTCAATCCCCGTTACCAATTGCCCGAACTGAGCTATGTGGTCGGCGATGCGCAGCCCAAGCTGCTGCTGTCCATCGATTCCCTGGAGGGCCGTTCGTACGCGCCCGACATCGAAATCCTGGCGCAGCAGAACCCCGGCATCCGCGCCACCGTCCTCATTGAGCGGCGCGGCCCCGACGGCTCCAGTTTCGACGATTGGGCGGTCTCGTTCGCCGATCCCGCGCTCGACGCACAGCTTGCCAGCGCCCGCGCGGCAGTGCAGGACACCGCGCCCGCGCTGCTGGTCTACACCTCGGGCTCCAGCGGCAAGCCCAAGGGGGTGCTGCTGCGCCACCGCGAGCTGATCCGCCGCAGCCGCACGCAGAACGAACGCTTTGCCACCCGCAGCTACCCCCGCGTCATCAACCCGCTGCCGGTGAACCACATCGGCGGCATGCATTTCCTGGGGCTGTTCACCTTCATTGGCGGCGGCACGCTGCGCTTTACCGAGCGCTTCTCGGCGGCGGAATTCGTTGCCGCCCTCCAGGCTGGGAGCATCAACGCCCTGATCCTGCTGCCCACGATGTTCAAGATGATGGTGGATGAGCCCGGCTTTTCCAAAGAGTTGCTGGCCAAGCTCGACTGGTTCGTGTTTTCCGGCGCCGCCATGGCGCCGGAACTGCTGGAGCTGATCCGCAGCACCGGCTGCCCGATGGGCCTCACCTATGGCATGACGGAAACCTGCGGCTCCGTCACCTATTCCGACCCGGACGCCGACGTGGAAACGCTGGCCAACACCATCGGCCGGGCCACGCCCGTGGGCGAGGTGCGCGTGGCGGACGACGATGGCCAGCCCTGTGCGCCCGGCGTGCCCGGGGAGCTGCAGGTGCGCGCCGAATACTGCATGGGCGGCTATCTGAACCGGCCCCAGGCCACCGCCGAAGCCTTCACCGAAGACGGCTGGCTGCACACCGGCGACACCGCCGTGCTGCGCGAGGATGGCAACATCCGCTTCATCGGCCGGCGCAGCGAGATGTACAAGTCCGGCGGATACAACGTCTACCCGCGCGAGGTCGAACTGGCCATGGAAACCCACGAGGCGGTGGTGCTGAGCGCCGTCGTCTCCGTGCCCGACCCGCTCTACGACGAAGTAGGCTGGGCCTATGTGGTGCCCGCGCCGGGCCGGCAGATCAGCGAGAAGGAAGCCGCCGACTGGTGCAAACGCCAATTGGCCAACTACAAGGTGCCCAAGCGCTTCATCGTCTGCGCCGAACTGCCGTTGCTCCCGGTGGGCAAGGTCGATAAGGTCAAGCTCAAGTCCCAGGCGCAGGCGCAGGCTCTGCAGCGCAGCGCGGCGACCGCCTGAGCCTGGTTGCCGTGCCCTTGTCCGACGCCAGCCCGCGCAAGCCGCTGCACCGGCGCGCCCTTGAGTTCCAGGGCTTCGCACGCGAAGACGGCCTGTGGGACATCGAGGGCCGTTTGACCGACCGCAAGCCCTTCGCCCATCTGAACTATCGCAACGAGCCGATCGGGGAGGGTGAGCCGGTGCACGACATGTGGGTACGCCTCACGCTGGACGACGCTATGCAGGTGCTGGCCATTGAAGCCGCCACCGACGCCTCGCCGTTTGGCATCTGCCCCGATGCGATTCCAGCGCTGCAGTCGCTCAAGGGCCTGCGGCTGGGCCCGGGCTGGCGCCAGGCGCTGAAGGCCCGGCTTCCCCCTTCAGCCTCCTGCACGCATCTGAGCGAACTGCTGCAAGCCACCGCCACCGTGGCTTTCCAGACGTTGGGATTTGGACGCACGCCGGAAGGCACCAACCCCTTGTCGGGCATGGGCCATGGCGGGGTGGCGCCATTCTTCGTGGACAAATGCCATTCCTGGCGTGCCGATGGCGCGGCCGTTCTGGAGGTCTTTCCGCAGTTCGCGAAAAAACCAGGCCTCTGAGCCCGGCATTGCCCGCCCGCCCGCGCCAGACCGGGCCGGCGGGACCGGAGGCAGCCGGGAATTATCTCCTGTTTTTATAGCTATCAGCGCTTACCACATAAGCGCTAGAGGCCATTTTTACTACAAATTTTCGTCTCCTTTGCCACGAGGAATGCCCTCGTGGCTCACGCCTTCTTCTTCACCAGGCCGTAGACCACCAGCAGCACGATCGCGCCGAGGATGGACGCCAGCCACCCTGCGGGTGCGCCCGGCGCATACCAGCCCATGGCCACGCCGACATAGCGCGCCAGGAACGAGCCGGCGATGCCGAGCACGATGGTCATGATCCAGCCCAGCTTGTCGTCGCCGGGTTTTACCGCGCGGGCAATCAGGCCGACGATGAGGCCGACGATGAGGGTTCCGAGAAGGGCAAACATTCGATTCCTTTGACAGACAGCCATTTGGCCTGGGAGCGGCCACTGTAGCCGCAGCACCGACAATCTGCCAATGCAAGCCTTGTTGAACGCCATCGCCACGATGGCCATGCCTACCGACGCCCAACGCATCTTCCATGGCCGGGGTGGGCTGTATGCTGGGTGCGAGCACTGGACGCTCGACGCCTATCCCCCCGTTTTTGTGCTCACCAGCTTCCTGCCTGCGGAGGAGGGTACAGACGCTCAGATTGCCCTCATCGGCGCCGCGTTGGCCAGGCGCTGGGAGGCGCTGGCACCCGGTCAGGCCCTCCACTGGGTATTTCAGTGCCGCAATGAGCCACTGCGCACGCACGGGCGCACCGAAACCCGCATCTTGGCCGGCAGCGTGCCCGCCCCGCATGTCGTGACCGAGCAGGGCGCGCGGTTTCGTGTGCATATTGAAAAGGGTCAGAACCACGGCCTGTTCCTCGACATGGCCGAGGGCAGGCGCTGGGTGCGCGAATATGCCGAAGCACGCCGATCGGATCGCTACGGCCTGAAGGTGCTCAACCTGTTTGCCTACACCTGTGCCTTCTCGGTGGTGGCACTGCAGGCGGGCGCCCGCCAGGTGGTCAACGTGGACATGAGCCACGGTGCACTCGCCATCGGCCAGCAGAACCACCAGCTCAATGGCATCACCGCGGGGGCGAGCTTTCTGCCGCACGACATCTTCAGCAGCTGGGGCAAGATCACGCGCAGCGGGCCGTACGGGTTGGTGATCGTCGATCCGCCGAGCTACCAGAAGGGCAGCTTCGTGGCGACCAAGGACTACGCCCGGCTCATGCGGCGCCTGCCGGACCTGGTGGCGCCGGGCGGGCACGCGCTGCTGTGCCTGAATGCGCCCGAGCTGGGCATGGAGTTTTTGCAGAACCAGATGCAGGAACTGGCGCCGGAATTGGCGTTTGTGGAACGGGTGGCAAACCCGGCCGTGTTTGCTGATCTGGACGCCGAACGGGCGCTGAAGGTACTGGTGTACCAGGCCCCAGAGCTGTAGGCCGGCAGGGTCCGGCCGATGAAACCCGTGTCACCCGCAACGCGGATGGCATGGATATGAAGGAACCATGGCGGGCAAGCGGTGTGACTGCCTGCTTGGTGCATGATGCCGCCCCATGAACAAAGGCCAGCTCAAAAAGCTGGAGTTCAGGTGGCCAGAGACCAAGGCGGATGCAGTGAGCTATGGTTGAAATTCGCATTTGACCACCGGATCGCCTTGAATGCCGTGGTGGGACCAGCGCGGAAAACTGGGGGTGTACCGCCAGCGCAAAAACAGGCAGACCACTGTGCCTGAACTCAAAAATACTTGCGCACACTCAACTCCCACGCATGGGGCACCGCGCCGAACTCGCTGCGCGCACTGCCTTTGCTGCCTTGCCATTGCATGGCCAGATCGATTTGGCTCCAGTGGTAGCGCAGCTCCAGCCAGTGCAGTTGGCTGTGGTCAGCGGCATTGGCTCGGACCATGGCGTTCAGCTCCAAATGCGGCACAAGTGCATCTGGCCAGTGGGCGTACACGGCATACATGTTGCGCGTCGCCATTTCCTGGGCGGTGATGGTCCAGTTGCGGTACATCGCATAGCCGATGGACGCGCTGTTTTGCAATGCTCGCCATGCCGGGGCGCTGAGGGCGGCGTTGTTGCGGGAGTATTCCAGGGTGAGCGAGAGCTTGCTGGCTGCGGTCCAGGTGGCACCGGCACTCAGCCGCTGGTGAAAGCTGCGGTCTTCGGGGAGGTCCAACGCCTGTGCCAATTGGGAGCGGCTGCGCCCCCCTGACCACTCGGCGAACGCTACGGTGGAGTCGTTGATGAGTGTCGCCAGATTGAACCCTGTTTGAGGGGCTTGCCGCTCTTCCCCATAGAGCAGCCACTGCGGATTGAACTGGTCGTTCAGCCGCTGGCTCCATGCCAGCAGCCAGCGGTTGCTGGCGTTGGTTGCGCCCTCGTTAAGCGCAAACGGGGTGCTGCTGGGTTGCGCAGCCAAGCGCGGGGAGAACAAGGCGGTGAGCGCCCCCTGGTCCCAGACCGCCTGGCTGCGCAGCATGAAAGCGCCCTGGCGGTTTTTCTTCAGGCTGCCTGGGTCTACCGAAACCACGGAGCGGATGGAACCCGTGCGAAAGTAGTCCGTCGGGCTGTAGCCGGTGGCGACGCCAAACCGTGCATTGATACGGCCCAGATCCACCGCCTGGGTGTCACTTGCTTGCCAGCCCACCCATGCTTCCTTGAGTGTGTTGATGGGGTGTTCTTGTCCGACCTGCGGTGGCCAACTCACGTCCAGCCGATCGGCGAGCACCGCACGCCAACCGGGCGCCAGCGAGTGGTCTATTTGCAGATCCAGCGATACGCGTTGGTTGTCGCGATCACGACCCAAAAGTGTGTGGACCTGGCCTGCAGCAAGCTCGGAAAACAATTGCCAGTCGCGGGCGGCGACCGTGGGCGCGGCAGGGGCATCGGCCAGCAGCAAGGCATCAATATCGCCTGACTGGGCTGCGGCTGGGAACGCAAGGGCGACGGCCAGTGCGCCCAATGCACCCATCGATAGCCTGCGCTGGCGCCAGCGCGTGGGCAGGACAAGTCGCATGGGGCGTTACTCGGGTTTGAAGCGGGGCAGGTAGTCCCGCTGCAGCCAGGCGTCGGGCACCTCGCGCCGAGTCCAGTCGGTAAAGCGCATTACCGTGACCCAAGTCGGGTCGAGCCCGTCGATGATGACGGTCTCGGTAGGACGCTCCTGCCCCAACTGGCGCTGGTAGTGGCGAAAGTAGGCGGTTTTGAGCAACTGGCCACTGTCGGCGTAGTAACGCGCCTTGATGGGCTGGTGGTTACCGGTGTCGATCCAGATGTCAATGCGGGGGTAGCTGACATCGGGCGTTTGGGCGCTCAAGGCGAGTTTGTAGCAGTGGCGCGTCTTGCGCTCGCCATCCTGTGTGTCTTCTTCTCCTGCCAGCTGTGCACCGTAGTCCTTGGCCAGGTTGACCGTGACCACATCGCCATTCGATGCCTGCCCCAACAGGCGCTGCTGCGGCGACAAACGGATGCTGGCCTTACTGCTTGGGTCAAAAAACCACAGGTCTTTGCCGCTGTAGAGCATGAGCTTGTTGGTATCGCGTGCCGGCGCCACGAAACGCACCAGGCTGCGAAACTGTCCACTGCTGGCGTCGGCCTTGGAATAGATGGCCAGCGTATTCGTATCGGTTTGCTGCCCCTTGCGGTATTCGATCAGGGTATTGGTCAGCCCAAACGAAAAGTCCGGGTTGCGCACGGCATCGCTTGCAGCCAGGATTTCTTGGGCACTGGGTGCGGCCCATGCGGTGCCCATGCAAAAGGCCAGCAACGCGAGCAGGGATTTGCATTGTTTTTTCATCGTCGCCTCTTTCTTCGAACAGACTCTTAGACATGGCGCAGGGCGTCGACGATCAGCAAACGCGCGGCCCGCCGTGCCGGCCACCAGGCCGACAGCCCGGCCACCAGAACCAGCGCTCCGGCACTGCCGGCCAGCGTGGCCCAAGCACCCCAGAGCCGTACCTTGAGCGGGTAGGCATAGACATAGCCGGGCGGCGTCCAGGTCAAGCCGCTGTGGTTGATCAATGCGGCCAGCGCCAGCGCTATCAGCGTGCCCAGTACGGCGCCCGCCACCCCCAGCACCAGGCCTTCGGTCACGAACAGGCGGCGAATACCGCCTTGGCGCAAACCGATGGCGCGCAAGGTGCCAATTTCGGTGGTGCGCTCCACCACGGCCATCCCCATGGTGTTGCCCACGGTGAACAGTACGATGACGCCGATGAGTATGGCGATAAAGCCAAACACCGATTGAAAGAACTCGATGGTCTGGCCGTAAATGGGCGCCAGGGTTTCATAGTCCAACACCTCCAATTCACCCTTTTGAAGCTCGGGCGCCAGCAACTGTGTGAGCCGTGCTCGGGCTTGCGCCATCTGCGCGGTGTGGTGCAGCTGGATTTGAATAGCGGTGACCTGTGGCGCGGCTCCGCCATAGACCAAGCGCTGGGCTTGGGCGAGGTGCATCATGGTGTAGCTGTCGTCAAACTCCTTGAGCCCGAAGTTCTCTGCTTTCACCACGTCGAGCCCCACCACGTTGGGCGCGCCTTGCACCGTGGCGGCCAGCATTTCAATATGGGTGGATTGCTTGGCGGAGGCGCTGGGCGCTTCCTGTGCAGAGAGGGCCGCAATGTCGTCCGGCGTCGGTGCAGCGGACGTGTTTTTCGCAATGCTGGGCGTCGGGCAGGGGTGCACGTTCAGCGCCTGGCACAACTGCAGCTTGCGTGCCACGCCGGTGCCAATGACTACCGCATTGCCCGGTGTGTTCAGCAGGGCGATGGGCGGGGCGTAGCTCATGTTGCCGTAGTCGTCCCATGCGCGCAGTTGTGCTTGTTCCGGGGCGACGATACCGGCCGAGAGCACATTGGTCGAGACCCCGGCTGCAAAATTTCCGGCAATGCCGCTCAATTGCAGTTTGGGCGTGACCACCGTCAGCATGGGTGCGAGCACCGGGTCGCGTCGCACCTGCTCCATGATGCGTTCGTAATCCGCGATGCCGTAGGCGGTCGGGTTGCTGCTGCCATCCAGAAAATAATTCTTGCGCTGGATTTGCAGGTGCCCATGCAACTGCACATAGCCCGTCTGCATGGAGTAGATGGTGCTGCTGCTGTAGCCGCCAAACACCAAAATGGCGCACAGGCCAATCACCATGGCCAGCAAGGTTGCCAGAGAGCGGCGGCGGTTGCGCAGCAAGTTGTGCAGTGCGAGCGACACGGTGTTCATGCCAGCACCCCTGAAGACTCGGGGAGCCGTTCGATGGAGGTGATGCGCCCGTCGCAAATCGTCACCGTGTCGTCGGCCGCCGCCTGCACCTGCGGGTCGTGCGAAGAAAACACAAACGACACATGGTGCTCGCGCTGCATCTGGCGCATCAGGGCAATGATGCCCGCGCCGGTCTGGCTGTCGAGGTTGGCGGTGGGTTCGTCGGCCAGCACCAGGGTCGGTGCGGGTGCCAGAGCACGGGCAATGGCCACGCGCTGGCGTTGCCCGCCAGAGAGCTGGCCTGGGCGGTTCCGGGCTTTGTCAGACAGGCCCACCGCATCGAGCAGCGAGCGCACGCGCTCGTGCCGCTGCGGGGCGGGCATGCCGCTTAGCAGCAAGGGGTACTCGACATTCTCATAGGCGGTGAGCACCTGCAACAGGTTGAAGTTTTGAAAGATGAAACCGAGGTTTCGGGCGCGAAAGTCGGACAACGCGTCGTCCGACAGCGCCAGCACGTTCTGCCCGGCAACAAGTACCTCGCCGTGGTCTGGGCGGTCGATGCAGCCCACCACATTGAGCAGCGTGGTCTTGCCGCTGCCCGAAGGCCCGCAGATGACGGTGAAGCAATTGGCACGGATCTCAAGATGGATGTCGCTCAAGGCGGGGACATCCACACTGCCTAAGCGGTAGGTGCGAGAGACATTTCTCAGAATGACAGGGTGCATGGTGCAGGGCGGCGAGAGGTCGAAAAAGCAGGAATCCAAAGGCGGGGCCATTGGTGCGGCCGCAGTTTCGCGCACCCCTGGGCGGGCTGTATTGAACGATTCCGACACGTATGCGCAGCCTAGAATTGCGTATGCATTTGCCTGTCGCCACTGTTCCGGAGTCGGGTGTCCGCTGCGCCCTCTTGGCGCCACGCTTGTCGCTTGCGTCTTGTGTGCGAGGGCATATTGTTCGAAGCACAGCGGGCCTGGCGCTTGGTCCTGAGCAGCGGTACAACCATTTCCCTGCATCCCCGCTGTGCGCAATCTGTTGGTTGTTTCAGGGAGGCGCCACGGTCGTTCAACGCGGTGACCAGGCCATCTGCGAAGTAACGCCGCGTATTTCGTTGATCGGCCCGCACAGCGTGCCGGTTGTGAGCCATAACCCAGGGCCGGTAGAGGCTTTGATGGTGGCGCTGACTCCGGCGGCGGTGGAAGCCCTTAGCGGTGTGCCCGTCAGTTCCCTGGTCAATCGTGTGGTCCCGCTGGAAGAAGTATTTGGCGCCGCATGGGGGACCATGGCGCAAGAGGTGCTCCGGGCAACCGATGACGCGCGCCGTATCGCCTTGTTTGAAGATTTTCTGGAGCCACGCTGGGCGCTGGTACGCGATGGTACTGTGCTTCGGGCGGATCGCTTTCACTATTGGGTCGAGAATTTGGCCTTGCGGGCAGCGCAGTCGGGGGTGGGCGTCGGCATGCGCCAGATGGAGCGGCGCATCAAGCAATGGGCAGGCCAGCCTCTGCGGGATTTGCGGCGCATGGAGCGTGCGGAAGAAGCATTTTTTCGGGCGATGGCATCGCACCAACGAGGCTCCCTTGACTGGGCCGAAATGGCTGTGGACTGTGGGTATGCCGACCAGGCCCACCTGTGCCGCGACGTCCGGCGCAATACGGGCCACAGCCCTACGGACCTGCTTGCGGCCATCGAGCAAGAAGAGAGTTTTTGGATGTACCGGCTGCGCGACCAGTGAGCAGCGGGAGATGGTGGTTGCACGGTGGGTAACGGCTTTTCACCCCCCTCCCGAATGGCGGATAGGGTAGCGGCGAGGAAGTTTTGGCAAAGGCGGCGAGGTTCCGCGTACAGTGTTTGCTGTACTGGAGTTGACGCAGATCGGATCCGCGGCATGGAGGAAAACCCCCGTGCCCTCTAGGTGCCAGCCTCTAGAGCTGCTCATGCATCGCGTGCGATATTTGTCCGATGCAAAGACGATCTCTTTTGAAACTGGGCTTGGTGTCCGGCGCCGTGCTGGCGTTGGCGGGTGGGGCCGCGGTGCTGCTGCGGCCGGGCCTGGAGCAGGGGCGCCTTTCTGCGTCGGCCCGTGGGCTGTTTGCCAGCCTGGGCCGCGCCATCCTGCAAGGCACCCTGCCTGTTGATGCGCAGGCACGCAGTCGCGCGCTTGCGGGCATGGTCGAACGCATCGACGCGCTCACGGCCAACCTGCCGCCTGCGGTGCAGGCCGAACTCTCGCAACTCTTGGGCTTGCTGTGCACCACGCCAGGGCGCCTGGGGCTGGCGGGCCTGGCGCCGGCCTGGGCCGATGCCAGCGAGGCACAGGTGCAGGCCGCCCTGGAAGGGATGCGTTTTTCCAGCCTGGCGCTGCGCCAGCAGGCCTACCAGGCGCTGCACGAGATCGTGGGCGGCGCCTACATGTCTGACGAAAGCACCTGGGCCGCTTTGGGCTACCCCGGGCCTTTGCCTCTTTGATTTTCCTCGTATGAGCCATTTTCCTGACCCTATCCGTGCGGGTTTACAGCGCGGCTGGAAGGTGTTGGGCGGCGCCCACGGCGCACTGCCTGCCAAAATCACCTGCGACGTCGCCATTGTCGGCTCGGGCGCCGGTGCCGGCATCACCGCCGAGCTGCTGACCCAGGCGGGTCTGGCCGTCGTCATCGTGGAAGAAGGGCCGCTCAAGAGCAGCAGCGATTTCCACCAGCATGAATCCGAGGCCTATCCCTCGCTGTACCAGGAAAGTGCGAGCCGCAAAACCGAGGACAAGGCCATCTCCATCCTCCAGGGGCGTTGCGTAGGCGGATCCACCACGGTGAACTGGACCAGCTCCTTTCGCACGCCCGAGTCCACATTGCGCTTCTGGCAGGAGCGTTTAGGGCTGAAGGATTACCACCGTGAAGCTTTGGCGCCGTATTTTGATCAGGCCGAGCGGCGCTTGCACATCGCGCCCTGGCTGACGGAGCCCAACGAGAACAACGCCTTGCTTCACCGCGGGGCGCAAAAGCTTGGTATTTCCGCGTCGGTGATTGCGCGCAACGTCAAAGGCTGTTGGAACCTCGGTTCCTGCGGCATGGGGTGCCCGACGAATGCCAAGCAGTCCATGCTGGTGACCACCATCCCCGCGGCGCTGGACCACGGCGCCACGCTGCTGGTGGAAACACGCGCTGAACAATTCGTACTGGATGGCGGCAAAGCGCAGGCGCTGCGCTGCGTGGCCGTGCGGCCCAATAGCGCACCGGTGGCACCTGGCCAGATTGCCACCACCATCGTGGCCAAGCACTTTGTGCTGGCGGGCGGCGCCATCAATTCACCGGCGGTGCTGCTGCGCTCCAAGGCGCCCGACCCGCACGCGCTGCTGGGCGCGCGCACCTTTTTGCACCCGGTGGTGATGTCGGCGGCCGTGCCGGAGCAGCGGGTGGAGGGCTGGGCGGGTGCGCCGCAGTCCATCTACACCGACCATTTCATGGACACGCAGCCGATTGACGGCCCCATGGGTTTCAAGCTGGAGGCGCCGCCCCTGCACCCGGTCATCATGGCCACGACCATGCCGGGCTACGGCCAACCGCACGCCGACATGCTGGCGAAATTTCCGCACACCCATGTGCTGCTGGCCTTGCTGCGCGACGGCTTTCACCCGCAGGCGCCGGGCGGCCAGGTCAAGCTGCGCAGCGATGGCTCGGCAGTGCTGGACTACCCGCTGACCGATTTCGTGATGGAAGGCGCCCGGCGCGCGCTGCTGGCCATGGCCGAAATCCAGTTTGCTGCCGGAGCCCAAGAGGTGCTGCCAGTGCACGAGCGAGCGCACCCCTACACCTCGTGGGACGCGGCGCGCAGCGCCATTGCGGCACTGCCCATGAAGCCGCTGCTCACCAAGGTGGTCAGCGCCCATGTCATGGGCGGCTGCGCCATGGCCGCAACGGAGGCGCAAGGCGTGGTGCGTGCAGACGGCGGGCATTGGCAGATCGAAAACCTGTCGGTGCACGACGGCTCGCTCTTTCCGACCAGCGTGGGCGCGAACCCGCAGCTGTCCATCTACGGCATTGCCAACCGGCTGGCACAGGGGCTGGCGCAGCGTTTGACAGGCAGGGCGGTGGTGCTGGGCTGAGGCGAGCATTCGCCGCAGGCCTGTGGGCAGACCGAACCCATGCGCACTCGCCTAACATCACCGCATGGAAACGTCCTTGCCCTCGCTGTTGCTGCTGATGCTGCATGGCTTTGCGCTGTGGCTGGTCTCCTCGGTGCACATCGCACTGGCGATCGCCGTCACGCTGCATGCGCTGATGAAGAAGGACGAAGTGCACGCTGCAGTCGGCTGGATTGGTCTGGCCTGGCTGGCACCGTTCGGTGGTGCACTGGCGTATTGGTTGCTGGGCATCAACCGCATCGGGCGCACTGGGGTGGCGCTGGGCCTGCGCAAAGCCTGGCAGAGCGAAGGCGACTTGGCCGAAGCCTTTGCAGTCCCCGACGAGGCGGTGGATGCTCCGCTAGGCGGCGTGGCCCGGGTGGCCCGTCAGGTGACGGGAAAACCGCTGCTGGCGGGCAACAGCGTGCTGCCCCTGCCCGATGGCGACATCGCTTACCCGGCGATGCTGGCAGCGATCGACGCGGCCGGGCAGTCCGTCACGCTGCTGACCTACATCTTCCACAACGACGCCGTGGGCGAAGCCTTTGTGCAGGCGCTGACGCGCGCGCAAGCGCGGGGCGTGCAGGTGCGCGTGCTGATCGATGCCGTGGGATCGCGCTATCGGCCGACCGGCGTGCTGCGGCGCCTGCGGGCGCTGGGCATTCCCTGTGCCGCGTTCCTGCCGCCTGCATTCACGCGCGTGCTCTCGCATGTGAACCTGCGCAACCACCGCAAGATTTTGGTGGTGGACGGCGTGATCGGTTTTACCGGCGGCATGAACATCAGCGCCAACCACTGGATCGGCAGGCAGCCGGCCACGCCCGTGCACTGCCTGCATTTCGAAGTGCGTGGGCCGGTGGCCACCGACATGCAGCGCGCTTTCGCCACCGACTGGGCGTTCACCACGGGCGAGCGCCTGCATGGCGCGCCCTGGTTTGCGCCGCCGCAGCCCAGTGGCTCGGTGCTGGCGCGGGGCGTGACCGATGGCCCGGACGCCGATATGGACCACATGCGGCAGGTCATTCTGGGCGCGCTGGCGGCGGCGCGGCAGCGGGTGCGCATCGTCACGCCGTACTTTCTGCCCGATGAAGTGGTGCTGAGCACGCTGCAGACGACGGCACTGCGCGGCGTGGTGGTGGACATCGTGCTGCCCGTGCGCAGCAACCTGCCGCTGCTCGACTGGGCCATGCGCCCGCAGTTCGACGCACTGCTGGCAGCCGGCTGCCGCATCTACCTCACGCCGGCGCCGTTCGACCACGCCAAGCTGTTGGTGGTGGACGGTGCCTGGGCGCTGATTGGTTCGACCAACTGGGACGCGCGCAGCCTGCGACTCAACTTTGAATACAACCTGGAATGCCACGATGGCGAACTGGTGCGCAAGCTCAGCCCGCTGATCGACACCCGCATCGCCCGCGCCACGCCGCTCGATGCCGCCACGCTGGCCCGCCAGCATCTGCCCGCACGGCTGCGCAATCGGCTGGTATGGCTGCTGTCGCCCTACTTGTGAAACTTACAAATAGATAGCTACAAACGCTTTCCATATAAGCGCTAGCAGCCATTTTCATTCATTTTTTCTGTTCCAGGCCATTGCACCGCCCAGGCGCTGTCAGGCTGCGCCGCGCACCAGACGTTCGAACAGATCCGGTGGCCCCATCTGTCCGCCCTTGAGCATGAGCTCCAGGCCATCGAGCGCCGGGACGTTGCTGTGCAGCCGGCACAGCGCCTGGTCGGGCGAGAGCTGGCCCAGATGCGACAGGCCCCAGGCGTCGAGTGCCTGCACCGCAAGGCTGGAGGTGTCGCCCCCGGCAATCCCGACGCGGCGCACCGAGGTGTGGTTCAGCACGGTTGCCAGCCATTCGCCGCACGCGAGGGCAAGCTGTCGCGAACCGATGGACAAGCCTGCGGCGGGGCTGCCGCCCGCGCTCGACGTGCAGGCCAGCACATGGTGTCCGTCCTGCAGTGCCGCGGCCACTTCGAGGGCCAACCGCTGGCGGTAGGCGCCATCGGCGTTCACAAGTTGCGCAGGGTCCAGCGCGACGTGGGAGAACGAGGTGGCGTGCTGCACCTGGGTAGCGGTAATCGGCGAGAGGCTGCCGGCCAGCACCAGCACCGGCCCTTTGGATGGACCGATCGGCGGGTTCGCTTGCGCTGCAGGCAAGGGCGTTTCATTGGCGGCCCATGCGGCGGTCAGGGCCTGCACCACGCTGCTGGGGCCGACCGCGAGGAGGGGCTGCTGCAGCGCAGCGCGCCAGATCAGCCGACCGACGGGAACCAGGTCGGCCGGCCGGGCGACGTCGAGCAGCACGGCATCGGGGTGCGCCAGGTGCAAGGCTTGAAGCCGTGTCAACTGGCCTGCTTCTGGCGCTTCATAGGCGGTGTAGTCGAGCCCGCCTATTTGCACCAGCCCTTGCTGCGCGAGGTGGCGCCGCAAATCAGCCTCACCCATGGGGGTGACCGGGTGCTGGCGCATGGTGGGGTGTCTGTCGATGCGGTGCACCGTACCCCCGCTGCCTGCGGCGGCAAACAGGTTGCCGAAGACGCAGTAGCGCCCCAGGTTCGGCTGGCCACCGACAACCGGCACCCACGGGTTGGGGGCATAGGGGCGCAGGCTGCGCACCGCCTGGCCGATGCTGCCCACATGGGGCGCGCTGTCAAAAGTAGAGCAACATTTGTAATGCAGCACCCGTGCGCCCGAAGCGGCAAAGAAGGCTCCCACGGGGGCGAGTTCGGCGGCCATTTCAGCTGGCGCCATGGCGCGTGCGGCGCCGGCAATGCCCAGGCAATCGAGCGCACCTGCCCTTGCGCGCTGCGCTGGTGTGGGCAGGGTCAGGAACAACAGGGCGCGCAGGCCCGCCTGGGCTGCGTTGGCCAGCGTGTCGGTGGCCCCGGTGAAGTCGTCCGCGTAATAGACGATGCGCGGTGGTGCGATCTTAGAGACGGCCATGGCAGGGGGTGCTCGTTCCCGGGCTATTGGCCAAAGAACGTCAGCGCGCGGCGGAGTTCTGGCGCCAGTCGGGCGAAATCAGCCAAAGGCGTTCCCGAACGAGCGGCCTGCCAAGCCTGGCGCAGGCTCATGACGCCGGCCGCTGGCCCGTCCGGGTGGGCCAGAATGCCGCCGCCCGACATGAACAGCAGATCGTCGCTGGCGATGGCGTCCCAGGTGGCGGGCACGGTGCCCGCCCACTGGCCGGAAGAAAACGCTGGCAGGACGCGGTCGTCAAGCCCTGAGATGAGCGGCGTAAAGCAGTCGCGCGCAGATTGGACGACTTCCTCATCGGCCTGCGCGAATTTTCCCTGCAGTCCATGCACGTGCATATGGTCCACGCCAGCCAGGCGCCACAGGGTCTGGTACGCCTGAAAGCCGATACCGAGCCCCGGGTGGCGCGAGAGCGCGCCAAAGCCGTTGCGGTGGGCGTGCAGCGCCAGCGGGGTGTGGCGGCGCAAGGTCTGCATGGCCGAATAGCCGCACCAGTTGATGCTGGCCATCACGCAGGAGCCGCCTTCACGCGCCACGAGATCGGCATGGCGTTTCATGGCGTCGGTTTCGTCGCTGATGTTGAACGCCACCATTACGTGCTTGCCGGTGCGTTCCTGGTGCGCACGCACGACGGCCATGACGGCCGGCACACGCTCGGCCAGCGGTGCGTGGACTGGGTTGGCGCAGACTTCGTCGTCCTTGATGAAATCGACGCCGGCCTCGCACAGGGTGCGCACCAGTTCGGCCGTCTGCTGCGGCGACAGGCCCACGTTGGGTTTGATGATGGTGCCCACCAGTGCACCCTGGTCGACGCCGGTAATGCGCCGCGTCCCGGTGATGCCGACGGCAGGCAGCTCGAATTGCGTGCGGTAGTCGGCCGGTAGTTGCAAGGTTTCGAGCCGCATGCCGGTGACTTCGCCCAGGTCGTACAGGTTGCCGGCGACCGTGGCCACCAGCGTGGGCAGGTTCGCGCCGATGTTGGCCACCGGGTACGCAATGTCGATCTGCACCTGGTGCCAGGGCCCGCTCGGGGCGTGCCGCGTGAGCCACGCGTTGGGCAGGCTCGGGGCACTGGTGGTGGCCAGGGTGGTGATGCCTTGCACCGTGGCCCGGGCGCGCTTGCGCAATGCATCGGTTTCGCCTGCCACGCGCGTAAAGGTGCCGCAGGACTGCTCGCCCGCCATCACTTCGGCCACGCGCGCAGGATCGAGCGGTGTTTCCACGAGATAGCGGGCCAGGATGCGATCGGTATTCATGCTGCGCCAACCCTCAGAGACTGCTCAGATCAGGGAAGGGACGCACCGGGTCGCTGCCGTCCCAGCCTTGCGAGGAGGTGCGGATCAGGTCGAACAGGCGCCCCTTGGGTCCGGCGACCTCCGACAGCTCGATGACCGTACCGGGGTGGTATTCGGTGTCGAAATAGATGAAACGCCCGCGTTCGCCAACTTCGCCGCTCATCTTGGGCTTGAAGCCCTGGGCGAGCAGGCGCTTGATGTCGGCGTCATAGTCTTGCGTCCAGTACGCCACATGCTGCAGACCGGTGCGGCCGGCTTGCAGGAAGTCGCGGTACATCGAGGGTACGTCGTTGCGCGTCTGGATGAGTTCCACCTGCACAAAGCCCGAGTTGGCGAGCGCCACCGAGTTGTGCGGCTGGTAGGCCTGGCCGTCGTAGCGGTAGTTGACGATCGGCACCTGAGGGTTGTAGTACCAGGGGCCGACGCCCAGTGTCTTGCTCCAATAGTCCATAGCGGCTTCGATGTCGTGCACGACATAGCCCAGTTGGCGAATCTCTCCGAAATGTCGGCTCATGGGGTTCTTTCAATCAGCGTGAGGAATCGGGTGGCTTGTGGCTCAGCCCTTGAGAAAGCCTGTGGAAATCCAGGGAATGGCGGCGACCAGTAACAGGCCGAGAACCAGCGCTGCCATGTAGCCGCCGATGTACTTCAGGCCCTCGCTCGGATCGACTTTGCTGACGGCGCAGGCACCGTAGTAGCCAACGCCAATGGGTGGTGCGAACAAACCAATACCCATCGACAGGATGACCACCATGGCGTAATGCACCTCGTGCACGCCGGCGGCACGGGCAATGGGGAAGAGCAGGGGGCCAAACAGCACGATCGCGGGAATGCCTTCCAGCACACAACCGAGCACGATGAAGGCGAGGATGGAGATCGCCAGAAAGCCAAACCGCCCGCCCGGAATATTCGCCATGAACCGAGCCAGATCGGTGGAGAAGCCCGACTGCGTCAAGCCCCAGGCCATGGCGGTGGCACAACCGACGATGAGCATGATGGCGCCGGCCAGCGAGGCGGTTTCCACGAGCATGGGGCGCAGGCGCCGCCAGTCGAATCGCCGGTAGAACACGAGGCCGGCGAGGGCCGAATAGATGATGCCGATCGTCGAAACCTCGGTGGCCGTGGCCACGCCTTCGACGACCGAGGCACGGATCACAAAGGGCAGCAAAATCGCCGGCAGGGCCACCAGAAAGAGCCGCCCGATCTCGCGCGCCGGAAAGCGCCGCACACCGCTCAGGTCTTCGTTGCGGTTGCGCCACCACACCACACTGCACAGGCAAACGCCCAGCACTACGGCGGGCAGCATCCCGCCGGTGAACAGTGCCGCGATCGACACGCCAGTGACCGAGCCGATCGTAATCAGCACGATGGACGGCGGAATGGTCTCCGTCTGTGCTCCGGTCGCCGACAGCAGCGCGACCAGGTCGCCCGGTTTGGCGCCGCGTTTTTTCATCTCAGGAAACAGCACCGGCGCAATGGCCGCCATATCGGCGATCTTGGAGCCCGAGATGCCCGAGATCAGGTACATCGCCCCGATCAGCACATACGACAGGCCGCCGCGCACATGGCCGAGCAGGCTGGCGAGAAACCCGATCATGGCGCGCGCCATACCCGTCATTTCGATCAGGGCGCCTAGAAAAATGAACAGTGGCACGGCCAGCAGCATCAGGTGCGACATGCCTTCGTCGAGGCGCCCGACCATCACCACCATGGGCGTCTGTGTGGTGAGCGCGAGGTAGCCGAAGGTAGCCAGCGCAAACGAGAAGGCAATGGGAACGCCGGCAAACACGCAGCCCGCCACCACTCCCACGAAAAACACGATGAGGTTCAGCTTTCCGAGCATCGCCCATACCGGCTGGGCCAGCCAGAAGGCCGCGACCAGTGCAGCGGTGATGGTGATGGCCAGACCAATCTGCCGCAGCGTGCTGAATTTGAAAAGGCGCAGTACGGCCGCGACGATCATCAACAGCGCACCGAACGGAATCGCGGATGCACGCCAGGCGTTGCTCACCTCCAGTGCTGGGGTGATGATGTAGCGCTCTTCATCGGCGTATTGGTAGGCAGGCCACAGCACCAGGGCCAGAAATGCCAGGGCTGCAGCAATGGCTACCGTCTGGAGCATGGCGCGCATGCTAGGTTTGGACCGGTTGAGGACCGCTGTCATGGCCATGTGGTCGCCCCGGCGCAAGGCCACCACAGCGCCGAGCATGGACAACCACAGGAAAAGGATGGACGCGAGCTCATCGGTCCACACCAGCGGTGCGTGCAGCGCGTATCGGGCCACCACGCCCGAGAACAGCACGGCGATCTCAATCAGCACGATGGCCGCACCCAATGTTTCCACCACCATGCCAAAGCCATGGTCGAGCCGCCACGCGAGCGCGCTGACAGGGTTGGTGGGCAACTCGGACGCAGGATCAGTGGCGTGAGACATGGACGTGGGGTGCTTTCAAAAATTGGTCGCCAAGGCGCCCAGCCGCGCAGCAGCCATGCTGCCGCGCAAGCGCCGCTCGGGGAATGTGGGTCGAATCAGGCCAGCTTGCCCACCGACTTTTCCAGCAAGCCCCAGGCCTCGTCGCCAAAGCGCCCTTTCCACTCGCCGTAGAAGCCGGCTTCGCGCAACTTGGCGCGGAAGGTGTCGGCGGCAGGGCGGTTGATGGCCAGGCCTTTGGACTGCAGGTCGCCCACGACCGACTCGTTGAGCTTCTTGATGTCGTCCCGCTGCCCCATGCCGGCGTCGTTGATGGCGGCAGACACGATGGCCTTGAGGTCGGCCGGCAGGCGCTCCCAGGTGCGGCCGTTGGCAATGAACCAGTAACCGTCCCAGATGTGGTTGGTGAGCGAGCAAAATTTCTGCACTTCGTACAGCTTGGCGACCTGGATGATCGGCAGCGGGTTTTCCTGCGCGTCCACGATCTTGGTTTGCAGCGACGAATACACCTCGCTGAACTGCAGGCTGGTGGGCGAGGCGCCCAGCCCCTTGAACATGGAGATCGACAGCGGGCTGACCGGCACGCGGATCTTCAGGCCGTCAAGGTCTTTGGCGGTGGTGATCGGCGCCTTGCTGCTGGTGGTCTGGCGAAAGCCGTTGTCCCACATCTTTTCAAACGTGTGCAGGCGCATCTTGGCGATGGCGGCGCGCACGTGGGCGCCCAGATCACCGTCCATGGCCGACCACACCTGGTTGTAGTCAGAGAAGGCAAATCCCACCGCGTTGATGGCCGCGACAGGCACCAGGGTAGCGATCACCAGCGCCGAGGGTGTGAAGAAATCTATGCCGCCCGAGCGCACCTGCGAAAGCATGTCGGTATCGCCGCCCAACTGGTTGTTGGGGAAGATCTTGATGTCCACGCGCCCCTTGCTCTCCTTGAGGATGCGATCGCAGGCCTCCTTTGCGCGGATGTTCAACGGGTGCGTAACGGGCAGGTTGTTGCCGTACTTGAGCGAGAACTCGGCGGTCTGCGCCATGGCCGGCAAGGCTGTTGTCATGCCGGCAACCGGCACAGCGGACAGGGTGCGCAACAGGCTGCGGCGGGTCATTTCTGTCATGGTGTCTCCTGGTTGATAGATGATGACTTTTGATGCATCATTTTTAGAAATAGCCTTGACGATATGGGTTGGATGCCATAGCGTCAAATTACTTTGTTGATGTATTTTGATGTTTTTTCTAGGGTAAACCCGAGATGACCAAGGGCTCCAAAACGTTCGCCAAACCGGCACTTTTGCCCGATGTAGCACGGTTGGCAGGCGTTTCCACGGCCACCGTTGACCGTGTGCTCAACCGGCGCGCGGGCGTGCGCACGGCCACGGTACAGCGCGTGCTGCGCGCCGCTGCGCAATTGCGCTACCTTCCCGAGAGCGACCTCTACGCAGCACTTGCGCCGCAGCCTATGCGGCTTACGTTCCTGTTGCCCGGCGGCACCAACCGCTTCATTCGCATGATGGGTGACAGCGTCGGCTATTTGCAGGACCACTGGGCGCCTTACAACGTGTGCTGCCATGTGGAGTTCATTGAAAGCTTCAACCCCGATGAACTGGCACGCAGCCTTTTGCGCGCTGGCGAGCGGGCCAACGGTGTCGCGTTCATGGCGCTGGAGCACCCGGCGGTGCGCGAAGCGGTTGACAGCCTGGCTGAGCGCAATGTGCCCACAGTGACGCTGATCTCGGACATCTCCAGTACCCGGCGAGCGGCCTATGTGGGCCTGGACAACCGCGCCGCGGGCCGGACGGCGGCCTACCTCATCGGCCGCTTCATCGGCCCGCGTACGGGCAGGGTGACCAAGGTGGCGATGATTGCCGGCAGCCTGAGCTACCGCGCCCATGAAGACCGTGAAGCCGGGTTTCTTCAGCTGTTTCAGGAGCAGTTTCCCGAGGTCGAGGTCGTGGGCCTGCGTGAAGGGCATGACGACGCAGCGAAAAATTATGCGCAGACCCGGGTGCTGCTGGAACAGCACCCGGAGTTGGCCGGCATCTACAACATTGGCGGTGCCTCGGATGGCGTTGCCCGCGCGTTGGAAGAGGCCGGGCGCGCACAACAAGTCGCCTTTGTCGGTCACGGCCTCTCGCCCGACACGCGGGCGCTCTTGATTCGCGGCACCATGGACGCCGTGATTACGCAAAGCCCGCAAACCGCCATGAGCAGCTGCGTGCGCATTTTCGCCAACGTGCGCGATGGGCTCGAACCCATGGGTGGTGTGGAAGTGGCGCGCAGCCAGGTTATTTTTCGCGAAAACCTGCCGTGACGGGCAGCGCCAAACCTGCGGCCGCCGCACGGCGCGCCATGGTGCCACGTGGCGCGATCGTTGCTATTAACCGACACCACGCCCCAAATCCCGGTGATAACTTTGCGCCACTTTTCCTACACGGCCAAAGACCACCATGCCCAAAACCCTCATCGAACCCTTTCGCATCAAGAGCATCGAGCCCATCCGCATGACCACGCGTGCGCAGCGCGAGCAACTGCTGGAAGCGGCGCATCTGAACGTTTTCAAGCTGCGCGCCGAAGACGTATTGCTCGACTGGCTGACCGATTCCGGCACCGGCGCCATGTCCAGCCGCCAGTGGGGTGCCATCATGGAGGGCGACGAGAGCTATGCCGGCGCGCGCAGCTTCTACCGGCTGGAAAAAGTGATCCAGGACATCACCGGCATGCAGCACTTCGTACCCACGCACCAGGGCCGCGCGGCCGAGAAGGTGTTGTTCACGGCGGTGTGCAAGAAGGGCGATCTGGTACCCAACAACTGCCACTTCGACACCACGCGCGCCAACCTCGAATATTTGGGCATCGAGGCGGTCGATCTTGTCATTCCCGAGGGACTGCAACCGGCGTTGATCTACCCCTTCAAGGGCAACATCGATCTGGCGCGCGCTGAGGCCATACTGGAAAAAGAGGGAGCGCGCATTCCGTTTGGCATGATCACCGTGACCAACAACACCGGTGGCGGCCAGCCCGTGTCGATGGCCAACATCCGTGCGTATTCGGCCTTGCTCAAGAAGTACGGCAAGCCCTTCATCATGGACGTGTGCCGCTTCTCGGAGAACGCCATGTTCATCAAGATGCGCGAGCCGGGCTACGAGAACACCCCCATCCGCGACATCGTCCAAGAGATGTTCTCGTACTGCGACGGCGCCACCATGAGCGCCAAGAAAGACGCCATGGTGAACATCGGCGGCTTTATCGTGCTGCGCAGCGACGAATGGATGGACGGCGTGCGCAACGGCCTGATCATGATGGAAGGTTTCCCCACCTACGGCGGTCTGGCCGGGCGCGACCTGGAAGCCATGGCCGTCGGCCTGGAGGAGGGCATGGACGAGGACTATCTGCGCTATCGCCTGCGCACCGCCGAATATCTGGGCGAGCGGCTGGACGCCGCTGGCGTCGGCTTCGTCAAGCCCACCGGCGGCCACGCGGTGTACATCGACGCCAAAACAGTGCTGCCCGACATGCCCGTGGCGCACTACCCCGCCTGGGCGCTGTGCAACGCGCTGTATCTGGAAGGCGGCATTCGCGGGGTGGAGATCGGCTCGGTCATGTTCGGCAAGCGCCTGGCGGATGGCACCGAGACCTACCACAGCATGGAACTGGTGCGCCTGGCGTTTCCGCGGCGGATGTACACGCAGTCGCACTTCGACTACGCCGCCGAGGTGATCGCCGAGGTCAAGCAGAAAGCAGCGAGCATCCGCGGCGTGCGCATCACCAAGCAGCCGCAGTTTCTGCGCCATTTCACCTGTGAGTGCGCCTGGGTGTGAGGAAATGGGGCAACGGAGCCGCGAAATGACTTAAGGCACCACCACCGGTGCCGGCCTGTGGCCTTGATGGTCACCCGTTGCGGCCGATCCCGGCTTGCATGATAATGAGAAGCATTATCATTGAAAGCACGAAATGACAAATGCAACCGCGCTGGCAATGCCGCTTCGCCGTCCGCGATGGGGTCGCTTTGCGGCCATTGTCGGGCCGGGCACCGTGGTCATGCTGGCGGACACTGACGCCGGCAGCATCATTACCGCGGCACAGAGCGGTGCCCAGTGGGGCTACCGTCTGCTGCTCTTGCAGGCGGTGCTGATCCCCATCCTCTACATTGTCCAGGAGCTCACCGTCCGGCTTGGCATCGTCACCGGCGAGGGCCACGCACGGGGCATCCGCAAGCATTTTGGCCCGACCTGGGCCTGGATATCCGTCTCCACGCTGCTACTGGCCTGCGTGGGTGCCCTTGTGACAGAGCTAAGCGGCGTTGCCGGCGTCGGCATGCTGGTGGGGATACCGGTTTGGGAGAGCATGGCCATCGTGGTGGGGGGCTTGGTGTTCATGGCTTATACGGGGTCGTACCAGACTGTCGAGCGCATTGCCCTGGCGGTCGGCCTGTTCGAACTTGTTTTTCTTGTTGTCGCCTGGCAGGCGCATCCTGATATTGGCGCGATGGCGGTTGGTGCTGTGTCCATCCCGTTCTCTGACCCGAAGTACCTGTACCTCGCAGCGGCCAATGTCGGCGCGGTGATCATGCCCTGGATGGTTTTCTATCAGCAGTCTGCCGTCGTGGAAAAAGGCCTGACCGCCGAGGATCTTCCGGCCGCGCGCTGGGACACCGCCATGGGTGCCGTTGTCACCCAGATCATCATGGCCGCTGTCCTGGTGGTCACTGCCGCCACCATCGGCAATGCCCACAAGGGGCAATCCCTGGACACCGTTCAGCAGATTGCCCAGGCGATCACGCCCTTCGTTGGCGAGCACACGGGCACCTTGATGTTCGCGCTCGGCATGATTGGGGCCGCGCTGATCGCGACGATTGTTGTCACGCTGACGGCCGCTCGCACCCTGGGTGAAATCCTTGGCTTCAAGCATTCGCTGGCGTACCACCCGCGTGAAGCACCTTGGTTCTATGGTGTCTACACAGTCGCCCTCGTGCTTGGCGCCATACTTGTTGCCTCTGGCGTTGATCTGGTCGAGTTGAGCGTGGGTGTCCAGGTGATGAACGCGCTCTTGCTGCCTATCGTCCTGGGTTTTCTCTTCATGCTCGCGCGGCGAGCGCTCCCGGCTCCGTACCGCCTGTCGGGGTGCTACAGCTGGATCGTGGGCATCACGATCGCGGTGACCGCTGGCTTTGGCCTGTTTGCCGGGCTATGGGGAATTTTCATCTGAATGGTTTGAGGCAGGGTTTGGTAGCCGGCCGCTGTTTCGGTGCCCCAGAACCCCCTGCGATACCCATTTTCAATCGGGGAAATATATAGTCAAATATGGCTTAAACGCTTATCCAACAAGCGTATGCAGCTATAGAAAGCAGAGTGTTCAGCCCCGGGGCGGCGGCAACTGCAGCTGCGCCGCCTCGGCCACGGCGATGCAGTCACGGATATGCTGCTCGCCCAGGAAACGCAGCGTGGCGTAGCCCAGTGCTGCCGAGACAGCCTGGCCGGCCAGCGGGATGTACTTGCTCAGCTGCTGCGTGGTCAGGCGCAGGCCTGCGGTGCGCACGGCCTTGAGCACCAGGTCGCGGGTGATGAACTTGCCAATCAGCACCGAGCCCACCATGGCCACGGCTTTTTGCACCTGCTCGCGCTTGTGGGGGTCGAGGGCGTCGAGTTGCGCGGGTGTCAGGCCGAATTCGGCGCTGATTTGCGGCAGCAGGCGCGAGAGCAGGGCGGCGTCCACCGCCCAGTCCAGGCCCGGCACCGGCACGGTGCTGGCGACAGCCGCGACCAGGGCCCGGCGCTTGAGCAGGCTGCGCGAGCGCTGCGCGGCCGCTTGCATGGCGGCCTGATACGGGGTTTCGGGCGGGGCATCCGGCGTGCTGTCAGCATTAGCGGTATTGCCTGTGCGCCTGTGTTTCAAGCTGGCCATGAGGTCTATGCGGCAGGCCCGAGCGGGCGCTCGACCATGCAGGCCTGCAGCGAAAACGCGGTTTGTTCGGCGCCGCCGATCTCTGGCGTGATTTCACGCAACAGATGGCGTTCAGGCGGCAATCCGGCCACGGCAGCAGATGTGAGCAGAATCTCGCCAGTCTGGCTGCGCCGCGCCAGCAGGCTGTGCAGGTAGGCCTTGTCGTGGGCTTGGTGCGGCATGGGCTCTGCGGCGAAATGGGCAGCTGCGCAGCATGCCGGGGTTTTATTTGCCTGGTCGCTTATTCGTTTATGGCCGCCGCTGCGCTTAGTCGGGCGCTGGCCTGCTCGTCCAAGGTGACGTGGCGTGCACCATTGAAGCGCTTTTTCCAATAGCTGTCTTGCAGGTTGTCTACGCGCACGGTTTCGCCAGACCGGGGCGAATGGATGAACTTGCCGTCACCCAGGTAGACGCCCACATGGCTGAAGGCATGGCGCATGGTGTTGAAGAACACCAGATCGCCCGGCTGAAGATCGCGCTTGTCGATGACCTTGGTCGCAGCCGCCTGGTCCTTGGCGCGCCGGGGCAAGACCAGGCCGGCGGTTTTTTCGTACACCGCTCGGACGAAGCCGCTGCAGTCGAATCCGGTTCTTTCGCTGTTGCCGCCGCGCCGGTAGCGCAGACCCATGAAACCCATGGCCGTGGTGACCAGTGCCGATGTGTTGTCGGCCACCGTGTGCGCCTGGTCCACCACCGTATGGCCCACCTGCTCGAAGGAGCGCAGCACCAGGGACTCGTGCAAGGCAGGCGCTGCCGCCGGGCCCGTGTCGCTCGCTTGCAGCGGTATGGCCTGCGCTGTTGGCGCATCGGCAGGGGGTTCAGCAGGGGTTGCAAATGCCGTCTGGGCACAGAAGGTGGCAATCAGCAGGGGGTAAAACCAACGGGACATGGGCGCGGAGGGTAACACGACTTCGATTCGTGCCCTTTTCTGCCTTTTGTCAGCCCCGCAACGCGCTGGCGCAGTGGGTGTTGCGTTACGCTGGGTGGGTTCTGAGTGAAACACTGCACAAGACTTATGAGTCCAGACCCTTGCGTTGCCAGCGAACTTGCGTCGACCGGAGCCGCCGCCACTTCATGCCTGGCCCTGCGGCGCGTGGCGATCGACACCTGGCGGGAGAACGTCGCCTACCTGCACCGCGACTGCGCGGTGTACCGAGCGGAGGGTTTTCAGGCGCTCTCCAAGATCGAGGTGCGCGCCAACGGGCGGCGCATCCTGGCGACGCTCAACGTGGTGGACGACGAGGCGCTTGTCGCCCAGCATGAAATTGGTCTCTCCGAGGACGCGTTTGCACAGCTTGGCGTGCAAGAGGGGCACAGCATTGCCGTGGCGCAGGCCGAGCGGCCGGCCTCCATGGACGCCTTGTTTCGCAAGCTGGCGGGCGAGCGGCTGCAACGTGAGGACTTCCGCGCCATCATCCACGACATCGTCGACAAGCGCTATTCCAAGATTGAGCTTACCGCCTTTGTCGTCGGCTGCGCGCGCGACGAGCTCGATCGCGAGGAGGTGTATTTCCTCACCGACGCCATGGCTGCCAGCGGTCAGCGGCTCGACTGGCACGAACCCCTGGTGGTGGACAAGCATTGCATCGGCGGTATTCCAGGCAACCGCACCTCCATGCTGGTCGTGCCCATCGTCGCGGCGCATGGGCTGCTCTGCCCCAAGACCTCGTCGCGCGCCATCACCTCGCCTTCCGGAACGGCCGATACCATGGAGGTGCTGGCCGAAGTAGAGCTGCCGCTTCCCCGCCTGCAGGACATCGTGCGCGAACACCGCGGCTGCCTGGTGTGGGGCGGCACGGCCCAGCTTTCGCCGGCGGACGATGTGCTGATCTCGGTCGAGCGCCCGCTGTCGATTGATTCGCCTGGGCAGATGGTGGCGTCCATCCTGTCCAAGAAGCTGGCTGCAGGCTCCACGCACCTGCTGCTCGATATTCCCTTGGGGCCTACCGCGAAAGTGCGTTCCATGCCCGAGGCACAGCGCCTGCGCCGGCTGTTTGAATACGTGGCCAGGCGGCTGGGTTTGGTGCTGGACGTGGTGATTACCGATGGCAGTCAGCCGGTGGGGCAGGGCGTGGGGCCGGTGCTTGAAGCGCGCGACGTGATGCGCGTCCTGCACAACGACCCATTGGCGCCGCACGACCTGCGCGAGAAAGCGCTGCGCCTGGCAGGCCGCATGATCGAGTTCCACCCCGACGTGCGTGGCGGTGCCGGTTACGCGATTGCCCGGGACATTCTCGATTCCGGCCGCGCCCTGGCGCGCATGCAGGCCATCATGGAGGCCCAAGGCGCCCACAGCTTTGACGCCGCACACCCGCCGCTGGGGCAGCTCAGCTTCGAGGTCGGCGCGCCTGCGGCCGGCGTGGTGGTGGGCATTGACAACCTGCAAATCGCCCGTATCGCGCGCCTCGCTGGTGCCCCCACGGTACAGGTCGCCGGTGTCGATTTGCTGTGCAAGCTAGGCGATGCCGTAGCCCCTGGCACGCCGCTGTACCGCGTGTATGCCAGCTTCCCGGCCGATCTGGAGTTTGCGCGCCAGGCCTGCACGCGCGCGAGCGGCTACCGGATTGATGGCGCGGTGCCCGCCGGCGCCTCCCTGGAAGAAGGCTGAGCATGCGCAGCCCCGCCGAACCCACTGCCTGCCTGCTCCACTTTGCCGATGAGGCCGCAAGCGCAGCGCGCCTGGCGGTTGCCGCTGGCTTGCACCCTGTGGCGATCGAATGCCACCGCTTCCCGGATGGAGAGATCAAGCTGCGCCTGCCAGTGGACGCCGCAGGCCGCTTGCCCGGCCGTGCCGTGCTGCTGCGCAGCCTGCAGCACCCCAACGAAAAGCTCGTCGAACTGCTGCTTGCCGCCCAAGCCGCGCGCACGCTGGGGGTTCAATGCCTTGCCCTGGTGGCACCCTACCTGGCCTATATGCGCCAGGACATCGCCTTTCAGCCCGGCGAGGCGGTGAGCCAGCGCATCGTCGGGCCGTTTCTGGCCGGGCTTTTCGACGCCGTGGTCACCGTGGACCCGCACCTGCACCGCGTGGCCCGGCTCGAAGACGCCGTCCCAGCGCGCGCCTGTGCCGTGGTCAGCGGCGCGCCGCTGTTGGGCGACTGGATTGCGGCGCAGCGCGCAGCACCCTTGCTGATGGGGCCCGATGGCGAATCCGCCCAGTGGGTGGCGCAGGCGGCGGCGCGCCATGGGTTCGACCATGCGGTGTGCCACAAGACGCGCGAAGGCGACCGCAGCGTTACGGTGACGCTGCCGCAAGTGCCCCTTGCGGGGCGCAGCGTGGTGCTGCTGGACGATGTGGCCAGCACTGGCCACACATTGGCTGAAGCGGCAAGGCTGCTGCTGGCGGCGGGCGCGGCATCGGTCGATGTGGCGGTGACGCACGCGCTCTTGTCGGATGCGGATCTCGCCGCCTTGCACGGCGCCGGAATCGGCGACTTCTGGAGCACCGATTGCATCCCCCATGCCAGCAACTGCGTGTTCATGGCCGACGCGCTGGCACAAGCCTTGGTCCAAGTGCTGGCTGCGGTGCCGGCGTGACTGTCGGTGTGATTGTCGGTGTGATTGTTGGCGTGACCTGCACGGCGACAATGGCGCTATCTGCAAAATAAGAGAAGGAAACCCAATGCTGCTTGAAGCCTCCGAATGCCAACTGGTGCTGGTGGACTACCAGGAGCGCCTGATGCCGGTCATCCACGACGCAGAGGCTACGCTGGCCAACGCCGTTCGCTTGGCGCAACTTGCCAAGCTGATGGACGTGCCGGTGTGGGGCACCGAGCAAAACCCCTCGCGCCTGGGACACAACGACGAGCGGCTGCGCGCCCTGTGCAAGGACACGCTGGCCAAGATGCATTTCAGCGCTGCTGAAGAAGGCCTGGGCGAGTGGCTGCGCCCACCCGCCAAGCCCCCGGCGGGCAACGCCCGCAGCCTGCCCAAACACCTGCAGAAGACGGCGCAGGCCGCGCCACCCCGCAACAGCATCGTCATCGCTGGCTGTGAGGCACATGTCTGTCTGCTGCAAACCGCCCTCGGCCTGCTGGAAGACGAATTCGAGGTCTGGGTGGTAACCGACGCATGCAGCTCGCGCACCGAGCGCAGCCGGGACGCCGCCTACGACCGCCTGGCAGGCGCAGGGGCCGAGCTGGTCACGACCGAGATGGTGGGCTTCGAGTGGCTGGGCAGCTGTGAGCATCCGGCTTTCCGCCAGGCGCTTGCACTCATCAAATAGGGTGCGCTTGGCCAGACGGGTGCGTCAGCTTCCCGCAAGCCCGTCATGAATAATTATGAATTCAGAATCGCCGTACCATGCGGCTATTGAGTCGTTCCAGGAGACCTGTTCCATGACCAGCTACGCCAAGTTTTACCGTCAATCCATTGATCAGCGCGACAACTTCTGGGCCACCCAGGCCCGGCTGATCGATTGGCAGACGCCGCCCGAGCAGGTCTGCGACTACAGCAATCCGCCGTTTGCGCGCTGGTTTGTCGGCGGCACCACCAATTTGTGCCACAACGCGGTGGACCGCCACTTGGCTGAGCGTGCGGACCAGGCCGCACTGGTCGCTATTTCCACCGAAACCGACACCGAGCGCAGCTACAGCTTCCGCGAACTGCACGCCGAGGTGCAGCGCATGGCCGCCAGCCTGCGGGCGCTGGGCGTCAAAAAGGGCGACCGGGTTTTGATCTACATGCCCATGGTGGCCGAAGCCGCGTTTGCCATGCTCGCCTGCGTGCGCATTGGCGCCCTGCACAGCGTGGTGTTTGGCGGTTTTGCCTCGGGGTCGCTGGCGTCCCGCATCGACGATGCAACGCCGGTGGTGATCGTCAGCGCCGACGCCGGTTCGCGCGGCGGCAAGGCCGTGGCGTACAAACCGCTGCTCGATGAGGCCATTCGCCTGGCCAGCCACAAGCCACAGGCGGTGCTGCTGGTGGACCGGGGCTTGGTGCCCATGCAACTCGAAGCCGGGCGCGACCACCTGTGGGGCGCACTGCGCGCGCAGCACCTCGATGCCGAGGTGCCCTGCGAGTGGCTGCCTTCCACGCACCCCAGCTATACGCTCTACACCAGCGGCACCACGGGCAAGCCCAAAGGCGTGCAGCGCGATACCGGCGGCTACACGGTGGCACTGGCGGCCAGCATGAAGCACATTTTCGACGCGCGTCCTGGCGAGGTGTATTTCGCCACCAGCGACATCGGCTGGGTGGTGGGCCACAGCTACATCATTTATGGCCCGCTGATCGCCGGCCTGACCACCATCATGTACGAAGGCCTCCCGACGCGGCCTGACGCTGGCGTGTGGTGGAGCATCGTCGAAAAATACAAGGTCACGCACATGTTCTCGGCGCCGACGGCGGTGCGCGTGCTCAAGAAGCAAGACCCGTCCTGGCTGAAAAAATACGATGTCTCCAGCCTCAAGGCCCTGTGGCTGGCCGGCGAGCCGCTCGACGAGCCGACGGCGCAGTGGATCAGCGACGCGCTGGCCGTGCCCATCATCGACAACTACTGGCAGACCGAAACCGGCTGGCCCATCCTCACGCTGGCCAACGGCATCGAGCAGCAGACCACGCGCTTTGGCAGCCCTGGGAAGGCCATGTACGGCTACAACGTCAAGCTGATCGACGAGGCCACCGGCGAGGAGCTGACAGCGCCCAATCAGAAGGGCGTGGTCGCCATCGAAGGCCCGCTGCCCCCCGGCTGCCTGCAGACCATTTGGGGCGACGACGAGCGTTTCGTCAGCACCTACTGGAGCACCATCCCCGGCCGGCAGATCTACAGCACCTTCGATTGGGGCATTCGCGACGCCGATGGCTACTACTTCATCCTCGGCCGTACCGACGACGTGATCAACGTCGCCGGCCACCGCCTGGGGACGCGCGAGATCGAGGAATCGATCTCGTCGCACCCGAACATTGCCGAAGTCGCCGTGGTGGGCGTGGCCGACAGCCTCAAAGGCCAGGTGGCGATGGCGTTTGCCGTGCCGCGCGATGCGACGGGGCTTGACGACGCCGCAGCGCGCCTCAAGCTCGAAGGCGAAGTCATGAAGCAGGTGGACAAGCAACTGGGCGCCGTGGCCAGGCCATCGCGCGTGTTCTTCGTCACCGCACTGCCCAAGACGCGCAGCGGCAAGCTGCTGCGCCGCGTGCTGCAGGCCGTGGCCGAGCGGCGCGATCCCGGTGATTTGACAACCATGGAAGACCCGACAGCGCTGCAGCAAGTGCGCGCCATGGTAGGTGAATGAGCTATTGAATTGGTAGCTGCTAGCGCTTATGGGATAAGCGCTAGAGCCTGATTTGACTTAAAACTTCGCAGCGGGCGGGCGTCACGGCTGCCAGGCTGCTGGCGCTTGCCAGGACGCCGCCCAGCCCAGAAATTGCGCCACCGGCATGGGCCGGGCAATGAAGTAGCCTTGCGCTTGGGCGCAGCCCATTTGCAGCAGCATCAGGCCCTGGTCTTCGGTCTCCACGCCCTCGGCTATCACGCGGTAGCCAAACGAGCGCGCCAGGCCGATCACGCCTTGGACGATGGCCAGGTCGCCGGCCTCGGCCAGCATGCCGCCGACGAAGCTCTGGTCGATCTTGAGGGTATTGAGCGGCAGGCCCCGCAGGTAGGTGAGCGATGAGTACCCGGTGCCGAAATCGTCCAGCGAGATGGTGATGCCCAGGGCGCGCAGCTTTTGCAAGGTCAGCGCCACGTTCTCGATGTCCAGCAGTTGCGCTGTTTCGGTGATCTCGATGTCGAGCAGGTGGGCCGGTACTTGCGGGTGTGCGGCGACCTCGCCTCCCATCCAATCGGCAAAGCCGCATTGCTGCAGGTGCGGCGCCGCGATGTTGATGCTGACGGGCAGCGGCAGGCCGCTGTCCGCCAAACGCTCGATCAGTGCCAGGCCCGATTGCACCACCCAGGTGCCAAACTGCGTATCGAGTTCCGTGCCCTCGATGAGCGGCAGAAAGGCCGCCGGCGAGAGCAGGCCGCGCTCCGGGTGGTTCCAGCGCGCCAGTGCTTCGGCGCCCACGACCGTGCCCAGGCGCATATCCACCTTGGGTTGCAGGTACAGCTCGAACTGCCCGGTCGCCAGGGCTTCGCGCAATTGCACGACTTGGGCGCGCGTATGGCGAAGTGCGCGCTCCTGGGCCGCGTCGAACTCCTGGAACTGGTTGCGCCCCGCCTGCTTGGCGGCGTACATGGCCTGGTCGGCATGGCGCAGCAGGGTGTCGGCGTCGGCATCGTCGCGTGGGTACAGGGTGAAGCCGATGCTGGCCGTCACCGAGATGGCTTCGCCCTCAAGCGTGTAGGGCGCAGAGATGCTGCGCATCAGGCGCTTGAGCGCGTTTTGGGCGTCTTCGGTGGCGGCAAGCTCAGGCAGCAGAATGGCAAATTCGTCCCCGCCCAGGCGCGCCACGCAGTCTTGTGGGCGCAGCGCCGCTTTCAGGCGCTCTGCCGCCGTGCGCAGCAACTGGTCGCCCGCCGCATGGCCGAAGCGGTCGTTCACGGGCTTGAAGCCATCGAGGTCCAGGTACGCCACGCCCAGCAGTTGGCCGCTGGCGCGGGCCTGCGCCATGGCGTCGGTCAGCTGCTGCGCCAGCAGCACACGGTTGGGCAGATCGGTCAGGGCGTCGTAGTGGGCGAGGTGCTGGAGCAGTATTTCCTGCTCGCGCTGGCCCGTCACGTCGATGGTGACGCCCAGTATCCGGCGTGGCTTGCCGTCAGGGTACCAGTCGACAATTTTCCCCAGGTTGCGCATCCAGCGGTGGTTTTCCAATGCGCCCGGCACGGTGGTGACGAGGTCAAACGAGGTTTCGGGGTGGCGCGCATGGCGCCGGAGTTCCGCGTAAATGCGCGGCCCGTCTTTGGCGCCACCACACAGGTCAAAGTGCACGGCACGGCCCTCCGGCTGGTCCACGCCGCGCATCTGGTGCCAATGGGCATCGCCGGTCGTCATGCCGCTGACAATGTCGCAATCCCACCGCCCAACCGACGCCGCTTCCAGCGTCAGGCTGAGCACGGCTTCGCGCTCGCGCACGGCATCTTCGGCGCGTTTGCGATCGGTGATGTCGTGCAGGGCAAACAGCCAGCACTCGGTGGTGCCCAGGAGGATTTTCCGGGTGGCCTGCTGCACCGTACGCGGCTCGCCAACGTGGGGGCGCAGGGTGCACTCCACTGGCGCGATGCCGTTGTCGCTGCTGGCGTGGGCCAGGATGCGCCGGCGCTCTTCCTCGCTGTAGAGGCCCAGCTCCAGCACCGTGCGCCCAAAGGCTTCGGCGCGCTTGATGCCGGTCATGGCCTCCCACGCGGGGTTGACGTCCACGTACGCGCCAGTTTCGCAGCGCGTGATGCCCATGGGGTAGGGCAGCATTTCAAAGATAAGCCGAAAGCGCTGCTGCGATTCCCGCAGTGCCTGCTCGGCGTGGTGCGCGGCATTGATGTCCTGCATCACGCCACGCATGCGCAAGGTGCGATCGCCATCGCGCACGGCTTCGCCGTGGGCCCGCATCCATTGGACCCGCCCGGTGTCGGCGTGAATGATCTCCAGCTCCAAGGTCCAGGAGGTGCCGTCGCGCAGGCAGGCGCGGGCAGCGTTGCGCAGGGTATCGCGCCATCGCGGCGCAACGCACACATTGATGTAGTCGGCCGGAGGAGGTGCGCCAGGTGCCAGGCCATGCACCTCGCAGCAGACTTCCGACCAATGCTGCAGTGTTCCGGTAGCGTCGGTTTCCCAGGCCCCCAACCGCGCCATGTGGCCGGCCTGGGTCAGGAGGGCATGCGCCGCGACCAGGTCGTCGTAGATGCGTCGCTCCTGCGTCATGTCGTGAAAGATGAAGACCATGCAGGCTTCGTCTTCAATCTGTATCGCGCGCGCCGACATCAGCCCAAGCGCTTCGCGGCCGCGTGCGCGCACCGCGAGCGGCAGACGGTCGGCTCGGCCCTCCAATGACAGGGCGGCCACAAGGCGTTCGCGCTCCTGCGGGCCCGCCCAGATCCCCAGCTCTGCCGCAGTTCGCCCAATGACCTGCTCACGCGCCAAGCCAAACATGGCGCAAAACGCCGGGTTGACCTCGATGTAGCGGCCATCAGCCACGCGCGTAATGCCGCAGGGGTCAGGCAAGAGCATGGAAATGGCGCTGAATTTGGCTTCAGACGCTTGCAGCGCCTGCAACTCCTCATCCCGCGAAGCCACGGCGCCCCCTGACTCGGCGACTGGAACAGAGGCAATGCGGTGGGACTGGCGCAGCATGAACGCAGTTTAGGGCAAGCTCAGGCGTGTCGCAGCGATTTCAGGGGACCCGTGTTCCGGTGCCCCAACGCAGCACGCCGGGGCCCAGCAGCCCCGTCGAAAGCAAGGTTCCCAGCACGATAACGAGCGCGCAGCCCGCCATCCACAAGGTCACGGTTTCGCTCAGAAACACCACCCCGTACAGCACGGCAAACACCGGCGCGAGAAAAGTGACGGCCAGCGCCCGGCTGGGCCCGGCATGCACGATGAGGCGAAAGTACAGGATGTAGGCAATCCCCGTGCACAGCACCGCAATCGCCACCACGGCAAGCCAGGCGCGCAGGCCCGGCATCTGCACCGGCCAGGCCCAGGCGGTGGGCAGTGCCAGGAACAGCGCCGCCCCCAACTGGCTGCCCGTGGCCGTCGCCAGCGGCGGAATGCCGCCCAGGTAGCGCCGGGCGTAGCTGGCGGCCAGCGCGTAGCAGGTGGTCGCGCCCAGGCAGGCTGCCACGGCCCAGAGCGCCAGGTCGGACTTGCCGCCGGCACCGCCCGGCGCGCGCCAGGCCAGCAGCGCCACGCCGAGAAACCCCAGCGCCAGGCCCAGCGAGCGCAGGCGCCCGATGCGCTCGCCCAGCCAGAGCCAGGCGACGATGGCGCCAAACAGCGGCACCGTGGCGTTCAGGATGGAGGCCAGCCCGGTGGTGATGTGCAGCACCGCCCATGCGTACAGCGCAAACGGAATGGCCGAATTGATGACGCCTGCCAGCAGCACCGGCCGCCAGTGCTTGCGCAGGGCCGGCCATTGGCCTTGCTGCACCAGGATGGGCCAGAGGAACACTGTCGCCAGCGCCACGCGCAGGCCCGCCGTCGGCAGCGGCCCGAATTCGGCCGCGCCCAGGCGCATGAACAGAAACGATGCGCCCCACAGGCTGGAGAGCAGAAAGAATTCGCGTACCCAGTGCACCGCCGGGCGCGTACCGTCGGCGCCGCTCATGCGGCCAGCCGCGCGGCGGTGCGCGCACCCGGCGCCAGGGGCGCGGCAGCCTCCATGGCCAGCAAGGCGTGCTTGCGCTCCAACCCACCAGCGTAGCCGGTCAACGCCCCGTTGGCACCCAGCACACGGTGGCAGGGCACCACCAGCGAAATCGGGTTGCGCCCCACGGCCGCGCCCACGGCGCGCACCGCGGCCGCGGCGCCAGCGATCCGTGCCACCTGGCCATAGCTGAGCGTCTGGCCCCAGGCAATGCCCAGCAGCGCGCGCCAGACCGCTTGCTGGAACGGCGTACCGCCCGAGAGGTCCAGCGGCAGATCGAAGCCGTGGCGCTCGCCCCGCAGCCAGTCGCCGAGTTGCACGGACGCCGCCGCCAGCACGGGGTGGGCGGGTGCCATCGGCCAGGCGCCAGCCCCGCCGAGCTGCGCGGGCAGGTGCTTCTGGCCTTCGAACCACAGGCCGCACAGGCCGGCAGGCGATGCCGCCAGGCGCACGGGCCCCAAGGGCGTGTCGATGCGGGATTGCACGGTGTCGGGATGGAAATGCATGGTAGATGTCCTGCGGGATGGTGGGTGCGCCAGACTGCGGCCGAAAGGCAGGAAAGCGCTGAAATTATGAATGAAAATGGCCTCTAGCGCTTATTGGGTAAGCGCTAACAGCTATAAAGTTAATAGCTTCAGGCCTTGTCATGGCGCCGCTCCTCTGGCCCAGGCGCGCACCACGGCGTAGCTGCGCCAGGGCTTCCAGGGGGTGGAAGCGGCCTCGGCAGCGCGTGCCGGGCGCGGGTCGCGCCGCACGCCCAGGGCCGATTGCAGCGCCACGTCACCGGCGGGAAAGGCGTCGGGCCAGCGCAGCACCCGCATGGCGATGTACTGCGCCGTCCAGTCGCCAATGCCGGGCAGGGCGCGCAATTGCGACAGGGTGCGCTCCACGTCGGCGCCCGGCTCCAGGCGCAGCTCGCCCGAATCCACCGCCCGCGCCAGCGCGGCAATCGCGCCCTGGCGCTGGCGAACGATGCCCAGTTGCCCGAGCGCATCGCCGGACGCAGCCGCCAGCACCGCCGCGCTGGGAAACAGGTGGCTGAGCGCGGGCCACGGCGTGGCGATGGGCTCGCCAAAGCGCGCCACCAGCCGGCCCGCCAGGGTGCGCGCGGCGGCCACGGTGATTTGCTGGCCCAGCACGGCGCGCACGGCCGTCTCGAAACCGTCCCAGGCACCGGGCACGCGCAGACCGTCGCCGTCCGGAAAATCCGCATGCAGCCGCGCGTTGATGGCCGCCGGGTCCGCGTCCAGGTCCAGCATGCCGCGCACGCGCCGCATGACCGCGCCCAGTTGCGGCGCGAGGCCGTCGCTTGCCTCCAGCAGCAGTTCGCAGCGCCCGGGGTGAAAGCGCAGGGCAATCCAGCCATTGCACGCCTGTGCACCGCTGCCTAGGCGCACGGTGCGCCGCAGTTCGGCGCTGCCGCTGCTGCCCTCGACCTGTTCCATGCCCGGGATCTGGCGCGTGGCGAAAAAGTCCAGCAGCGCTGCGGTGTCCAGCGGCGGGCGGTAGGCCAGGCGCAGCGCCATGGTCGGTTGCGGTTGGCCCGATGGCGCTGCGCCCGGTGCTGGCAAGGCGCTGCTGCGGCGCAATTGCGTCGGGTTCAGGCGGTACTGCCGGGCAAACGCGTCGTTGAAGCGCCGCACGCTGCCAAAGCCGCTGGCCAGCGCCACTTGCGTCGCGCTCAAATTGGTATCGGTCAGCAGATGCTTGGCGGTGAGCAGGCGCTGGGTTTGCAGATACTGCAGTGGCGTAATGCCCAGGCGCGCCTCAAAGATGCGCCGCAGGTGCCGGTCGCTCACGCCCAGGCGCTGCGCCAGTTGGGCCACCGGCGCCGCGCCCTCGGCACCGCTGGCAATCAGCCGCAGCGCGTGCTGCAGCAGCAGGGCGGTGGCGTCCTGCGTGGACCAGGCCAGTTGGCCCGGCGCCACCTCGGGCCGGCAGCGCAGGCAGGGGCGAAACCCGGCCTGCTCGGCCTGCGCCGCCAGATCGAAAAAGCGGCAGTTCTCGGGCCGCGGCGTGCGCACGGCGCAGACCGGGCGGCAGTAGATGCCGGTGGACGTGACCCCCGTAAAGAACTGCCCGTCAAAGCGTGCATCGCGGGCGCACAGCGCCAGGTAGCGGCCGGCATCGGCGGGTCCGGCCTGAGCGGTGTTTTTCATACGGGATGGCGGGCGGGGCATGGGCAAATGATAGGGCCGTGCCAGGTTGTTGCTAGCCGTTTTCGGACCTGCGGATTTTGGTCGGTAGATGGTAGAAAAGGCGCGGCATGGCAGGCCCCTACAATCGTTTGCCGCTGCCCTATTGAAGAAGAAAGACCACCCCGTGCACCTGTCTCCCGCCATTTTCAAAGCCTATGACATTCGCGGCGTGGTGCCCGAGACCGTGAACGAAACAGTGGCCCGTTGCCTGGGCCGGGCCTTTGGCACGGCGGCGATGGATGCGGGCGAGCGCCGCGTGGCCGTGGGGCGCGACGGCCGCCTCTCGGGCAGCAAACTGTCCACCGCACTGATCCTGGGCCTGGCCGAAACCGGCCTCGACGTGATCGACATCGGCCAATGCACCACGCCCATGCTGTATTTCGCTGCCAGTACGCTGTGCACAAGCGGCATTCAGATCACCGGCAGCCACAACCCCAAGGACTACAACGGTTTCAAGATGGTGCTGGCCGGCCGCGCCATCTTTGGTGACGAGATTCAGGCGCTGCGCCGCACCATCGAAGAGCGCAGCTGGAAGCTCGCCGCTGGCGGCAGCATGGGCCACGCCGACGTGCTGCCGGCCTACCGCGCGCGCATTCTGGGCGACGTGCAACTGGCGCGGCCGATGAAGATCGTCATCGACAGCGGCAATGGCATTGCCGGCGCCACGGCCCCGGCCATCTTCCGCGCGCTGGGCTGCGAAGTGACCGAGCTGTTTTCCGAGGTGGACGGCAATTTCCCCAACCACCACCCCGACCCGAGCAAACCCGAGAACCTTCGCGATTTGATCGCCGCGCTGCAGTCGGGCGACGCCGAGCTCGGCCTGGCGTTCGACGGCGATGGGGACCGTCTGGGTATCGTGACGCCGAGCGGCGCCAATATTTATCCTGACCGCCAGATGATGCTGTTTGCGGGCGACGTGCTCTCCCGCATACCCGGCGCTCCGATCCTGTTCGACGTGAAATGCACCCAGCGCCTGGCGCCCGCCATTGAAGCGGCCAGCGGCGTGCCGGTGATGTACAAAACCGGCCACTCGCTCATCAAGGCGCGCATGAAGGAGCTGGATTCGCCGCTCGGCGGCGAAATGAGCGGCCACATCTTCTTCAAGGAGCGCTGGTACGGCTTTGACGACGGCACCTATGCCGGCTGCCGTTTGCTCGAAATCTTGAGCCGCAGCCCGGATGCCGGCGCCGTGCTCGAAGCCCTGCCCACCAGCTGCTCCACGCCCGAGCTCAACGTGGTCTGCGAGGAGGGCGAGCCGCACCGCGTCAGCGAGGCATTGCAAAAGCTGGCCGCCGATACCTTTCCTGCACCGGCCCGGCTCAACACCATCGACGGTCTGCGCGTGGACTGGCCCGATGGCTTTGGCCTGATCCGCGCCAGCAACACCACGCCGGTGCTGGTGCTGCGTTTCGAAGGGCAGACGCCCGAAGCGCTCGCACGCATCGAAGCCGACATGCTGGCCTTGCTGCGCCGCGCCAAGCCGGATGCGCAGTTGCAGTCGGCAGCGCACTGATTCACCCCCTCTCGTTCCAAGCACAAGCTCCATGCGCATCGCTGCTGCACAAACGCCGTCATTGCCCAATAACGTGGCTGCCAACGTACAAACGCACTTGCGCTTTACAGAGGCCGCAGCGTCGATGGGGGTGCAGGTGCTGGTTTTCCCCGAGCTTTCGCTCATGGGCTATGAGTTGGATGACATCAACCACACGGCCCTGGACCCCGATGCGCCGGTGCTGCAACCCTTGTGCGTTGCGGCCATGCGTTATGGCATGGCACTGATTGTGGGTGCGCCGGTTGTGGCAGCCGAGAGAGGGCACAAGCCTGGCATCGGAGCATTTGTGTTGGAACCTGACGGAAGTCATGCCGTTTACTGCAAACGTTATTTGCACCCGGGGGAAGATGTTTACGCTCGCGCAGGTTGTGAGGATGCCCATCTGCGCACCTGGGCCGGTGAATCCATGGCGCTAGCCATTTGTGCCGACATCGCGGAGCCCGCCCATGCCGATGCGGCCGCACGGCGTGGAGCGTCTCTGTATCTGGCGGGTGTGTTGATTTCCGAAGCGGGCTATGCGCGGGATGCCGCCTTGGCACAAGACCATGCGGTGCGCCATGGCATGGGGGTGCTGCTGGCCAATCATGGTGCCCCGTCGGGAGGATATGCCAGCGCCGGGCGCAGTGCTTTCTGGGCGCCTGGTGGAGTTCTCACTGGGCAGACACCCGGAACAGGTGCATGGCTGCTGATCGCAGAGCGTGATTCAGCTCAATGGACTGCCCGTGCAGAGGCCGTGTCCCTATGAGCCATATCTTGCGTGCCTTGTATTCGGTGCTGATGGTGTGTGCACAGCCCCTGCTGCGCCGCAAGTTGCACCGTCGCGCCGTGGCCGAGCCCGGCTATGCCACGGCGGTGGCGGAGCGCTTTGGCTACTACGCCCGTCCGCTCGACAGCCTGATGCCGTTGAGCAGCACCAGCGGCCAGGGCAGCTTTCTGTGGATTCACGCCGTCTCGCTCGGCGAGACCCGCGCCGCCGGCATTTTGCTGGCCGAGCTGCGTGCGCAATGGCCCGACATGCGTTTGCTGCTGACCCACGGCACCGCCACCGGCCGGGCGGAGGGCGAGCGCCTGCTGCTGCCAGGGGACATCCAGGTCTGGCAGCCCTGGGACACGCGTGGCGCGGTCGAGCGCTTTCTGCGGAAATTTCACCCTGCGGTGGGCATCCTGATGGAAACCGAAGTCTGGCCCAACCTCGTCGCCGGGTGCCAGGCGCACGGCGTGCCGCTGGTGCTGGCGAACGCGCGCCTGAGCGAAAAGTCGCTGGCGGCGGCCTTGCGTTTCGCCAGCCTCTCTCGCCCGGCCTACAGCGGCCTGAGTGCCGTCTGGGCGCAGACCGACGCGGACGCCCAGCGGCTGCGCCAAGTGGGCGCTCCCGTGCAGGGCGTGCTGGGCAACCTCAAGTTCGACGCCGAGCCCGACACCGCCCAGCTCGCCCAGGGCCGCGAATGGCGCGCGGCCTGCCCGCGGCCCGTGCTGCTGCTGGCCAGCAGCCGCGAGGGCGAAGAAGCGCTTTGGCTGCAAAATTTTATAAAAAATAGGGCTCCAGCGCAGGTGGGGCAAGCGCTTCCAGCTATCAATGCAGAAGCAAATAAAGCGCCCCAGGCCGTGCAATGGCTGGTCGTTCCGCGCCACCCCCAGCGCTTTGGCGAAGTGTTTGCCCTGCTCAGCAGTGCCGGCCTGCGCGTCGCACGCCGCAGCCAGTGGGGCCAGCCGCCGCAGGATGCCGATGTGTGGCTGGGCGACACCCTGGGCGAGATGGCGCTGTACTACGGCCTGGCCGATGTGGCACTGCTGGGCGGCAGCTTTGCGCCGCTGGGCGGCCAGAACCTGATCGAGGCCGCGGCCTGCGGTTGCCCCGTGGTGATGGGCCCCCATACCTTCAACTTTGCCGAGGTGGCCGAGCAGGCGCGCAGCGCAGGCGCCGCCGTGCGCGTGGCCGATATGGCTGCGGGCATGCTGGCCGCAGGCCAATGGGCGGGAGACAGCGCCCGACTCGCCCTTGGGCGCGTGCAGGCCGAGGCGTTTTCCACCGCCCACCGGGGCGCTGCGGCGCGCACGGCAGCCGCCTTGAAGGCATTGCTTGCAACACGGCCATTGCGTGCGGGCTAGGGTTGCCGATGGCACTGTCCCCGCGAAATATTGAGAGAAAGGACCTCACCATGCAGACCTGGTTTTCCCAATCGCTGGGCGATGGGGTTCTGGCCTTTGAGCCCAAGGAGCAATTGCGCGAGCAGTTCGAGCCCTTGTTCGCGGCCGCAGGCCGTCCGGCCGACATGGCCGTCTTCGCCCGGCACGAGCTGGAAGGCCGCTTGCAGTGCGAGGTGATTGCCTATTTTTCGCCCGCCGCCATTGCCCTGGCGCAAACGCTTGGCGCCAAGCCCTGCGACAAGCCGACGACCGCCGATCTCGACCTGCTGGCGGGTGATCCGGCCTGCTGGGCGGCGCTGTTTCCCGATACGCCTTAGTGCCGTGTTTCCTTCAGCGCGGCCGATCCCCGGACACGATGGCAGCATGACGACCCCTGGCGGCGGCGGGCGTGTCTCGGCCTTTCTGGAGGTATTTCTCACCTTTTTGCGCCTTGGGCTGACCTCGTTCGGCGGGCCAGTGGCGCACCTGGCGTATTTCCGCGCCGAGCTGGTAGAGCGCCGCCGCTGGCTGGGCGACGCGCGCTACTCCGAACTGCTGGCGCTGTGCCAGTTCCTGCCCGGCCCGGCCAGCAGCCAGCTGGGCATGGCGCTGGGCATGACCCGCGCCGGGCTCTGGGGGGCTCTGGCTGCCTGGGTGGGTTTTACCTTGCCCTCTGCCGCCGCGCTGCTGCTGTTTGCCCAGACCCTGTCGGCCCA